>Ga0163217_1033651_pt1 | contig 15622 bp, 9 predicted proteins | sample SynspAceP_FD_185933 | JGI IMG/M metagenome (GOLD analysis project Ga0163217, IMG submission 185933) | Saline lake microbial communities from Ace Lake in Antarctica - Synechococcus sp. Ace-P (PacBio error correction) | ecosystem: Environmental > Aquatic > Non-marine Saline and Alkaline > Saline ...
AAAAAAGGGAAACAAAGGGAAGGAAATTGGCGGTTTAGAAAGCCAAAAAAAAATTCCCCGCTTTTTTGGTAATGGGGAAAAGTTCTGAATGGTCCGTGGAATTCAAGTAGATACCAATTTGGAAGAGCCTTTAAAATTTTTTTTCGCCAAAAAGTAATCCGAAAACTGGATTGGTAAGGTTTCGGTGACCGTAGGAATGAAGGGAGGAGTGGTGGAATTTTCCCTTACTTGAAAAGTTTGTCAAAGAGTAAGGGAATAAGAATCATCAAGACCCAATCCCGAAGCCTGAAAGTTTTTCTGCTGGTTTACAACTTTTCCCGCTTACTCAATTTTTGAAAAAATTTAATTTTCCTAGAGCTTTGATGAGGCAAAAGATTTTGGTATGATACCTTTAAAAAATTTTCAAAAAAGGGCAATTGAGTTAGATTTTTGGAGAATTACGTGTTGATGGATGCCCCAGTATGGGCAATAATGGGCCCCCGCAAGCGAGCAGACCTTGAAGCAGTTGAAAATATTCCCTAATCCCTGAAATAATTCTTTTTGAAAATTCCCTGGAAGGGGCTTGGAATAAGATTTTGATCCAAGTTTCCCTGATAAATTTAAGGAGAAACTTCAGGCTTGAATGTGCCTGGCGAATTGTCCACGGGTTTTTTTTAAACTTCCACTCGAAGAATTTCTATTCCGTTTTTAGCTTCTAGATAGGCTAATCCTTCGATTTTTCCTTGTGGTGAGGCCACTGTTTTTTTCTTTCGCTTCCCACGATGGAGTAAATTCGAAAAACAAATACCCTGAGACAGGTAACTTGATCACAATAGCTTCCATTTTCACAGGCAATTTTGATCCAAAACTTTTTCCAATATTCTTGCGATTTGGCATCAACTCCGAATAATCTTTTAATTATTTTTAGAAATATTGAAAAGTAACTTTAGTAATGAGTGGTTCTATTGAAAAAAATCTACAAAGTTAATTTTGTTGTAAAAAAATAATAATTAGCTTTCAATCCGGTTGATTAAACAACTTTTCATTATAACTCAATCTTTTTTGATAGAAAATTATTTAAGTGACTTTTCGAACTCTAACTGTTTTAAAAAAAATTCCGGATCCCGATCCGGATTTTTTTTGTTGCCATTTATTCCGCAATTTTCCACCTCCCTCAAACATTCTTAAACCCTTGGATGCGTATTCTTAAAATCCCCTGTTGGTAGTTTGGTTTTATTTTTTTCACCTTCCCTCGATGGCTACAGCCAAAATCCAAGAGTGGATTCGATAACAACGCTACGTCGAAATACATCCTGAGAAAATAAAACCTCAAGGCTTTACCTTTTCTCAACAAGTTTTCACCAATTTCGTCAGTAAAAGTACCGCAAGATAACTGGCGCTAATGTGTTTTGAAGCAACTCAGGATTAAATCTTGGTGTAGGCTTTAAACGTATGAGAATTTCACACTGATCTGCATTCCAGTGAGTTTTTTTTGAACCCTAATACGCGTATCAAGGAATTGGCCGAGATTTCTCCCGACTTCAGTCAAACGTTTTATTCCAGAAGAATGATCATTGATTTTTTTCGGGGGCAGTTTTTATGGTGGTTATTCGGTTCAAAAGGAATATCTAAAAAAATTTTTCTCTCTATCCTTTGGAAGATTATTTAAGAGAGGATATGAGGTGAATCAGTTGGAATTAATTTCAATTATTTATTTTCGAGGAGGAGCGTAAATCTCCATAGCAGCTTGCATTCAACCATCAGCGATTCAAGAAGTCCGCTTTTCACCTTTTGTTGGCTTTGAAGTTTATGGTGGAGGGAATGAAAGGCGAACTCGCTCTACTTCCTTCGGCAGTGAAATCCTGATATTTTTAAACTTTTTTAAAGCGTTGCGAGTTAATTTTCCAATTTGGGGCCCAATGCAGGAGCTGCGGCTAACTTTTGGTTTTGGGAAAGGTTTTTTTGTTGACGGCAGTAGGTTTCGGTCCAACTTAAGCGTAGGTTATGGAGAATGGGAAACACGAATTGAGGCAGGGGGAAATGGGTGTACGGTACCAACTTATTTCGTCAGGGGGATTATCGGGTACAACAACCGAAAGTTTTTCTGCCAAATGCAATGCAGTCTAACAAAAACCTGAACACTGATTACGGTTGGGCATTTGATTCAGCAGTCAATACGGGAATGTCGATTAAATTGTCATCTAAAAATTTCAGAAGGAGGACCTAAGCTTGAAAAAACTTTCAGAAAAGGTCAATCCTAAGTCGATTGTTAAAAAAGGATTAGGGTTTTTCCAAGAGCCTTACGCAGTAATGTTTTTAACTGACATTAGATAAAAAATAGAAAATACTTATGAATGAAAGATCAAGTTGGTATTAGGCAGTCGCTCATAAACTAGGACTTAAAGTTGAAAATCTAGGGAGTTCCTACGGGTCAAAAATGGCTAGATTCAAAGGGAGAAATATCTAGAGTCATGTCACCAGCTGATGGAGCTTTGGATTGGAAAAGTACAAGCAGCCATATGCAGAAACGTATGAAGCTGTCATCAAGGCAAGCCCAAACGGCCTTATTCAAACTTGAGAAATGTTCCTGCGCCACAACGTGGTGAAATTGTTCGTGAAGATCGGTAATGCAAGCTTCGGGAAAAGAAAAAAGCCCCCCCTTAACCTAGGAAATTCGGTTTCCTACGAAATATGGGAAAATCCTATCCAAGAAGGACTATAGGGCGAGGTTCAAGAGATTGATCGATATCTGTGTTTTGCTGTTGGACTTTCAAGGCAACTATATGGGTTTGACCATGCATTCAGATTCGTCCAGGACAATCGAATTGTAAATGAGCAATGCATGCCACTTGGGATTGTAGGAGTGATTTCAGCCTTTAATTTTCCTGTGGGCTTTGTTTGGTCATGGAATGCCAGCCCTTGGCTTGGGTTATGTGGAGACGTGTGTGTTTGGAAGCCTTCGAAAAGGGACCTTATCAGGCGTGGTTTTGCAGCTAATCGCTGCAGAAATTTTCGCGGAAACACGATATGCTGAAGGAATCTCTTGCCTGATCAATGGAGACATAAAGTAGGAGAGTTGCTGGTCTCATGACAAGCGAGTGCCTTTTGGTTTCTGCGACTGGTTCTACTCGTATGGGTAAAATGGTTTAGTAGAGCAGTTGGGGAGCCGAACTTGGAAGGTCATTGTTAGAATTAGGTGGGAATAAATGCCATTATCATTACCGAAAATGCAGATATGGAAATTGGCGATCCGAGGAGCAACTTTTCGGGAGCTGTGGGAACTTGCAGGTCGCGGTTTACGAGTAGCTAGAAGGCTTATTATTCATTCTTCTATGTAATGAAACTGTAAAATCACGGCTTGGCAAGCTGCGTATACCAAATTAGTAATTGGCAATACCACTGGATGAAAAAACCACGTGGGACCAAGTGATGATAAAGCAGCTTGTAGCGATGTATTCTCGCTTGCTAATTGAAAAGGCAGAAAGCTGAAGGAAGGAAAAGCAGTAAGTTGAAGGTGGTGTATTGAGCGGAGAAGGTTATGAGTCGGGTTGTTATGTGAAGCAGCCATCTTCGAAGCTGAAAATCACTTTGAAAATCGTTCCAGCATCAGACTTTTTGCCTTCCAATTCTGGTATTTGAATAAGTATGAGACTATCGAGGATCAATTGCCGTCAGAATGGAGTTCCTCAGGGACTGTTCTTCAGCAATCATGACGATGAATATGCCGAGAAGGTCCCGAGGCTTTTCTTGCTGTGTTCAGGTTTCAGATGCGGTATCGCAAATGTAAAATATCGGAACATCCGGTGCTGAGATCGGAGGGGCTTTTGGAGGCGAGAAAGAAACTGGTGGAGGAAGAGAATCAGGTTCTGATGCTTGAAAGGGCTTATATGAGCGACAAACGAATACCGATTAATTATTCGACTACGCTTGCCGCTTGCGCAGGGGAATAAAGTTTGATATTTGATCAAGTCCACAACAGATCAAAAAAAGGCGTTAGGAATTCTTCGGCCTTTCTTTTTTAGAGGAAATCAAAGTCAATTATTTCCAACTTTTTCCTATAAGTACTCTTAATGTTTTCAGCTTACTTTTTACGATCAATATTATAAGTACTAAGGCTCACATAGAAGTAATTTTTTCAGGACTTTTGATTGCTGGATAAATGGAGTGAATCGGATTTTTTATAAGTGAGACGGAGTCAGATTCTTGGAATCCCAAAGAATGATTTAAATCTTGAATTATTTCTTTCGATTCCATGACAGTTGAGGTCAATAAAGTCCAAACTGTAAAAATTATATAGGAGTTTTGTCAAAAACCTGCTTTGTCCATTCCATTGTTTTATTAATATTCTTCTTGGGTTGTTGAAAGAATAAAGAAAGAATTTAAGGAACATCTCCATTCCTTCATCGTGGTGAAGCTTCCAGTTTTCCGGAGAAGTTGTTCTTTTAAAAGATTGACCTAAACTATTAGGAAATTGATAAAGATACAAAAATCAAGAGCGATGAATATGATAGTTTTCATTTTATATTTTTTGTGCGAATTAACTAAGATAGTAAAAGCGCAAAATAAAAGACTTTGGGGATTGGGTTAAAACCTTAAAATGAATCAGATTTCTTTAGCTTAGCCCGCTAGAAAAAATAAGCAACAAAAAATCCCGAATAAAATATCCGGGATTTGAATGTGGGGAGTTTGAGGATTCGAACCCCCGACCCCTTCCGATTGCAAAAACGGAATGGCTAAAGAATCGCAATTGAGCTAAACATTCAAATAGCTTTTTATTTTGAGCTGTTGACAAGTTTCGCTGATCTTTTTTTACTTTTTCCATGCTTTGGCAGACCTTTCTCTGGCAAACTATGCAGCACTCTTTATCAAAAGAATTCTGTCTGAGTAAACTAAATATTCCAATTTTCGCTTTTGAGGTAAAAACCGCTAATGGTTTGAGATGTGCTTTCTAAGTCTTTCCTCCAAGCATCGCAGTATGACCGATCATAGAATTTATCCGTTGGCTAGAGTGGCAAAATGTAAAAGTGCAGCCATATAAATAAAAAAGCCTTAGAGTAATTTTCCTAAAGGCTTATGTGGGAGTTGAGGGATTCGAACCCCCGAACCCTCTGCCTTGTAAGGGATGCCCTCTGAACCAGCTGGCTAAACCCCAAGATTGACTTTCGCTCACTATAGAGCATAAATAATAGATGTGGGAAGTTGAGGGATTCGAACCCCCCGACCTCTGCTTTGTAAGGACAGATGCCTGAACCAGCTGAGCTTAAACTCCCAATCTTTTGTGTTCCTTTCCGTTCGGAAGGGAATGCAAAGGTAATTAAGAGATTCATTTTTGGCAGTCGTGAATTGCTTTTTTTTTGAGTTAAAAATAATTAGGTTGATAATGAGGACTAAATTAATATTTGAGTTGCTGCCTATTCCAAATTCAAACTTACCCAGCACGAACAACCCATCTCCACCCGGGCATCTGTACATACCCGCTTCAATAATAATCCGTATTGGTAATGTTAGAAAGCCCTCAGCGAAGAAATCCGACTTTCCGATACGTTGTAATCTACCGCATATCCAAGAGAAAAATACGGATCTTTGATTCAAATCCGCTCACATTTTCATTTTTTTGTATTCACTCTCGAATTGGGAGCCAATTCTACCAGAATTCCAGCAATCCAACTGATTTTTCAAGCTGTTCAGTGCAGTACCCTCGTTTCCTGCTTTCGGCTCAGTCGCCTTGTTTTAAATCAGCATTGAATGTAATTGTAAGAAATCATCAATTCCTTTACCTGAATCATACTGCTTGGAGGGATTTACACGATAGTTTGAATGAGGCCTCTAATCCACTAAATCGCCTTCATTGAAATTTGAGGTTGCCAAGGGTTGGGTAAAGCTTCGGTTTGGCCCAATTCGATCAGTTGTCGTGATTTCTTCAGAAAGTACCCAGCTCAGCAATTTATGCCTGATTTAATTCAATTTGGCCCCTATCTCAAATTCTGCGTTGTTCTGGAGTTTAGCTGATCGTTGCCATATTGGGTCGGACCTTTATAGTAGAGATCCGTAAATAGGTTGGGATGCGATAACTAAACCCATAGCCCTGAATAATTCGAATCCCCTTGGGAAGGCTTGAAAACCCCACTTCAGCACCGGGGAAATGTTTTTCCATCCATAATTCCGAATAGTATTGGGGAATAGATTCAGCTCTTAGATTCTACTTTTTGAAGCTATTGAAATCATTTGCTCCAAAAAAATGCCTGAATGTTTCGCTTCCCCGATTGCCAAGATTGGGAGCTTTTCGGATGATTCTTTTCTCGTTTTCCAAGCCAAAGCCAAGTATTATCCCCAATCGCTTTGAAACTCCATTCGCACTCAAAAGGCAAAAGACATCTGTGGTGTGATTTTTTGAAAAAATGAAGGTTCATTTCTTCGCAGTCTGATTCCGTCGACATTTCTCGCATTTGTAACCTCTTGTAATTTAAGTTGAAAGACTCCAAGCTCATGTGGTACTGAGTGAGGCCAAAGAAGTTTGGACCTTCCCATTGATTCTGGAAATGCGCTCGTGTAAAAAGCCATTTGGCGCCAAAAGTAACGGTCTGAATAAGAAATCATCCTCGATAGGGCTATTTTTGTCAGAAAGATCTATTCGCCCTTCGTAAAAGGATTCGCGCTACTTGATAGTCTGAGTTGTATTGGTGACCATCGAATCGTCGTAAGGACAAGTGGCCGTTTTGCTTGTAATTCCCCACTGGAAGTGAACTCTGGCGAAATTGATCCCTTTCAATTCCCAAAATCCCCTCCGTAAGTTTGAAGCTTTACATATCGGTTCTTCCGAAAGTTTTGTGATCACATCTTTGATTGCTCGCGGGTAGGCATTTTGGCCAAAATTCTGGAGGCTGACCTTTCATACTTCCTACTCGATCTTATTACCAAAGGCACGGGAATATTCATCAAGTGATGTTCCTGTCTGTGGATCAAGTAAGTTTAATTTCCGTTCAAAAGCATCAAAGTTTGCTCAAAGGAACCGCCCCGAATTCCAATATCTGTTGCCACTCCGTGACCTCCTCGCTGACGGACATCTAACCGGGCACGAATGCCAATATCGTCAGGAAGACTCCTTGCGGGGCTGGTTTTCCAGTTGCAGCTTGTATAAGATGGTCATGTTCCGGTTTAGCTTGGAAAAAGGTAACTGAATCCGGTTTTCCTGAAACAATGATTCGCTTAGTGAGGTGGAAGTAGTCTCATTTTTGGCTTGGATATGGTGGTCAAAAAAAGACCAATTGTTATAAATCGGAGGGTTCTCATCGTTAGCATTTAGTTTTTTATGGAGCAAAAAAGTGGGTTGAATTGCCGCAAATATTCCAAGGTTGCTTTTTTTTCTAAAAATTAGTTAAGAGTACGGCCATTAAGGTAAAATTTTGAAAGCTTTATTTTTAAGACAATCCGTAATTTGGTATAAAATTGAAAAACATGATAAAACGAAATATTACAGCCTCTCTTTTTGGACTTTTTTGACGGGTCGCGGAGATGCATGTCAGTTTGCTCAGAACAGCAAAGGAGCCAATTCAGAAAAAGATTTTTGGGGAGTTTCTGAATCGTAAGGGTTAACTATTTCAAGGGCAGCTTCTGGAAAGCCGGGTGTGGGTTTAATTGGCAAAATGCTGCAGACTATCAAGCTCGAGGTAAGTTTGGATTTGATGTGACCTCATATCCTTTCTGGCAAAGTCACCACACAATACACGAATAATAGCCAGAACATTTGGAATAATGTCCTGGCTTCATTGGAGCAAAATCGATTCAAACCGGATTCCCGGAGGTACACTGAAGCTACGGCCAATTCGTGGGAATCGCTACATGGAGATACCGATGGCGGATTTTGAGTTTCTCAGCTTTCTGCGAAGGTTGGTTCTAAAGGAGCGTTTCGTCCAAAGCACCTGATTCATGATACACGCAATGCAAAGTCCTGGTTTGCTGAGCCTTCCGGCTAAAGTGAGGAAAGGCCAACATTTCCATGAATTTTTCGCTTTAAAGTTCCTCGAAGAGGGAATGGATGCGATGGGAAGACTTCAAGTGGAGAAGATGGATGGACTATGCTTTTGCACAATGGTATCCAAAGTTGCAGTATTTGACGATGTCGAAGGCTGGAACGTAAGAGCCCTTATTTGGGTGCAGGTGAGTTTTCTAATTGAGTATGGAAATTTTGATTACAAGGTGACGGTACCTTTGACATATTGTGGTAGGGTCTGGGAAAATTGATGAACCCAAAAGAAGTGCTTTCTAAGGAGTTGCGCAGAATCGATATGAAATAAGCGTGGAGTGATGAGACCGTTTTATTTAGTTTCCTCATGAGGAAATAAAGGGAAAAAAAAAAATACACAGTTCTCATAGACCAAAGCAAAGAAGGGAATGGTTGACCTGGCATTTCAATAGAAAATTCTAGAGAATGTAGCCATTTGCTACTTCTAAAGCATTTATATGGGATGCGGCAAAGATCAACTTGCCTAGTGGAAAAACTATTCTTGCACAATCGCCTATCCTCGAGATCTGATGGAAGTGGATGCTTGGACCAGATCAACTGAATAACCACAGGCTTCAATTGAGCATTATTCAGAAGACATGGTTGAAGTTTCTTATGCACCCGCTACCAATGTGGCAGCGGATATCGGAGGTATGGAATACCGAGGATTGAATTTTGGCTCCTACACTTCCAAAGGAAGGGACTCTGGGGAGTGACGGATCATGAGTTTGGCCCACAATTGGTTCCCCTATGATTCGTCGGAACCAACGAGCGCAGATACGCATGGAATGGATGAGGTTTCAATACCTTCATTAATCACTATAAGCTCAAACGCTTTCAATAATGGGAATTCCTCATCTTCATTAATGGACACGCCGTTAATGTCAATTACTTTCCTCAATGAAAACCGAGAGGGAATTAATACCTATCCGGATGTTGCCAATACGGAGAATCTAGGTATGATCGGCTTTATAATAACACCTGCCAATGGGTTATTGATGCCTGGCGCGATACATTCTTGGTGCGATCGATTTGATAATGCATTTCAAATCCTACATCAAGACCAGGGCAATATAAGCATCCCCAACCTGCTGATGTTCTTCAATTCTCATGGAAAATGTGGCAGGTGACAAATCTAAGTTGGTTCTGGGCAAGGCTGGTTTTTTATGCACCAGGAAATATCGATCTGGGTAATCAATGGTGTGTTTTTCCTTATGCAGGAAATTACTTAGTCTCGTCTAAGCAAATAAAGAGATATGCCTATGCCGGTGTTGATTTGAATTACCCTTCGAGGATGGAACTACGGAGCGCCAATGCTCCCGGTGGAGATTTGGCAGCGAGGTGATGTTTGGGAATCACCTGATCAAGACTACCAAGTCGGTAAGTCTATCGTGATCGACGCCAGATAAGATTTTTAACCAGATATTAATCTGGGTAATGACAATTTGGGCCACAAGTGGTGTAATAAAGATTAGAAAAACAAAAGGGCTCGGATTTAATCCGAGCCTTTTTCTCTTTTGGAGGCATTTCAAATCAATATTTTACACTCTTTCTCACCAGTAATATTGAATCACTTTTTTGGCCAAATTATGAAAGTCGTAAATTGGGTTGTCTTCAGTCACCCATCATCGGTCTTACCAACCAGTAAACGCAAAAAAAATAGGTGTATATGACATATCTGCGAAAAATCAGGTTACTCAATAAATCATCATTTTATCTCTAGCACATGCCGTCAGGAATCCTGAAATGTAAATCTGGCGATTCCGTCCCACTCTGATCGTTACTTTATTCTTTCACCTGGGACAGCTTTCAAAAGGAATAATTTGTATCCTTCAATTTTGAATAAAGGCATCCATGTCTTCCATGCTAAAACACAAGTGATTTACTTTTGAATTTCAGTTGGGATATTCGGGCCCTCAATCAGATTGAAGTGCAAGGCACCCCTCCGAATCATACAAGCATGGATCCATCTTGAAATGGTTGCTTCAATCGATTTTTAGTCCTACAATATTTTCATAAAACTCCATGCTAGGCTTTAATTTGCTGACATGAACTGCAATAAGATTTGACTTTGATCTGTGCGAAAGTGCTCATAGTGAATTCCGATCAAAAGGTTGTAAATAAGGTTTTCAATAGGCTTAGGGTTTTGAATAATTGCCTAATGTTTAGGCTTTTTGGGACAGTATTGAAAGTTTTCAAGAATAAAAAAGGAGCGAAGTCTTTTCGAGTTCGCTCCTTTCTAAGATTTGGATTTCACTTATTTGATGCTTGGAGATACGATCTGTTTTTGCCAAATGAAATCCGTTCTGCTTCGTGAATAAAATTCAATGCCTGCAAAGTACACTTCAATTAATACTTTTATCCACTTTATAAAAGGCGCTGGTCATCATAAAGTGTCGTCCAAGATGTGCTTTCATCAAACCCTTAAGTACTCCTTGATTTATTGAAATCCTTAGCATCAAAATCCCAACTTTATTTTTCTTTCCATACTCGGTAAGCTTTGTGAAGCATGGCATGCTCAACTATGAATGTTTTGTATACTCATCTAAGGACATCCGTCAAATTTCCGCTTTATTATCATTTACATAATCGAGATATACTCCTCTGGGAGGCATCCGAATTAAACAGTCTGCTTACATAGGCGCTAATTACATCTGTAGTATCAAAGAGCCACGAAATAATCTGGCATAATGCCACCCACCAACCATAGACAGTTTCTTCCTTTTTTGGTTCTCAGAATTTTCAGGCTGTCGTTTGGAATTTGATATCTGTCGCGCTGAAGAAAAACTCCCCTCCTGCTCATAGCGCTCCACCCAGTCGTTTTCGTAAGCTCGTAGTCAGTTCCAATATGGCTTTTGAATTGGAAATCTCCCAGAAGGAGTGTAATATCTAAGCAATAGTTCCAATCGAAGCTCCGCTCCATCAGAGAGGTCTATCGCATTTGAACCAAGCCTTTTCCAAAGGATCGTCTACTACGGATCAAAACCTCGATCATTTATCCTGAATAGCACGCCGCCAAAATTTCAGACGCCCGAAGCCGATCCCCTCATTCACTAATACGATTAACTGGACCATTTTTCGAATAACCTGGTTTAAAGGCAATAAGGCTTCTGATTGTAATTTGGGCAACTTTCCCTTCCTTGGGATACAATTAGGGCTTTTGTCACTTCAGGAGTTCCAATCAGCCTATTGATAGCGGGCAACCATGGTATCACAACCAAGGATTTGCCTTGCCAATCAAACGATAAGTTCTTTCATTCCTTGAGCTTTCAATGAATTCCGAAAGACTCCTCTGATTCATCATAAGTAGTAGCTGCAAATCCGGGTTACTTTGGATATAGCCGACACTCATTATTGACCATATAGAGCGTTTTGATGCTGTATTGCGGGATTTTATCTCGCGTGAATTTCACTACGGATCAATCTTTCCTGATTTTTCCGTTTGATTATCTACATTAACTTTTTGGGGATCCTTTTTGGGCCTCGGAGGTAATTCAAAAGACGTCGCGGTTTTAGTATTCCAATACCTTACTGGTCTTGTCATCGACCAGCAATGATTTGATCTCCAGATTGGAATACCTAAGTGCCTTCTGACGGCCACCGGTCCAAAGGTGCTACACTAGATAGTACTCTCGAATTATTCAAACTCAACGCCGATTCCTCAAACTCCACCGTCTAATTGCCGATTGAGCCAAAGAGGGCTCTTTGCAGGAATTAGCTGGAGTGGGGGTCAAGGTTTTTTCAAGCATTTTAAGTAATGCCATATTTCTACCAATTCGTTGGTGTCGACACTGTCACATAATCCCGGTTTGATATGGTCATGATCTCTTTGCAGTCTGTATAGCGCTGCTCTGAGGTCCATTTTGATTGCTTTTTGGCTCAGCAAAAGTAACTCCTATCCAAAATCAGCAGAAATTGGCCAAGGCTTAAGATAAATTGGAAAGGCGTATTTGGGATTTGGTGTTGTTTTTTCTCGCTCCACGACTTTTTCTAATTCTATTGAAATTCAATTTTGAATAATGTACTAAATCTCCAAAAGGGCTTTTGGTTAAAAATGTCTTTTGATAAAGCTAACAATGTTTGAACGGGGCGGAAACACATTGAAGCAAATAATTGTCCTTTTTTATGTTTAAAAAAATTATTTTGTACATGCGTTCGCCAACTGATTTTCAAAAAGCACTTGTAAGGGGATTTTAGTTTCTGGAAAAACTATGTATTTGCTTCTGTGCTTCATTATTTTTGGAATTTTCTTTTTAAATCAATACCCCCACAATCTTTAGAAGAGGTTTTTGGCAAGAAGCAACAAGGTGCATTCCCAGTCAACTGATTTCAGACTTGGAGGCTTGGGCTTTTGGCGCAGAGAGCCTACCGACAAGAAGAGCTATTTTCTGATCCGATTGAGGTTTTGGTCGCAATACTTGACAGAAAAAACATTACTTCTTCGTTCGACAGAATTACCCTTCCTATCAAATTTGATTTCTGGGATAAGGGTGAGCCCAGGTTTTGGATCAATGATCGCTGACTTGAGAATTATGTTTCCCTTGTTTGTGCAGATTTTATTCAACCATATTCCACGAGGAAGAAACCGACTTTTTTAAGCGAATAGAGGGCTACTTCAGGAATATAGAGGAGGAACTATCTCTTTAACCAGATGCGCTTACATCCTTGGAGCAAGGCTATAAGCGACCTAGCCGATCAGCATGAAATCCATGATGATGAGATGGAAGGGATTCGAAAATTGCCTCGGAACTATTTTCCTGGAGGAGACGTCTTCCCTTAGCTATGAAAGTCCTGTATCACGAGTTTGCAAAATTTGAAAAATTGGAACACGAGTTCATGCTAAGATTTGATAGATGAGCTGCCCCTTTTCCAAAGGCGGTAGAACTTTGAAGCATGAAGTGGATTCGTCAGATTCGCCAAAAAACGAACTAACTAATGAGGAATACTTGCAATTGACTTGGAACCAAACGAACTGGACTAGCTGTTACCCGATTCAATTAAAAATGCTCGCAATCCTCTGGAAACCATCGAGACGGGAAAGTTGATCGAATACATCAAAAACCTATTTGTGGCCAAAGAAGATGTAGATACGCTAGTTCCTCGGATATCTACCACGATTGGGAGGGTTCACAAAATGAAATGACATCTCGAGTAATATCCGATGAAAGACAGATTGGGAAAAGAATTCGCCAACGCAAAAAGAATCCGAGTTGATCGACGAGCGATTTTACTTCCAAAATGGCTATGCAAGAGTATGATCGCCATGGGGACCAGCAAAAAGAAAAGACGAAAAGAGAAAGCTGGATAATCTTGACAAAGTCAGTGGCAGCCATCATCTTACAATCTATTTAGAAAGGACAATGATTTTACTCCTATAGTGCTTTTGGAAATCCTATTTTGAAAAAGAGGCAGCTGAAATTGCCGAAGGAGCAATTTAGATGCTTTGATCAAAGACATGTATGACACATGGGATTTCGCCAATGGAGTTGGACTAGCGGGCACTCAAATTAATCGGAGTGCGAATTATTTGTGGATCGACAGCTCCTTGATGTTAGATGAAGATGAGGAAGAAAAGGGGACCGAAGAAGTCTTCATTCATCCCAATAATTTTGGATGAGTATAATGGGGACGAATTACAGTTTTGAAGAAGGCCTGCCTCGCAAATTCCGAGAAGTACGGCCGCAGAAAATCACTAGGCCTCAGAGACCCTCACCATCGGTAATTATGAACGGAAAACTGGAAATCTAAAGGAAGAAAGGAATTTTCAGGATGACTGCACGAGTGATTCACATGAATACGATCACTTAGAGGGAATCCTTATTTGTAGATTATCTCAAAGGGTTGAAAAGCGCTTGGTACAGTCTAAACTTATAGATATCAGTAAAGGTCAATCTCGACAGACTTACCGCATGATCCTATCCCATCCGGTGAGATGAAAAAAATCCTCTGACTTGCACAATAGCTATGGTTTCAAGAACTGATCTTTATTGGAAAGATAAGGTCGCAAATCTTGCGATGCTGGAAGAAAATCTGGGAAATAGAAAGGGGAGATTTGACTTACTATCCTGCCTGAAATGTTCCCGAAACGGGATTTTCAATGGAATGCGCCGGAGCTTTGCTGAGCCCATGAATCTATGGTGAACGAAATGGATGAAGCAAATGGCCACCCAGCTTAAATGCGTTGTCACAAGGAAGTGCTTATTATCTCCGAAAATCAAAATATTCAACGATTGACTCTGGAGGGTCTGCTTCAGATGGAAGTGTTTTTTCCATGCTAAGATAGGCGCCATCTATTTCGGAATGGCGGAAGAGGATAAAATTTTTCTCGAGGAGAAAAAACCTCCCCATTTTTGATACTAAAAGGTTGGAAAATCTGCCCTCAAATCTGGCTATGATTTTAACGCTTCCCCGTTTGGGCCAGAAAATCGTACAATCAAAGGGGGGATTGGCCATGATTGATTTTTTTAGCATCGCTTCATGGCCTGCGGCAAGAGTGGCCGCTTGGATGGCTTTGCTCCCCGCTCGGGCAATTGAAAAACTTAGCCTATTCCATTGGAGTAAATCGCATAGGAGTAGATGCAAACGCAAGTTAGCTATAATGGACATTCTGCTGCCTATGACTTCAAAGGCAATTAAATTAATAGCTTTAAAAGACCGAGAATGATCCAAGTTAATCAGACTTGAGGCTGCTGGGAACTTGAAGCTTACCGAAGTAAATTTCCGGGCTTGGATGGATTTCTGATTCTTTTCAGATCGTATAATTTTTTTTTTATGATCCACTATTAAGCCTCCTGCATATTCAGATTTGTACCTAAGTATTTTTCGGGTATTTTAGCTCGGAATTTTTCTGGCCTTTTCGATTTAAATTCTCAAGAGCCTGTAGTTCTTCAAGCTTAAGAAAGAGAAAATCCATGATAAGACTTTAGCCCTTTTTAGATTTAGAAACTATGGAGTAACAAACTCCAAAAATCCTTTAACACGTTAAACTGACGAGGCTCCGGCCACTCGCTTACGTCTCTCTTCTGCCATGTACAAGGCACTTTACCAGTTCTGGGCCGGTGTTCAGAGTAGAGACCAGAGATATTTCTCTTTCAAGGAAGAATTTTAGCGAATTTTCATCCTAATCTCAAGCCGGAGCAGCAAAGTGGAAAGATTCCCTGTCAGAACTTGGGAAAATAGCGACAACCCAGCAGAGGCCATATTATTAATAAAGCTTCAAATATCTCAGCATCTGCTGTACAGCCAGTGAAAAGCGCGCAATCAAAGAATTACAAGTATTAGGCTATGCGATTCTGATTATGCGGAAGATGCCAAGAGATGAGAAAGGAAAGGCGTCCAAATTGATCTTGATAGATTAAGGGCTTCTGCGGTGGGAATCCTGTTTTTGAAGAGAAGGGAATTCAGACAGGAGAGCACCTTTAGCTGTTAAGCCTATGCAAGGAAGCAATCCCACTCTGATTGGGGAATTGGTCCTGCTGATTCTAAAACCGAATGGTAACAAGCATGACGGAAGGTGATTTTTAATGGCAAGCGAAAAGTCATATGTCCCGCAGCCAAAGGCATGTCCGGTAAAATCGAAATTGGTAGGAGACGAATGGAAGCGCGGACCTAGCTAAAGTCGGGTTAAAAATCCTGCCAGTT
>Ga0163217_1101635_pt1 | contig 15622 bp, 5 predicted proteins | sample SynspAceP_FD_185933 | JGI IMG/M metagenome (GOLD analysis project Ga0163217, IMG submission 185933) | Saline lake microbial communities from Ace Lake in Antarctica - Synechococcus sp. Ace-P (PacBio error correction) | ecosystem: Environmental > Aquatic > Non-marine Saline and Alkaline > Saline ...
GTTCAGAGAAACTAATGGCTTGATGCCCACCCGCGCTTTGGCAACAAAACTCATCACGCTATTTGGCGGGCAACTTGAGGGCCTATTTTCTTTCTGAGCGTCGTGTCCTGCCATGCGCCGCTTGCATATATTTTTGTTGTAGTTTAAGCCCAAAGGGCTTGGCAGATTAGTTTCTATGGTGTTGCACGTGCACCTGCAAAGGTGCCCAAGTATTCCCGGTTTAAAAGACAGGAAAAAAAATAACATTGGCGACAAAGAGTCTTATTCAATAAATAATAATATGGTACTAGCCTTGATCGCTTTAACAGTAAAAACTTGATAACACATTAGTGCCGTTTCTGTTTGGTAAAAATTCTAAACACAAACAAATAGCGTTGGTTGCTCACTGGTGTGGATTCCTGGACTTCTTTCCGCTCCCTTTGAAAGGCTGACGAGCCCCATGAACTAAAAAAATGAGAATTTCGTGAATATCCCTATTTTTCGGTCAGATAGGACGAGACCTTTCACTCATAAGTATTAATTTTCGTACTTCACACCCAGATTGATCCTTCATAACAATAAAAAAAATCATAAATTATCCTGCCAATCCACTACGAGGTTTGATTATCTCGAGGGAATTTAACACATTATAGCTAGTGGGTGGGGAACGACCTACAGTCAAACCTCACGCTCAGCATGACATCAAACATTTGCCTACCGTCGCTGACGATGGTGATATGCATTATAGAGTGATTCATATGCATATCAGTTAAATCTGCAGCAATCGATAAACCTATGAAATTTGAGATGGCATTGCAGTGAGTGAGCAATACTTACCTTCGAATTTTCATAGGTGTCGAATATAGCCATATCCAGCAGTTGGAGATTCGGCTCAAATAGGCCAGATCACACTACGCGCGGTTAATCTGTCCCCACCTATGAATCTAGAGTGCCCCGCAAATACAAGTGACCTTACTTAATTGAAAAAGACAATGTTGGCTAGTCAGGTTTTGGATTGACATCAAATTGATGGTAACACAAACATCTCTAGCCCGAATGGGGCGATTTCTCTCACATTTTTTAAATGTCAGTTTCAGTTCTAAAAATTTGACCTGCTGACCCTTTGTCTTATCCAATATGCAACCTCTTCCCTAAAAAGGCCCTATTTGTGAGAGGAATCTCGTCCAAGAACCGTTTCGTATTCAGAAAAAACACTTACGTAGCGCTTGACTATAAGTATCGCAGCGCTCTTAATGGTAGGTTCCCGATTCCCTCCCAGAGACAACATAAAACTAATAAGTTTTAATACGCATTTGCTGACACTAGAGATTACCAGAGCGAGTTCTAGGCACAGTTTTTTGGTTGTTTTTGAAGGCCGGTAGCCTTCAGGGCAAGACGGTGAGCAAAGAAGCTCAAGCACCTTTACAACAGCCAACGAATTAAAACTAGGGAGTTGCTCGAGGGTTTTGATGTCCCAAGCCTGAAATACGTCTCCAGGCAAAATGGCTTTACTGTTCGTCATAAGATACCAAACGAGGAAAAAGAGAGGACGCCTTCTTTCGTTTGAAAATATCAATAAGCGGAGAACGGTGCAAAGGAGGACAAGGGTTCCGTCCATACATTTAAAGTTCATCTTATTCTTCTGTGTAGATATTTTCGATCTTACAACGTTTTAAAAGAAGATCTGGTTATAATGCCAGGGTCTATATAGTTAATATCTCTTTTACGACGCTATATATTACCACGTAGTCAATGGTAATCAATCCATACTCATCTCGTTGGCAACCTGATGGTATACTAGGCCGATGGCGCCTAAGCCGAGACATGCAGCATTAGGTTTTGGCGAGTAGGACATGTAAGAAGTCTTCCTGAGCTTCTATGCGTAACTCTTCGATAGATGAATATTGCAAGCGGCATTCCTTGATGTTAACACAATAAGACCGCCACTGCGTGTGTATCATCTGGCCATAAACCAGTTTTCGTCTTTCTTGACAGCCACATCTCGGCTAAGTAAATAAAAGCGATAAATAATTTGGTTAGGCTACCACGCGAATATCCTCTTTTTTCCAGGCGTCAGACGCATCTTTGCCACAATTCCGCAAGTTCAAATATTCTCTTTAAACCGTGAGCCCAAAATGCCCCCTGACACTTGCAATTTTTAAACCCAAAATCCTTCGGCACACGTAGATACATAACAGGTGTCTCTGACTAGCTGGTGAGGTTTACACCGTCTCGTAACTGTTGCAACTAAAAGGTCTTATACCTTTAACTAAATGGGACGGGATCCAACTGCGAGTATATCGAATAAACATTAAAATATCGTATAGGTCGCTATTACGTGAAGACGCTAATTTGGCTTATATTATCTTGCACGACATAGTAAAAAGTTATATGAGTGTCTTAAAGTTAGATGAGCTTATGATTCATACAGTGCTAAGGAGTGTTCAAGACCTCAAGTTTTTGTTTTGCTGATGGAAATTCAGAAATTGTTCGTTCCCCTTTGTCCTTTAGATGGGGGAGACCTAAACTCGACCTGATCGATTTATGGAATCTTCGTTCTCTATGGATCAACATAAGAACTTGGACACAAACATTAGTGTCTCAGCTGAAGTCAGTAACCACAATTGTGTGAAAATGAATGGCGAAGTTCAGATAGAGCCAAGGCTATATTAAACTGCTGATGGCCCTCAGCAAGTCTTCAACACTTTATGATCCTAGCTATCACTCTCAATAAATCTTATCCGTCTATCCGTAGAGCACTGGCTATTAAATAATGTTGCAAACAGTTAAACCCCCAACTCAACAGTGGCGCTGCGTTTTCTTTAAAAATACAGACTCCCATGCACGGACCTAGCTGCAGGTATAAGTATACACTAACATCTCAATCGGAGCCCCTACAGTGCATCTAATATCGAGTATAATTCTTTTTGTGCTCTCTTGCGTGATACATTGTGGCATTACGGAGTTAAAAGCTTTTTTTGTGAGCGCTGTATATAGAACTCCCAGACTTCTGTAAATTACGTATCTGTCCGAGTCAACAACCTCAGTTCCAAATCTCATATTCGTACCCCTATTTTTTATTTTCCATGGTGGGCCGGGGTAAATATTGCCCATTGTAGGCAACGAGACGACTAAGTTTTGAGCGTGGTATTAATAAAGAAAAATTGGCCCAACTTTATGCCGGGTCCCAATGTTATATATCGCAGTATCTTGGACTAAACACGCACGGGTTTTTCTAACTGTCGCTTGCATCGGCCCCACAACTGAGGCCCTAGGAGCTTACTACTAAGAACATTCCTGGTTTGCGTAAATGGGGGATTTTCTTGGACTTATTCTAATCTTATTACCTTGACATCATGTGATAAGTAGCAAGACATGAAGAATCCTTGCTTGATTCAACATGGTTGCAAGTTGGAGTCTCAGAGCGCAACACAAATATACGCTTGGCGTTCTCAGTGCGACGTAGAGGAGTCTCACACTTGGGGCGGTAAATCCTAAACAAACCTAACACAATTTTGCCCATTGCCCCGGCAGCATAAAAAATACTTAATAGTCTAATCCATGTTTTGGACACCAAGAGGCCAGCGTATCATTCAAAGCGCGGGGCACGCAAAAGTGCGAACGTTCATTTAGCCGCGCACAAACTATTGGCCACGATATCTATCAAGCATACGTGGGAGGCAGAGCTGGTTTACCTTGGGAAACATGCTGCCGCTTGGGACAGCTCATTAGTCCATTCTTTAAATGACATAGGCAAAATCACTACCGCCCCACTGTTAGTCATAGGTGGGAGCAAAGTGACTGGGAAATGTACCGATCATCCAAATTCAGAGCAGCTTAATCAAGGATTGGAAACGAACGTGGCATCCCACGCCAATGGTGGTGTTATCCGGTTGAAACTCACGGTAAATCAGCCGCCCCAGCTGTTGGTGCGCGACCGCTATCAACGATTATAGACTTGGTACAAAACTTTAATATGGGCGAATAGTTTACGCTTTGGTCCATACTCAGCGGTCAAGATGACAATACGGCTTGAATGTTTACTCGTTTAAGTAAAAACAAACAAGGTTTGGCACTTTGATTTGTCGGGCCTAAAATATCGAGCCCTCCTCTTTCGGTGCGATTTGTGTTGATGGTGTGCTTTCTCGCCACGGTGGAGGTCGTCTTTGGTTTATATACATGAAAAGATTAGACTCCTCTGTGTGTTGTCACATAGTTCACAGTCACGGCTGAAACAGAGAAATAATATGGCTTGTTTGTGGATTCTATTTCAGACCCACAAGTAATCTAAAGATGTGCTCTTCATCAGCGATATCCGCTCGCAAATTTTTTATACAACGCCGGAGCACATCACTCTAAGGAGAGAGGACTTTTTTGATAATCAAATCCCTTCGTCAAGCCAACTCTGCCCTTATGGGCACCTTTCGGCTCTATTCTAAGATTTCTACTATTTTCTTCGGTCTGCCATTTTTGTCGCACTAAACGCTACTTGGACGGCCACCATTACAATGCGGACCGGCGCAATAGGTCACAACAAGATAATCTTGGGGGCCCACTGAGGCGACATTTTTTTGATCGAACAATCTTTGCATGGAGCAAGGATAACTTCCGGGCTAGCCGGCTCATATGGCCTTTGCCTCAAATAGACATTAGGCTTGCGCACATACGAGAGAGTAAGTACATAACTGAGTATCGAGTCCGATGTCGCTGTAGCGCTTTCGTGGGTATCCCAACAATCGGTTTCGAAATTCAAAGGTGTTAGCTACAAGTAAGCCCCTAAAAAAGCTTTCTTTGCACTCGTACGCTCGAGCACTAAGGCTTTATCGTCGCGCTTAACTAGACGCGAGGGTATAGTCTCACATAGTCTCTGTCCCCTAGCGTCAGTTCTAACTGAGAGCAATATTGTTGATGCAACAAAATAAACACAAAGTGCAGACTAGAATTGGCAAATATGCCACAAGTAAATAGAATAAAATATTTAAACCATCAATCTAATGCAGGCCAATGAGTAGTCCCACTATAAATCTTTACTACCAATTTATAGTTTGTTGTCAGAGTTTGCTTGTGTGTGGCACGGTCAGAGTTACGTTGAGACTAGACACGCCTGAACTCGCGGAGCCCAAGAAATCGGATACGCAATTATGCGCCCACCGTTTTCGTTGGACGATAAGGGCCGTAAACAAGACCAACAAGTTGCACCATGCCATAATAATTAATCGTTGGGCTTCCCTCAAACACCAAATCGCAGCACCCCTCGAACCGTGTGCTGCGATAGGACGGCGGAAGACATTTGCTTGAAAATTGGCGGATGTCCAGACCCCGAGGGCCAGCTGCGTTCTAAGTCAGTGGAAATCAACCGTACCTTTCTGTCTTGTTTTAATCTTTTATTATATAGCTGACTTTTTAACTCAACTTAACTGGAGGGCGGTATTGTCACTAATTTTGTTTCTGGCGCTTATGCCGCCTTGCTTGTTTTCAGGTTTACTCGACGGCCGGCGCTATCGACTCCACTGGCGCTATGCCACATCCTTTCACCCAACAATTTCCCTGCCATAGCGTTTTTTGTGCTGACAAACTGTAAAATGCTGGATTAATGGCAATATTTATTACTTCTGCTGGAGTACGCCGCTTTGGATTTAGAATGTGTGTTTCTGCATGTTTCATGTCCAGAAAAGACTAATGGGGAGTAAAAAATTGCCAACAACTTGGTTGCCAAGAAGGTTGGTTGAACTCCCAGGCCCTGTTAGAAGAAGGTAAATCAAGCGCAGTTTATTGAAACCCTCGTGCCCGAGAGAAAATTGCACTCAGCCGCCTCGCTCCATCTCTTGAATTACTTGCCATGCCAATATTTCAACTAACTCATGGTATCTCAAGCACAACCTTAGCTCTGCCGCTGCCGATCACAAAATTTGAACCATTGTAAAATATGATCGTTGAATTATTATATAGAGAAATTTCAACATCTCCTCACTTCTCGGTATTGCCTCCCTATATCGGCCCCTGAAATAAATTTCATTGATTATGCGCAAATAAGTAAATGTCCTAGCTTTCTTGTGTAGCTATACGTCACTCGTAACCCAGGCAGCCTCAGTTAATGAGCTGATTTGCACAACACTTAGGTTTTTTTAAGAAAAGTCCCGCCTTCTTGGGCACGACACGATAAACGTTGTGACAGTCAGTTCACAAATCAATTTATCCACGATGAGAAGAAAATTATTGCAAAAAGACAGAATTCACTAATATATTCATTTCTGTGCGAGATAGATAATTTTTTATCGTATCTTCACTTGGCCATACGAATATTAACAATTAAAATCTGATCTAAGCAATAAAGTGGAATCACAAACCCTAATTCGAAATATTCAATGCGCTACATTAATTGCCCACAAATGTTGGTCTGTATTTAAATTGATAATGCCAAGATGCTTGCCGCTCTTTCTCAGGAACACAATCGTGTCAAAAAACTCGGTGGTGAAACATATATGCTTTTTTTATAAGCCTATTTTTCTAAAACCATAAAGAAAAAAAAATACTCCTTTGTCATAAACACCCAATACTACAGCCGGATAACTCCAACAGCGGACTTGAAGTCGCCCTGCCAAATAATTACCTTCTTGTTATTTAACCCAAACTAAAAATCTCAAGTCAACCTATGCTTTTGCTCGTCGGCTCTCGTTAAAGGGTGGAGCTTAGAGTGAATTTCCATTATGCAAGAAGTTCTTCTTTTTATACTCTCTAAAAATAGATTTTATCTTTAAATTTAAATTCACAATGTAGAGACATGTCATGCCGGGTTTATGAAAAATCGCTCTAACACACCACTCCACTAATTTTTCATAGGGGTAGCGAGTGCGCTTACTCACAATCACCGGATATGTCTAACATGTTAACAATGGCTTTAGCATACCGAACTGTTATGTTTTCCGGTGATCGATTTCAACGAGTGCTTGAAATAATGAAACATCTAGCCAAATCAGCATACAAAATTTATCTGGCATTTGTGGTCGTTTTAATAATCGAATCCAATGCTTTGGAGCGAAATCTCAGATTTTTACCTGGTAAACTTTTGCGGCAATTAAAACGGAGTCCAACAATGGGCCGTGGCAAGTGTATTTCGAAGTTTTGTGTGCGTGGCCGATCACATCTCTCGGTTCACAATACGAAAAGTCGGACATCGGATCAGCCCGGCTTACTTAGTTTCCTCGATGAACCTCGGCTTAAAACCCTCTGGCGCCATGGTTCATTTGAATAAATTGCCACACCCTCTAAGATAATTTCGACGCCAACGGTAGCCATACCAATCAAGACGAATGCGCTCTTTTGTTGACCAGCTATCGTTAACATCCCTATGGATTGAACGTGGCTTACTGTGGAATTGGGGCCACACAAAACAGTATGTGCAATCACAGGCTGGAATACGAACCTTGAGCAAAAATTAGCAGCCGCTGGTCAACAGCTATCACAACGCATAAACCGGAAATGCTTCGGCGAAATAAGGCCAAACTCTTGGGACAATTACAAGACCAATTATTTTGACAGCAAGGATGTGGGGTTGGACAGAAGGTTTCGCGAGGTAACCAGCAAATCCGGTCGCCGATGCTAAACGCTTACCTCAGCGTCCGCAACAATTCGAACCATCCACATTCATCAAGTCTGCCTCGCAACGGAGCAGGGGTAATAATCCAGAAGATGTGAACACTAGTGTCGCAATTTAAAGAATGGGGGGGCCAAGATAACCACTGACTGGCAGGCACTTCTCACTGGCCCAACCTTACGGGGTTGTTACTGATGTTTAGTGGTAAGATATAACAAGAGGATCTTACCAGAAAGGTATGAACCCATGCAAAAACAAGCGTAGAAGCCTCAGTGAAGTGTCTACAATATCATTTATATATAGAAAGTAAAATATCGAGTTGACGGACGGCGGGAGAAAGAGTAAAACCACCCTCGCTGCGCGTATCTGATTCATCACTATTTATGCATCGCACTTGGAACAAGTAATAATATCTCTGTTTTAATCTATCTGCTGATTAACGGAATGATTATTGGTTTCGAGTTGATAACTCGTGACGGGCCGATGGGTATAAAACTAAAGACCTTTACCTCTCTGGATTGTCCCCCAAGCTGAGTTTGATAAGCCATAGCCTATTATGGGTAAGCCCTTGCATTCACACCTACAGGGCCTTCCGTCAGTTCCGCCTATCAATCAGCAATGGTAAATCAAGCTTGAAAATTGCGTCTAAAACGTTTTTTCCTTAAGAGAAACAAAAGGCTTTTTAAAGAATTCCCGCAGCCAAAAACCGTTGAGCCCAAGCAACAGCCCAAAGGATCGTGCGCAATATAATATATTGCAAACTTGTGCTTCTTATCACACGGCTAAGCCAATCAACTCAGTAACGGGCCCGGTTTGACAAGTTTTATTAAATGAACCAAAGGATAGAAAATGCAACAAAGCACTACTTTTATCTGCCCAAGTCGCAATTTTTTCAAATGCCTGGTCCCACGCCTCTTCCCTGCGACGACTCAAAAGGACTGAGATTGCAGGTTTAGATGGCGGATAGTAATACACTTCCACCAAAGAGTTGCTAGGTGGTGTGGTCATATAAGACCTGCAACAATAAATGCAACCATACTTATGCCCAAATAGAATAATGTCAGGTGTCTGTAGCTGGGCAAATGCATGCCGCCACCTAGCATCAATATAACTGAGTAACATTTAGACACCAAGAGTTCATATAGGGAGTAAACATCCCTAATTTCCGAGGTTTTTGCTTCAACAACTGCCCATGGAACCGCGATGAATTATGGCGCCAACCACTGCGGTAACCAAGGCGAGGGAGACCTAATTCAATGAAGCAAAAGTACTTTATAAAATGCGTGCAGGCGTGTTCTTGCCACTGCCCGTGATTTAATGTGGTACCCCAGGCCTTTCTGGCCTTTTCATTTTGGCCAACATACACCTCAATAGCATGCCATCTTTTGCTTTAAACCTGTTTGACTTGTGGTTGCATGAAACCTACCTAATTTGCACATCATATTTAAATTATGCTGTAAATCTGAACATCTATCCTGAAGAAGAAACAATCAACACTCATAGTGTAGAACAGTTTCAAAGTAGGCGGCAAACAAAACATTCAATCTTGGGATTAAGTCCGCCACCAACAACAGGATCAAAGGCCTAACAGGAGGGTTCTCGACGATCAGCTTAGCAAATTGCGATTACGCTTGAGCGAGCTAACCTCCGCGCGTTAATTGGCTCACCCGTTGAAATATTAATTAAATCAATTGTTGGGCCGGCAAAGGGAAAATCTTTCATCAAACAAATTTTCTAAGTTAAATTGAATTTCTTGTTTTAATCTAAATCCGAGATTAATATATATAAACCGCAAAAAGCACAACCCGCGGTCAAAGTCAGGCACTCAACAAATTAATTAATCGCTTAAGGCGGAGGTGAATTGCTCAAGCTGATAAATCATGCCTAAAAAACCGAAGGCCCCATTTTACTGTGATAACTGATAACGATTCCACAGGGTAACCATGGTTTTCTCTGGGATTTGAGTCTACAGTATCCGATTATTAATGGGTATTACCCACCACTTCCCTACCTCTTTCTTGCCCACATCCTCACAATTGGCATATAGCCAGCGTGTTTTTTATTTGCTCACTTCATTCTGTGAATATCCCACTACATTGGTAATTCAAAAACCCCGTGTTTTGGTGCCAACGCTACAAAGAACTTCCGGATTAGCTCGGATCTGATGCGATGTCCCATTTGTGTCCTCTGCGCGCACACTCAATACAAGCAGTGGCTATAACACAAGTTATCTAATCTAATTAAATGCTCCACGTTGAAGCCTACTTCAGAATTTTTCAAATTTCGTTCAAGAGGAGCTTAAGTGTGCGTCTTGAGAATATGACTAACAAAGGATAAGTTTAAAAAATGGGTCGCCGGCGCGAGGTAAAAACGGAGCGGCCTTAGGCTTCCAAGAACTCACGAACGCACGTCTTCAAGTCTGTTTGGTAAGATTGCCCCTAAAACGAGGCGAACTTCCCAGTATAAGCCGTCCCAACAAGCCATTGTTTTCTTTGATCGCTACAGGAGCCCGGTTACGCACAATCTCAAATTTGCGATCTTAAAACCGCCAGTGATAAAACTTACGAAATTCAATAGGCGCAAGCCTGCCCAGAGAAATACGCTCTGGTGATATTGGTATTCTTGCAGTCTTTCTGTCTGTGTAATAACAGTAACGAACTAAAAACCAACGTCAAGACTCAACTGTGCCTCGACAAAATCGGTAAAGACCAGACAGCAGGGAATGACTCCTAAACGTGGTTGTTTTGTAAAAAACATAATGGGATACTACCCTGATCCATCCATGATTGCTATACAAACAGAATAGACCTGTCCTTTGCGATTATTTAATCGAGTCCCTTTGTTGACCATGAGCCTATCTCGGTGCTAATTCCTCTGACCTTAAAGATCGGTTATCATGTTTTCAACACTCACAGATAAAGAAAGTTCGTTCCCTAGAGCCGCATTAAAATTGGAGCGATAAGTTTCTGACGTTGGGTTGCATCTTTGTTAACGTCTAGGGTTCATGTAAAGCATAGCCAGAAACATCGAGTCGAGAAGGCATACTCAGACTGTGGCATTATATTAGTTCCTCGATAAAGATTATATTCGTGTAAGCGTCATAAAATCATGTGACTGATGGTATTGACCTGACCAATTTGGTTCACTAGTCCAATTGGGTGAGGTCCTAAATTTAGCCCGCAATAAATATCATCTGACGCCTTCATACTGCGACCCATGACTTTGGGGGTCGCCAAAAAACGTAGCGTTAATCGACGCCCTTAACTGGCCTGCCAATGTAGCGGATGGAATTTCCCGCGGTCCAAGACCGCTCTGGTATCATTGACGCGTATTCGGTAAAGAAGAACAAATCAATTGTGCGTAATCACATCCATTGAGAATTCACGCATTGAGTGAGCTGGATATGTATTCTGGTTACCGCAAAAGCTCACATCCATAATTATCCGCGATGGATTATTAAGCCTGCTTCCACATAGGTTAATGCGTTCATCCTTCCCTGAACGCTTTGTGTTTCATCAAATGGCTGTATTTAGAATGTATTGTTATCACCAAAGGCTCTCTTGGGCCTGACACACACGACCCAAGGTATCCAATGAGGCCTATTCATTGGTGAAGAAAGTATGTGTTTGGGCTGGTCGTCGTGGCGTTTTAGTCCCACTCGGTTACAAATTCCAGCCATCGAAATTGCCGCCTCACACCAGGACCAAATTAAATAAGCTAATTAGTCGCCCTTCGCATTACCTCTCGCATCCGCCCGCTCAAATTGTAATCAGCGGGAGCGATATGACTGGGTAACATCTTCACCCCGTAAACCATCGATAAAAACATCAGCGGTGTATTTTCGTCCACGCATGGTCATTTTGGTCCGCGGTGTCTCTCTCCTTGGCCTAACTGAATTTGCGCTCCGGCGTGATTTTGCACAAATATGGCACATTGAAGTGAATCCTTGCTCCTGCATCTTGTTCTGCAACTGTGAGCATTTAGACAACTAGGCGTGTGCGCATTATGATTTAAACTACCGTCGGTAGTTTTTTAAAGCGTCCTTGCATTTTTTTTGGCCAAATAAGCCGGCCTCAACTGCTTAAACCCGCTCAACATTCTCTCTTTTGCCGCAGCAAGCCCATGCTAAGACGTGGTAGCAATATTAGCAAGCTTGCTTGGCCGTTAAACAGCAAAATGACAGATACAGGGATTGCGGCAATAATATGAAACCGTAAAACATAGATACTCTCTTATGCTCCATCGAAATAAAGATGATATGCCAGGATATTAATTCGCATGCAAGATACGTCAAACTCCCTTCATTTTAGATAGAGTAAGAGTAATCATCTCCAGACTAAATGCACCTGAAAAATATAAATAAAGAAGAGAAATGAAATATAACGATGTTCGTATGGAAATGCACTGATCCCGGTGTACTTAAACAATACCGATCAAGCGTCTGTAAAGATTATGAAAAATAATAATTCAAGCACTTAGGTAGACTTAATCTACTGGACAAAATATCAGTCAAGAATGCGCACATTTTGCGCTCAACTGTAAATGCGAATCGTTTACCGGATATGGCATTAGTTTGTCTAAGCGGTCAAATCAAGTATGCCACCAAATCAACCCCATTTTTGTTTTCGCTACTACGACAAATTCACTCATGGCTTATCTGAAAACAATCCATAGTTCGGCGGTAGTGACTGTGAGTAGCATTCCGAAACCCGTCTTTACCATTTTATCGGCAAATTGGTGGCTTTTCGATATAAGCAATGGGCACGCCCGCGCAAAGGGCAAATGGCGCCCATGGTCAAGTAAGAACCAACCGCAGTCACACCAGCGAGGATTATTCCGGAAACGCCTCGTGGATTGCAATAGAATAAAGGATGTGTAGGCTGTGAATAGAGTGCTGTATGTGTGCATGTTTTAAGCAATTGAGTCCACGTTAAACTGCATCCATTTATTTATATATTCAAACTCGTATTAGCCAGAACATTCGTATGGTTTGAATATCGCGCTATGAATATACAATTTTATAACCGCCGACAATCGTGATCTAAATTATAAATCATTGTCGGCGGAGTAGCTTAGCCAGCACTCTGATTTGCTTTAACTTGAGGGTCTGCACAAACATAAGCATGTTCTCGAGCCCAACCTATCCGATTTCTTCAGCAACCAACAGGCGGATTAAATCGTAAATTAAGCGGTAAGATTTGTTCGTAAATTGTGGACTTAAGCAATAAAGCCAACCAACACTCACCTGTCGTGTAATAGTCGGTTTGCCCCCCACACGAGAGCCCTCTTTATTATCCGTGCTTCCTCCGTTGGAGTTTCATATGAGGCGTGCATGAATCAGGGGTTGTATCTTCGAGGATTTTATAGCCTTTTTTATATCCGCGATGATTATTTCTACTTCGACAAGAATAAATCAGTTAGATAATTTGAAAATGCTAGGTAGTAATACATAGTGCTTTAAAATACACGTTGGTATCCATTGGCCCTCACGGAATTTATTAACTGCCGTAGTTGCCTCGCCCTTCAGAATCTGCGGCCGCGCGGGCCTATGCTGCCCTCTGGCAAACAACTAAATAAGTCATCGCCTTGGGGTCTGTGCAAAGCCAGTTGAACCACACACAAATAACGCTATACCTAAATATGAAACCCTGAGTAATTTCATGTTTTAAACTGGAACCTCATAAAAAATAATGACTTTAACGGCGCACTGCTCCGCTTTTATACTGAATTTGTCCGCACATTAAATGCCCGACGCGCTTAGAATGATACAAATTACATTTGTAGAATTTGGAATACGGTTCGTTAACTTTAATCCGCCAAATTAGTATTCCACTGTTGACTACAACTCTGACACTTTTAAATATGGGTTATTTTATCAACGATTACTATAGAATTGTCTTGGCTGCCTTGTTTTTTACCCAGACGACTGTGGAGAAATCTGCTGAAAAATTTTTCAGCGATCTCGCGCGCTTTATGGTCCGCCTCTTCTATACATCTTAGGTTTGATTTCATTCAGTTTGGGTGAAGAATATATTCAACGCTGACTGATAATTAACCGGTAAAAACGATGCTCCTTACCAGAATCTGAATAAAAGCTCATCAACAGCGGCGCACCTTACACTTCTGTTGAATATACTGCATGTTTTTTTGCACGCGGTATAAACGAACTTAAGCGTTGTTTCTCCCCCAATATTTGCCTGCGCTGGATTTAATCCGTAAATTGCTAGTGCAACCAATATTATTTCACTGGCATTGATGCGTGCTCTTGTAGGAGTTTTCTATTTTTAGGTACTGGCTCTATCGACCCAGTTTATATAAGTTAGCTAAGTCCATTTTCAGCAAAAGCGAACTGTAATTCGGCAATATTACAATCAAGGGAATTCTTGCTCAGACAAGCCCCTTGAGAACCGTAACGCTGCGTTCCAACTGGTTTAATATCTAATGCAGCGGTTTTTTTAACAAATAACCTAACCCAAATAAACCGATTAAGTGCCAAATACCAAGATATCAATGCCTGCGCTTTTACTGACTGTTTTTGCTACACTTTTTATTCTCCTTTTATAGAATACCGCGTTAGCTGGGTCATAGAACCCATCATTAATGAAACAAAGGTTCTTGATCGTGAACATATTACCGACTCACCCCGCAGTTTAGGCCAAAACATTCACGTGCCTAATGTTCTAAATAGAAAGTGAGGTAGGCTGCTTTAAAGCTTAACTTAAATTCAATCAATGTTTGCAGGCGGAAAATCGCGGAATATTAAGCGCAGAATCGCGGCTAAACCAAATAACAAAATTAACATGGAAATTAACCAGCAATAGCCCGACAAATCTTGCCAGCGATAGGCCCGAACATGGCTTGCGGCTTGCCCGCAGTTTGCGCGTAAGGCAACCAAGCTTGACCCCAAAGAAAAAAAATCTAATAAATCTGGCGGTTAGGCGAGGATAAGCTGGTATTGCTCGGGACTAAAACTTTGGCAATAGGTTTCCGGTGAAACAATGGCGATGGTATTATTAGCCGTAAGATAATCCTAAAACTGACCAAAACCATCCTATTATTCAATTGGCACCGCACACTTTGCTAGATCCGTGAATTATGGTGCCGTAGTCAATTGGTACACTTTACTAGTTCGCATTCGCACCATAACTTGCCATCGGCCATCTAATGCGCTTATATAACAAGCGCTACATGCAAGATATCACTGGCTTCCAGTTCTACCCAAATCCCTTTTGCAATGACTGTTCAACATGGTGGTATTGATCAAACACCAGCTAAATTAGAGCAATAATAGCAAAACGAAATAATACCCAGCCGATCACTGCAATTAACCATTAAAAACCAACCAAGCGCAGCCTATAATTGCAACTAAAACGGCAGCACCAGCATAGTTTTAGCTGCTTCTGTGTGACGGGATGGTTTGAGTATCTATTTCAATCTATTCGAGATAAATGACTACCTGTGATTAAGCTGCGGGAAGCCGACAAAAATAAAATTCGCTTTTAGAACTTAATTGTAATTATATTACACCTCCTGGGTTGCGCGGGCTGCAATCGTGGTAAACTACAAGATATAAATGAAAAAATATGTCACATAAACATGCACACACCAACCACTCCCACCGCAAAGTTACTGAAAACCCCCAAGATTTCTTTCCAAAGTCCATAACCTCAGCTAGGAGTAATAGAGTGATAGTGCCCATCGAGGTGCCCATACAAAAGAGATGAAACAGGCTATGACAGAAATAGACCTGGCAATAAAAGATGAAGTTGGCAACCATATGCAAGCAATTTAACCGTTGCATCCCGCGCGCCAATATCGATAGTCAATGCAATAAAAGGCCGCCTGTTCTTACAACAAATATAATAACCAACTAAAATAATAGTACTTTTATATCCGCTCCAAACCATCCAAACGACAAAAAATGTCTATTTTCACTCATATTAGGTCTGTTTTTCATTTAGTTGTTCACAATATCCAACAAAGCCAAAGCGTAAAGCCACCAAAAATAAAACAAGCGACTAAAATGGCAAATGAGTGGTAAATATCCTC
>Ga0163217_1114607_pt1 | contig 15621 bp, 20 predicted proteins | sample SynspAceP_FD_185933 | JGI IMG/M metagenome (GOLD analysis project Ga0163217, IMG submission 185933) | Saline lake microbial communities from Ace Lake in Antarctica - Synechococcus sp. Ace-P (PacBio error correction) | ecosystem: Environmental > Aquatic > Non-marine Saline and Alkaline > Saline ...
TTTTTTTTTTTTACTGAGGTCGGGGTTCTCCAACTTCCCGAATACAACAGTTCGGTCCGCCGACGCAAATTTTGCCCAAGCCGGGAAAAACAAACGCACTGGCGTGAACCGTTTAGGGCGGTCCTTTTCCACTTCGGGAAAGATGGCTTGTGAATTGCCGTCCCGCCCGAGCCCGTCGTGGTCGGAATTTAGACTCATGCCAAACAGCCCCGGGCTTCGCGCGCAAGTCCTTATGCGGGCGCAAATCGAGAATCCGTCTGGGTATTGCGGGTCAAGTCCCGTGGAAAATCCGTGGGGTCTGCTGCCCCGTGGCGGATGCCCCTAAGTTTTTCATGGATGAACCTTTCACACCGGTGCAAGACAGTTTGGTGGTGCACCGAGCGGCAGTGACGATCGATGCTGGGCGGGAATCGAAACAGGGGGTCATTAACCAACCCCACATGACGAACATTTCAGCGCCCCGGCTCTTTTCAACCGGAGCGTCAACGCACACGCTTCACGCCTTGATCCAAGGTAAGCGTTAAGGACATCATATTTTTTTTTTCATTTTTTTTTGCCCGCTTCGCTTCGATCACTAACGTCGCAGCCTGCCATCGGTCTCGTCGATTTTAAAAGTCTGCCGGCTCGTCAGGAATGCGCTTGCTGGTCTACGACAATATGGTCGCCGTTCGCCTGGGCCATCGTCGCTTGACCCAGCGGCCGTGACCGAGTCGAAATTCAAGCAGATGCGCCTAAGTGCCCAGCGTCCCCGCCAGGGTCGTTGATCCGTACAAATTCAACATCAGGCAATCCAGGCCGCCCGTAGCGCCAGGCGCCCCATTCGAGTCCGAAACCATTGATAACCATTTCAAAGACATAAGGTGAACTTCCCATGTTTAAGCTGAGAAAAATGACAGGCGATTACGGACCAGCGGTTGCAGGCTTTCGATACTCGTCGCTTCCAGAAACGGCGGAGGTCTGCCTGGGAAAGGCAGTTGTCTGCCACCACGTGCCTGCCTGCTTGCTAGTCCAGACCCTTCCGTTTTGCCAAACTCGCGAGATTGGATGATCGGTAGGAAAACCCATTGTCCCTCGCGGTGATCACTGACCCAGATCGGCAGCTCGCAACTGGGCCAAGTTCGCGAAAATTTTGGGCCCCTGGACGACTCCAACGCTTCGGTGCGAGATCGCACAGCAAAGCGCATCCCGAGCTTGGAGCCAACATACGCAGCGCAACGGGTCCTCAATCAGACGAGGCACTTGAAAAGAAATTTTGCTGCGCTCATACGTTCTCTTTTCCTTTTCATCTGCCTTCCGGCGTTTTTCTTCGCAGATCAGGTTAGCCCAGACCGGTCTTGAGGTCCTTTAACGACCAGTTTTGAAATCACCGAGCGATCGTGCACGCTGGCTCATCAATGGCCCAATGGATCGTGTCAAAAAGGCCCTGCACATTTGGACAGGATGTCCCGGGCTCGATCGCAGAGGGTAATGACATAATCGAACGTCCCCGGCCCTCGAACTCATGACCGACGTGCTCTCTCGTTTGCGAGATGTCGACTACCTTGCTTCTGCCATAACCTCAACAGCCAAGGGAATGAGCCCACGAGGCTGAGTGCCCGGCTAAAGCGACGTCAAACGGTCCTACGCCACAGACGTAATAGTCCTTCGGCATCTTGAGAACGGCAGAGTTGCCGGTGCACAGAAACAAAACACACGCGTTTTTCATGAGCATCGCTGCTTTCGAATATGCGGATAAGCGTATACAGTCCTTGAAGCCCAAATCAAGCCGCCACGTGAAATCTTCACGGGCCGGGGATCAATCGCTGGGCGACCGGGGGCGAATCTCACACACTCAGTGCCGCCCCCGAACAGAAAACCCCGCGCAAACGTTGAGGTCTGGTAAGGCTAGGACAGGACATTTATTTGACACTCGTCTAATATCACAACCCCGACTGTGGCACGTCCAGGAATTACCTTGGCGATGATCCGCAACGCGGGGGGATTGAAGCCCATTGTGGGAGTACCGCAAAACGCCGCCGAATCGCATAAATGCTGGTGTCGCTCATCGAGCCGCATGGCAGTACCACCAGAGCTTATGCGTGAGAAGGACCCCTTTCCAATGAACTGGGCCTTAATGACCCTGCCAAGACGATGAGAGCTTATTATAGCCCAATGATGGCCGATCCCTCCTGGATCAACCGGCCCTATTGTCGTGAACGCCCCGTGGCGTGAAGCTGTGCCGCCCTCCGAAACTGAGTGCTCGATTCTGCTGATACTACCGCCTAGAGGGGGCGTTTCATCAAAGAAGATGGTTGAGCGGTTGTCCCGGATGGCTGAAAGGTCAGCGGATTCAGGTAAGCTTCGGGCGCCACCTGAACCCGGGATCAGCGCAGTAAATGCCATCACGCGACAAGACGGACCGCCTGGCGTCACCCAAATCAGTCAGCGGTGAAAATTGTTAATGGGTGCTCATTCCCGAGGGGATGACCACCGTCCCGGAATCCGAAGGTTACAAGTGCAGAGCAAGGCGAATTAACCGTACGCGGACCAATTAGGAGACCTATGATTCGGCCTTGCGCCTGTCAACGCACCCCCGCCAGCCATCGTTATGCCCGCAGCTTATGCGGCACCTCCCTCTGGTTCAGTGTTACGGCGTATGGCTTTCGCTTTCCCGTGGCTTTTTGAGTTTTCCGAAGCACATTTAGGATTCCTGACTCTTGCAGTGCAAGTTCGTGGTTTTATCGTCGGCACACTGTGGCCATGGCGATTACCTGGCTTGGCTGAACCGTTTTCGCGCCAGTCATTGTGTTTGCCGTTGCCAGCCTGCTTGGCGGCATTAATAACGGTGGCTTTGTGTTGGGCCGCAAGTGAGCCCACCTTAAGATGTAAGTATCGCGCTTCATGACGGGGCTTTTGCCTGGCCGGTATTTATCCGCTGGGGATGAAGCCTGTAATTTCCTGGACGCCCAAACATGCCGGTGCCGCTTTATCCTGGCTAGTAGGGATGCTGACGTGGCACTGCCCCATGCACATCTTTTTTTGCGTGGCGCAACTGTCGGGGATGTCATGGCAATTGGCCAATGTTGGCAAGCTTCCGTGCTCTGGCCCTGCGTGGCGGTTGCGCTGGTTCTGGTTGCTTGGTGAGGCCCCCATCTCCGAAGCGTCATGGTGGTAATGCGGCTGTTTCGTGAAAGATTTGCTGGTTGATGACAGCGCGTTTTCGAGCTGTGGCGGGGGGTTAGCTTTCGGGCATGCTGGGAACTCTATACTTTCGTGGATGTTAGTGCCCTGCTGATTGGGTCTGAAGGTGATGAGGTTGGAACCCGTCTTTCAACGACTCTGATTTCCCTGGCTATCGTATCATTATTGCGTTGGGCGCGATAAGGGTTTGTGAGGTGGTGCTGGATCAGCCGGATCATCAGGCAGCCCCAGCCGGGTCGCCCGTTTTATGCAATTTTGGGTTTTCAGGTGTTCATCTGTCTCCTGAATTTACCCTTTTCTCACTTGGCTCCCGGCGGCACGGTTTACTGTGTGCTACCGGTTTCTGGTGGGGCATCATCGTCATTTGCTGATGTCCCCACAGTTTTCTGGCATTAGCCATTTGCCATTAATGAGCGCAGCAGGAATTCATCGTTTCATCACTTGCCATGATGAATGCACTCGGCTTCGCCCTGACGCCTGCCTGCCCCTCTGGGTTACAGCGCTTTGGGTGGAGCTTCACGCACGTGCGGTACTTTTAATGGCAACTAACCCTGGTCGGTCCTGGGCCTGTGCCCATTTAGGGGTTTGGGTGCATCGAAAGCCAACTCCGAGAGCGAAGCAAACGCGATGTGTATGTTCTCTAGAGCGGTACCTACTTTAATCACCACAATTCCGAATACCCAACACATGGCCCTTGCAAAAGCGGCAGAGTCACACGGTTCACCACCTCGGCAGACAGTGCAACGAAATTCATTGACCATGTCGTGACGACGCAATCCCATCCTGATCAACCGCGCCGTTTGTCGGGACGCTTGTGCCGGACACTCCGAAACTGTGCTGACCTTCTCGACATCTTCCAACATGGGGCTTCATGAAAAAAGCGCGATGGTGAGCCGCGTTGCCGATGCCGAGGTCAACGGATAAATAATACCCGAGCTCAATTCATTCCCGGCTCGGAAACCGTAACTGGTGACCCGTTCAACTACCGGCTGATTCCACAAATTCTATGCACAAGTTAGAAGTCACGTTTAATGCACACTCGAAAAAACCCAATTGAACCTACTTCGGATAATGCTAATGTTTGGTTATGCGCATAGCCCACCCCAGTGGGGATTCCTGTTAACTTGAGTACCTTGCGCGGATTCACGGCCAAGTTTATCTGCGCCTCAATGCACTCAGATCGGCGAAGGCTCGTCGATGGAGTAGACTTCGAGAGATGGCACCCAGGCTGCGATTACCGCCATCAACACGTTTTCGCTGATGTCGCCGTAAAGAGCGTAATTGGCTGGCCTAAAGGCCAGGACGCCGTGCGTTGCCAGAGTGTTTTTTATCTGATGATGGGTTACCCATATTTACAAATGGGCTGGCAATCTGCCGGCCTCCTGCAATAACACGCCGTCGTTGTATCTGAATGACTCTAACATTAGTAGATCCTATCCTACTGATTTACAAAGATATTTTATTAGCTAACATTTTTCTCCTATTTATTCTTTTTTGGGGTCGACCGAGCCGCGTCCTCGTACACCAACGACAATTCTTACGCCTTTCTTGTAATAGGGGGGCGGTATGCACCAATCGCATAGGTAAGGGGGTTATAGTATGGACATGTAGCAATCAATAACGAACGATCTGCTTAAAGCGTGTGAACAACGCAATCGCTGGTCATCCAAGCGGGTTTGAACGGGCCATTGGGTCAGATCATGAACTGTGCCATAAACGCTTCAATCTTGTGCTGCCACTCGCGGGCCAATCAACGGTTTGATGGACGAAATCATTGAGGATCACGCCGGGCGCATGTTGCTCGACCCACCTCAGCGATGAGCGCACGTAGCAAAAGTGTCGAAGAGCTTCTCGGAAGCCATTCGGCGCTATTCCAAGTGAGAAAAGCAGGCTTTGACTCCATGAACAGCAAAAACACTAGCTTTCACGCACGAGCACGTGTATTAATCTCGGCTCGGCACACTGATGAGATGCAAAAGCGCACCCTCTGGGTAGTGATACTTAACCGTCGTGAGAATGGTCGGTGAGATTCGCTGCTGGGTAACATTACAGGGTCTATGGCTCTGCTAGCCGAATGGATTTCATATGGCTACCCTGCGGGTGCGTTGGGATCGGCAGCTGCGCTTATGCGAGCAGCCGTCATGCCATCCAGTCAACTCGCTTCAAGTTTTGGCAACCGGCAAAGTGGGAGAATCTGGGGTGCTTTTGCTTCGCGCTTTTCTGGGAATGGTATGTCTGGGGAATTGGCGTTGAAGTCCGTAATTCGCCCTGCTTCAGCCTACTGAACGTCCAGTTCGGGGACGGCAACGCTCATTGCCCTCGTTTGCCTAGGGGTCCAATAAGTAAGCGCTCTGTTTGCTGGCCCACAACGGTCACAGCCATGGCCTACGGCATCATCACGATTCATCCACGATCATCCCGATCACGATCATAGTCCTCACGGAGGTGATAAACAACCTCAGGTCAGCGTACATATCCATGTGATTGCCGATGCCTGACGTCTGTTCTTTGCCATCGCTGCCACTTGCTTCGCTGGCCGCACTCCGGTGGGTCTGGCTTGATCCAAGCCATGGTATCGTGGGCGCGATTGGGGAATCGCACGAATGGGCCTGGACGCCTGGAAGGGTGGCGACTGCGGGTGTTCTACTCGATCAAACCGACGATCATGTTCAGATGAAATTCCGCGAGCGGTGAACAACCTGGCGAAATGCAAATTACGACCTGCACGTGGTGGCGTCGTCGGCCCACAAGCCCACGCTGCAAATTGTCAGTGTTGTCGGGGGGGCCGACGACAAATGCGAAAACATCCGGAACGGCTAAACGCCTGTTCACCGAAGTTAGTCACCTCACAGTTGAATTCGAGCATTGGTCCTATCGCGTAGTGCTTATTGAAATCGGCAAGGCCCCTTCAATGGGCGCACAGGTGCAGCCCTTGCTTACTCAACCTTACTGATCCTGGGAACCCACCATGCCCTTCAAGCAAACGCGATCACGCTCGCATTGAGCGCCGGCTTGATTGCGAGTCTCACAGAACGCCTGCGACCCGCCAAGGCTGAATTGTCGGCTTCGATTGGCTAACCACGAAAGCCAACTACCAAGCGTTTCCTCAAAGCCCTTGCGCGTGGATCTGGGTATTTGACACCATGCCAACAAAGACCTGATGCCCTTGGAGCCGGACAGGACAACACGGAATGGTTGAAGCTGACCTCAACGGCGTTCGAAAAGCCGGTGGTCACCGCCTATAATGTCAAACGGGCATGTGTACCTCCGACTCTGAAAGAAGAATGCGCGGCGAGCCAAGTTGTGATTGGGTAAAAACGCTTGGCAAAAATGCCAGGGTAGGGGTAACACCTTGGCTAAGACATTCGAGAACCCTGTATTTCAACGTGCCCCAGCTCACCGGTGACCTGTGCGTGAGCTGTGGACGAAATAGGGAGACATGCGTAATGGAAGCGCAATGAAGGCCCTAGAAAATGGCGTGCGGTTCAACGGCGGCCTTGCGATTTGAGAGCCTTTGCAGCGGAGGCAGATCATCTCCGTAGCTCGAAAAAACAAACGCGGCTCTCTGCCTGCCAGAAGAATACACACCTGATCTATATTCGCCAGCGTGCAGCCCGCAGCGTCTCCATAAAGTCATGCAGGTGGATGGACTCAGATCAACGCAAAATGGGACGAGGCACTAGCGACTGGACCGTGTCCCCCGTAGACGCCAGAATGGCGTATAATGAAGCGCGAAAGATGTTAAAGTCCCAGCTACACAACCCGGCTGCGATCAGCTTTGGACAGTTTAAATGCAATAGAGGCTAGCGCGGGTTGGGGTGATGGAGACTACCTTCCGCTAGAGGCTGCCTTCAACTCAGCCAATTTCGAACAGGCAAGCGTTGGTTTTAACGGAAGCAATTCGGGCTAAATTCCCTCTAAAAGCTGGTCGTTTCTCCGCACGGAGCACCCGTTCTTCCCTTTTCACATCAGTGCCTGAGTTGAACACGACTGTGCGCGCACTGATTCTGCCCATGAGCGGCGAATTCTCTCCGCCACCGCTTGGGTACGTGTTGTGATGAGGCAGGTGTAACGGCCTTGCTGCTCGGGCAACCGACGCCGATGGAATGCTTCTCGTTACCTTAACGAACAAGGCAATCAATGGACTTTATCAGCGGCATCTAGTGTTTTTTGCCGCGACACGCCCAGGGACTTCCCCTCAGTCCGGCTTAAATCGCATTCGCTGCCTCATGGTATCCGTCATTGATGGAGATAAACCTAAGCTATGTGATGACATCCAAGTGCGACCTGCATGTCGCGCTCTGCTCGCTGCCTAAAACAAGCAGCGCCTGCAATCACGATTTTGGATCAGCTCCTGCTGTTGGCTGTAAAGTCCTGCACGTGCCAAACGAAAAACTCATCAATCAACCGAGCTTTTGGCATCCTGGGCAGCGTGGTGGCTTCGTAATAACCCAGCTCCACCGCAGCCCTCGCTCCGTGCCCAAATGCACAGCCGTGGCCAGTAGCACGAATGTTGGCCATGCGGGGCCCGTTTGGCCAAAGTAAAGGGCCCTGTCTTTTGATCGAATAGCCCCCATCTCCAGATCTTTTCGCCGCCCCGCCAGCCAATGGCTGATCGTCGAGCCATGACTCGATCAGGTCGATTTTGAATTCGGTCATTTGCTGGAATATTTCGTCAAAAAAGGGCTTAGATCTTTGTTGCGGATTCGATGCATAGAGTTGGGTCATGCTCATCGCGGTATGTTTTGACTGCCTTTTAAATAGATCAGTGAGGTGCGGCCCTACGGGATTTACAAAGCATCGAGCAATAAGTTTCGTCACAATTGGCTCCTTAGTGGCAATGCTCCCAACCAGCTTTGCTAACCGACAAATGCCATAATTGGGAATGCCTGCCCCGCTAAGGGCCTCTACATATTGATTCTGACAGTCTCCCACCGGAGCAATGCGTCCAGAAATAGCTTTTTTGAGTCCCTCCGCGCCTTTTTCCAGCGAAGCAGTGTTCCAGAGCGGGGTCCCATTTGGATTGTACACTTTTGCACAGAAGCCTGATCTCTTGATCTAGCTCCTTCTGATAGTTACTAATATTTCGCCAAAAATTCAAGCGCGTTCAGAGTTAACTCAGGACGAGAATACTCTAACGGCGCCCTTTCCCGGTTGTGCTCTATCGTGGAAACCCCAGCAAACAACACCCCCGTCTTTTAACGACACGGCGCCAAGCTCCAACCCGATCCAAGCCTCATCCATTACGCAATACCCGCTAGTTTATTGAACTATAAAAATACCGCATCTCTGCAAAGTACTGATAGATGATCATCGCTAGGGTTGTTATCCAACGCCATTGATCGAAAGCTCGGATTTCATATCCTGAATGACCAGCTTCCAAAAATTGAATATTTTGGACAGATCTCAGGCGGGATATATCCGTTTCGACCTACGTTCCCTTGTTACCAGCATCAGCCTTTAACTTACTAATTCCACATATTCGCCACAGTGGTAGAGTTAACCCCACGGATAACTCTGGAGCCGGAACAAACATATCGGGCAGCGAAAACCAAGGGAAATGATAATCCCGTAGTCGCGCATACAACGGAAGCGGCCCTCAAAAGTTAAGCCAGCTTACAATGACATGATATTAATTACTGATAATGGATTGGACGTACATCAGAGATCTCGCGATGCCAAGATCTTTAAGCGCAGCGCAAAAAATGGCAATAACGCTTGCGCCCGCCAAAGTTGTGATACCTCTGGCGATAGGGGGTTTTGAGCCTGGGCATTCCCTTTTAAACCACCGCATAAGTCACGGCTTTGGCAAATCATCAATGAGCGCTTGAGCAATGCCTCGTAATCCCAGTTTAGAACTTAAAGATTTCGGCAACATTGCCTGATCAAAAAGAATGGTCGAAGATCCACTGGGAATCCCCGAGCCTGCTAAGAACCAGCTTTCACCATGCCTCGTCAAGCCAATCAGCGCTTACGATATATAGCGTCTCGCTCTGCGGGCTTCAGGCTCCATTGCTGTAATTGGCTGCGCGATGAGGACATCATACGTCCTTCAAAACCGCTTCGAAGTTTCCTGATAATTCAAATCCTGGCCATCCCTTCTTTTTTTTAATGAAACTCAATTTTTTTTGCCCAAAACAAATTGCGGACGATGCTCCGCCTTAAGCCTTTGCTCGGGCAAACCAAAGCCCGGATTCAAATTTTTTGTAGAGTAAATGCATCTAATTAGCTGTAATGTAGTTGAACTGGCGCCTTTGACGCCATGTCTCCCATTCATCCGTCAGATAGTATTCAACTCCGCATAGAGGAATTGCTGGTACGCTGAATAGGCTGATACACATTCGCTCAAGTGTCCCGACGATGGCATAGCTAGGGCACACAGGCAGTGGGATGAACTCAGAGCATGAGTGACCCCACCTTAGGCCGCCCGATTGCCATCAGGCTGTCTTGGCAACCTCCAGGAGGAGTAGGCGTAACGTGGATCCACGCAGCTTTGTCAGGAAGGCTTCACCCAACAAAAATAGCTCCCTCAGCACTTGACATTTCGTCATTGATCCTTAATAGTGTTATCTGCAACTGTGGCGTATGCCCCCATGACCGAGGAAATTCTAGAATATCCCCCTCCGCTGAGCTTCCAAAGACGGTTCTTTCCATTGTCTTTCTCAACCGGTCCGAGGGTGGACTATTTAATTCGATTCCCTTGAATCATCTTGGAGCGCAATGTCGTTCGCAATACCTCCCTGTCGGATGAAAAAACTGCACTTGGAGTTAGAGTTTGCAATGTCAGAGCGGCCCGGCTGGCCAGAACGGTATAACCACACGCATGATGAGAATATCCTTACGATGCAAGCGGCACAAGAGTCTTTACTCATCTCAAGAGCTTTATCAGACCAGCAACGCATCCTAGCGGAATAGCGCTGTACTCATCAGCAGATTGTCTGGCGTAATCGTTTTTTGCTCTGCCACCCTTTGCCCGCGTCGCTTCATCGTCGTAATCAAGCGCAGACTAGAATAATGGTGCAGGCCTGCAAGGCATCCCTTTTCATTTCCTAGCAAGTGGCGGTGGTATTGATACCCGACTTGCGGCAGTGATTATTACATCACTGTCATTCGCTCGGCGCCATTACCTAAAAATGTTCTTTTAACTGAATTGCGAACAAGATCGGATTTCAATGCTGCCTAGCAAGCCTTTGCATTTCCATGGTAGGGATCTGCATCTTTGGGTGACTTGAGCATTGTTTGGAAACGGTTTGGTGGCAGCAAAGTCCATCAGAGATCCGCCTTCCTACGAAACCGTAAAATCAGCCATGACGAATCACGAGCGACCTTGAGCTAGTGTAAGTAATTCTTGCTGTCGATCCGTTCGGATATTTTCAGTTTGCGCCAAGAGACAAAACGCTCCAAATGCCGCTTGCTTAGATTATAGGTGTAGCGGGAGGTGACTCGACCGCTTCCACCGGCCAAGAACGGCTATAATACCGAAGCCCGCTTTGAAGAAGTAACTTAATCAAGGTCGCCACACCGAGAAATTTTCTCCGTGAAGTAATGTCCTGATGACATGCAAGCTCTGAAATTGCCCAGGCATCGAAGCCCCAGACCTAGGTATTTTGTATGGTCTATGTTTTTTATGGTTCTTAGGTTTCTTTCGGAAGATCAATGTAGATATCAATTTTCAACAGTCTCGAACCCCCTCTGGTGATGGTTTCAACGATGCGTGTAGTTTTTTTGCCCTTGGACATGTAACTACCGTTCAATCCTGCTTCGTGGCGGCTAGCCAATGAACATACATGTCACTCTCATCTTCCATGCCAAGTACGGCTTGAGCCCTCAAGCTGATTGATCAGCAGATGCAGATTATATCATTGTTGTTTGGGACCGTCAAGAATGGCGTCAGCCTGTTCTCTTACACTACCAGTAAGCGGTTCACCTTTCAAACGTCTTTTACTTTTTGCCGAAGGGCCAGCAAAGCGTGTCAAAGTCACCAAGTGTGGCGAAGCAATATGTGCAGAACGTAGAAGCCGCACTTATGCTCCATAAGACTTTTCATGAACATCCACAACAGAATCTTGGAGTAGTGCCTGCCTTCGTGGTAAGCCAAGAGCGCCGTCAAACGGATCCATTACCCTGAGATTTACGATCTCACAGCTGATAAAGGGAAGTAAGACCACATGTCCTCCATCCAACGACCAGGCACATCAATGGTTCTTCAGGGGCCGTACTTGATATGCATGTCAGAAGGATCAAGCAGCGATGCTTATTCAAATCTGCCCAGGGCGCAGCCCTTTTTTTAAATCTGGGATTGAAACGTAACTGTTAGGGGGAATGAACTCTTGCTCACAGGGAGCGAAGTCCAGTACGAACATGAGCATGGAACAGTATTTGGTGACTAAGGATCAGTATCGCTGCAAGCCTACTTGACCTGGTCTTTTCGTCAGAAAATTTTGTCGGTCGCTAACGGTCAACGCACCATCACCGACTACTTTGGTGGTCTCGACTCAGGCCTCGCAACGTGCGGTAAGGAGTCCCATGGTGAGGATGCGCTCTCACCCTTTGTCTCTCCAAAGGAAGGATACGTGATAAGGCCGCGCTGTTTGGACCGCATCGGTAGAACCTAAACCGACCCCCAAGAAAAAAAGGGCCCCCAAGGCGATTAATTCACCGTGCCAAGGGATAAGAGATATTTCCCTCCACTAGAACCAATCCCTTGTACCTGGAGAGAACGCTGAACCGTGGCCGGGCTTTCCCTTCGTTCAGCAAGCCCATTGGCGTCCATGGAAGGCGAAGTAATCGTATAGACGGCGTCCGTAGGCTTCCCAACGTCAGATCCGCTCAGAGAACTCCCCTGAACTCGATTAGTGGCGTTGCCAAAGAAAGGTTTTGCGCTGGCTCGACTGAGCCATGGCCCTCAGACCCAATCAGGCCAACGGAAAGCCTTCGAAGGATCTACCTGCCAGGGTTATGTCTTTGTTGCAATACCACAGCCTCATACCGCTGCCCTTAAGCCAGTGCTGATGGTTTTTCTCTTGAACGGCTGAAACGGCTTGTCCAGACCGGTTCCAGAAGGTGCGCGGACTCACAGGTTTACTAACGGTTTTTCCAACCCCTCAGATCGTTTGTTGCGCTCAGCACCAAAAACAATTCGGCCGTGCGCCGCCAGATCAGGCCCGGAACACCGCTCGCAGCTGGGCGTAGAAAGAGTTTGGCAGTCGATCAGTGCAAAAGACCGCGTCAGCCATGACATCAGGTGCCCCGGTGGTTATATTTGAATTTCACTTCACGCCCAGATCAGCAGCTCAATGCCTCCATTGACGTATCCGGCGGGTACTTGGTGTTCTCCGCTCTGAGCCACTACCTCGTCACCGCGGATGCACAGCCGTTTACCAGCGCCTCACCGTTTGATTCGCGGGCAATCACGATATTGCCCGTTCTGCCCTTGCACCGCGCGGGGTTTAACCCCAGAATATCGCCAGTCAAAGATGCCGGCGCTTCATGCTGTCGCCAGCGGCGCACCAGGTAGGTATGCCGTGCCGTCAGACATCCAGCAACTCATCAAGGACAGCGCTTGCCTCCATATGGTCCAGCGCGGGCTGCAAAGCCTGCGGAAAAACACGCGGAGGAAAAAAAGGCAAGCTTCAAATCAGGCGAGCTGCCCAGGGGGCCGAGGTTGGTAAGGACGTTCATATCAGGTAACCTTGATAAATCTGCTACGTGCTACAGTAACCACGGAAATTACCTCATTCATGGGTCAAAAAGAAATGGGTGGTAACCAGCAGACGGCGCCCGGAATCCATGTGCGGACGCTATACCAATACCAGGCTGAGGTGCGCACTCTGGAGCGCCTCAATTGCAAGCCCCGCTGGCGTCGGAGCCCAGCGAGGAGCCGCTTGAAGCGCTATAGACGGTGGCGCCCACCACGCGCGTTCAGGTTGCTGCACCGGGATGAAGACGGCTTGCGTATCAGCGCTGTGCCATGGCGTAACGCGCCGCACTGGGCCAGGCCAGCGCGAAATGGCAAACCAGGCCGGCACGGCAAAACCCTGTGATCAAATGGCGAACCATTGAAGGAAGCACCCCACCAACCCTTACTGGCGCGAGGCCCTGAAGACCGCCTTGCCTGTCATGGTCTGACGGTTGTACGAGTGGGTTGCCGACCCCGAAGGCCAACGCTGGCAAACAAACGTATACATCCGCCTGCAAAGTCGGGCCGAGCCCGATGTTCTGGGCCCGCGATTGGGCCACGTTTCCGCGGTTGGCGCTCAGGCGCAACCAAGTGCGCAAGGACGGTTTTTGCAGTGATTACCACGGCGAGCGAGCGCGGAATGGTCGACATCCTCACGACCGCCACCGGTGGTGTGCCCACCGACGCAAGCGGCGGAATGGGTGGAACCCGGTCTGGAGTTCGAAGCGCGCTGTGACTTGGCCAGGCATCACACGCACCAGCAAGCGGCCTTTGAATGGTTTCCGGGTAGGCAAGGCTGTGGATGTGCTGGAATGAATGGCCGGGAGTTGATTCAAACTCTTACCTGAGACGCCTAAGCAAGCGGATCCCTCGCTGATAAAAGAACAAAGCACCTTCGATCTGTTTTGACGCTTGCTCTCCTCCGAGCCTGCTTTTTCAATTTTTCCTCTCGATAAATTTATAACGACTGGTCTATATATAGAATTATCTTTCAGTCGGAGATTGTCGGCACACCACCAAAGCATACCCCGCCGGTTTTCAAACCCCACAAACCGCAAGAGCGGCTGACGCGATGCCCTGGGAGCCGAATCTACGCTGCCAGCGTTGAAAGCACCTCTCCTGGGTTTGCTCGCTGATGCCCGCACATGTGACACAGCCGTGGCTTTGTCATGGCGGTGGCTGCTTTTCCGCGTTGCGGACAATGCCATGGGGCCTGAGTTGTTGCCCGGCAACTGGAGAACATCGGCGGCCTGGTGACCCGTGAAGTATGTACGATTCGATTTTCTTGGGTACGGCGCACGTAAGGCCAACTGGGTGGAAGTGCGGGGCCAACGCCAATCGCGGGGTGGCAAGTCGCTGTGCTTTGCCCGATGCCAATATCTATTCCAATTGACGATTGTGTGCGACGGCCAATGGCGGTGTTCTAAGGTGCGCCGCTGAAATAACGGTGGCCTAGCGCCCTACCCGCGCAGGGGTCAGAACAAACGCAATCCCAGCTCCAAACTGGTGATAGTCCCGCCTCCATATGCCTGGCACAGCTGGTGAAGCTCTTGTTGTGCTCTTTCTCGCGCAGAATGCGCGAGCTCATGCACGACGAACCATCCGTAAATTAGCGGTTCAGGAGGGTTGAGGTAATGGGCGGATGACTTTGGAATTTCGTTCTTGCGCTTGAGCTTTCGCTGCCCTGCAACGCGGCTTGACAAACGGTGCCTGGCCATGGCGTTTGTCGATCACAGTGCAATCGGGTGTCGTAAGAACACCTGCTGACGAACTCGCTGCTGCGCAATGTGTTGTTTGGCTTGAGCCGCTGGGTGTAGCCGTACAGGGCCGCGCTCAGACTGAATCAGATGTTGGGTTTGTGGCGGGTAGCGCGTTTTCCAGCCATGGTGCAGAGTCGATCACGCCTGCACCTGTTGTTTCAGGCTGGGGCTGGTAATCCGTTGAGATATTTGAAGCGTGCCGAGGTCGCTTTCATCACTGTCCAGTACGTTGAAGCGACCGTGATACAGGACTAGTGTCGCGGCAATGCGCGAGGCATCCGGGTTAGGCCAGAAGCGGCGCACACGGATGGTTTGATCTCCCAGTGAGCGGATAAGGCCATCTTCCTAAGACTCAATAACATGGTCAAGCTGGGGACTGCTGCCGGGAAGTTACCTTTCAAAGATTGGCCTTGACCACGAGCCATGCCCTTGGTCACTGTGAGGTCTCACCGGCTCATACTGGTAGGGTAAACGCCTGCCTGGCGCTTTGCGCTGCCAATCTCAATGGCACTCAGAGGCCGCTGATGGGTCTGTTTTTTCCGTTCGATTACAGAAGGCGTCCCGGTGAAAGCAGTTGCTCCTGTGCGGGATCCGCCTGCCATTGCTGATGGCGAAGAATGGGTGACAGCGGCGGCGGGAAGGGAATGTTCATTATTCAATCTCGTCTGTCTGAAGAGCGGTCCGGCGCCCATTACGTGGGGCGGCGGATTAATGGATCAGGTTCACGGCCTGCCGATGGGGCAACGCGGTTAGAACAATGACCTTGTACGCACCATAGGGGCAGACAATAATCCACTCAATCTACTCCTACCGACATTGCTACCGCACCGCTGCAATTCAGGATTCGGCTACCAATGGCGCTCCTGTTCCCTGGCCATTTGAATGCGACGGCAATCTGATTCAAATGCGATGTGACGCGGCCAGCTCACTCTGGATGAGGCGAGCCTGGGCCAAGGCCCGCTGTGCAAGGAACAGGCGGTTGGGCTGGGTTTGATGGTAATG
>Ga0163217_1009643_pt1 | contig 15620 bp, 26 predicted proteins | sample SynspAceP_FD_185933 | JGI IMG/M metagenome (GOLD analysis project Ga0163217, IMG submission 185933) | Saline lake microbial communities from Ace Lake in Antarctica - Synechococcus sp. Ace-P (PacBio error correction) | ecosystem: Environmental > Aquatic > Non-marine Saline and Alkaline > Saline ...
CACTCAGAGCGGTGATGTTGCCGGGCGGTCGGCAGCTCGCGTTGACGAATCCAGGTGACGCGATTCGTTTGGATCGTCTGCGCTATCGATTATTCCGTGGTCGGAAAGGTGCCAGTCCGAAGGCACCGCCGGCGCGAACTGATTGGTGATCCCTCGGCGGGGTAGTTTTTTGTAACCGCGACGCTCCGCGTCGCAGAGGATCGCCTCCCCTCAACGCAAGAGCGTCGAGGGACTCTGCCCGAATTGGGTCGAATTCGCATCTTGTAAAAATCGATAGACAAACAGAGCAACGAAGATGGCCAAGGTGGCAGTCGATCTTTTGAAAAGGTATTTGGCGAAACCCCTGTTATTTCCGATTGTTTAATCGCGTTCATCTGATCCGTTCGTCCGAGTTGGTGCTGCTGCTGCAAATGGCAGAGACCGACGGATTGGTTGAACGACGTTTGACGATCGTGGGTCGTGACCGGGAATTTTAGTTCGCGTGCTGGCCCGCCGTGAGGGATCGCGGCGTTCATCGTTTTCGCGCGGCGATGGCCGAGGGACGGGTTTCCCCGGACGTGAGATTCAGGAACGGGAATGATGATCGCGTTCGCCGCGGCACTCTGTTGACGCGGGGTTGCTAACCGACGCGTTCGATTCCTCTTGCTGACGGCCGTGGGGAGTCACAACGATCGGGGGTTTTCTGGTCCGGCGACGATCGGAGGTCGGTTCCAGATGCATACCAAAGCGGATCCGGTGGAGGTGGTTGATCGGGCGGATCAAGTACGACGATCCGACCCGGCAACCCCAATCCACGGCGTGGAAGCGGCGATGGTCATACCGTCGACTCACCGAGTTTCCGCACCAAGAGCACATCAAGCCTTTCGAGGCTGACTTCATGTTTTCGCTCCGGTCTGGCAACGCTTGAGTACAAAACCGGAGTACGAACTCGGCCAACATTTCGACGCGACTCGTCCGCGCAGGGGGAACGGCTATCCTTTGCGGGCATGACCCATCTCCTGCTCCCTTGGCGGCGAGCATTCCTGTTTTTTCGTCGCATGATTTTCGCCAACGCGCCAGCCTCGCCGGTAAATCCGTCGCTCACGTTTGTTCTTTTCGGAATCTCTGTGCGTCGGCGTGTTTTCGTTCCTGTGGTTGCTTCGCCGCCGAGGCGCGAACGTGGATTTGTGGCTGGCAACCGGCGAATCGTGCCGCTGTTGTTACTTGATTCGGCTTTGAAGGCTTTCACGTTTCTCGCCGTTGAGAAAGGCGAACGTGTCCGTCGCCACGCCGATTTTCGGCATGAACAGTCGTCGGGGTCGCGTTGTTGTTAACGGTGATCCGATCCACTCCGGTCCGGGAATTTCAATCTTGATCGCGGCGGTGTTTGGCAACGACAGCGGAATCGGGATGATCCAGTGACCGGGCAAGGCAAAACGGCATCACGTTGGGATGACGATCGGGTTGCGTTGTCGGCCGCCTGCTCGTTCGCCGACGGTTCGATGTGGTTTGGTTCAACAGTGGGTCCGGCCGAGTTGGGTGCGGGGCGTTTTTTCTTACCCAGCCGTTTATTGGATCGTCGGGTTGGGCGTCCTAGTGTTGATTCATGGGTGCAGTGTCGATGCTGCGGCGCCCTGAGATTACTAAAGAAATGTGATTCCTGCGGCGGTGTTTTGTCGCGTTTGCAATCGTTTTGCATCGTGCTCGCGTTGGATTGGTTTTCAGCGACGCGGCCCCGGATCAACGTGGTTAATGCGTTGCGAGGTTTTGGTGGGCGTCGGATTGGCTTACTGGCCGCACGGCAATTTGGGGCGGCAGTGAAGCCTCACTCACCCGATCGACCATGGTCACACGGTTTCTCGGCGCGGTGATTTTGACGGCTGCACGTCGTGGTGGTGATCGTCGCGGATAAAAGAATGAATTTTGCTTTGTGTTGATGCCCTCAGCGAAGACACGATGGAAACAGTTATCGAAGGGTGTCTCTTCGACTAACTTTAAAAAAAGAAAATCGGGTATGAATCAATTAGCTTGGCGGTTTTCCTCTGTGTGCGATGGGGATATCCTTCGTACTGTTGCCAACGACAACGCTGCGAAACGGCCAGGAGTTACGGCCTGAATCAGATTCAAACGATCGGCACTCATATTCCTTATGCGTCCAGTGACGCGCCGGCCGGAGATTCTGTCGATGATCCGATTGGGCGTTGCCTGACGCGGCCGATGCGTTGGACTATTCTCACTGCCGATTCCACATGCAACTCGGGAACTCAACATCCGGCAATTGGGAGTTGGACATCTTGCCGACCCCGGGGCGGGTTGTTTGACATCCGGTCGACATGAATCACTCCCGAAAACGCCCGAAGAACGCGGCCCGAATCCCAATTGTCGATGGGGAGGATGGATGCTCGGGATGAAGGTCTTTTGCATTCGCCCAGTTTTTCGATTACGGCAGCACGGTGCCCGACGTTCGTCGCGGCAACTTGCGTCAGATTCGTCGGTGGTCGCAATCGAAATCGACGCACCTGCCGATTTTGATTTTGGGTGGAATTGAAGGAAAGTCGGGCGGTGGGGCCGGTGTTGGTCAACCGGTTGCGTTTTGATGCCGCATTACTCGCCGCAGTTGACGCCCGAGATTCGATCGTTTTTCAGCAACGTATGAATGCTCTTGCCGATGGGATTCGGGGGCGTTCTGAACGCTGCGTGATGGATTATGCAAACGATGGCCGACGTTGCAACAAAGTGCGGGCGAAGTTTGGTTGCCCTCGATAACGAAGGAACGATCGGGATCGTTATCTCGACGGGCCGAGTCACTGCGTGATCGTGTGATGTTCGCGTCCGTGCCCGGTCGAGTCATCCGGCTGCGGCGTTTCGGAAATTGAACGATCCTGGGGGTGGCCCGTCGCAGTTTTTGCCGAGATCCAGAACGCGGTAACGGCGAGGTTTGATCGTGGCGGAACACGGGCCGATTCGGAAACACGCCCGAGGCCGCAGCGGTGACACGAACGCGTCGCGATCGGGCATTGCAAAGCGGCGCCAGTTACTCAGCACCGATTACCCGGTCCGCCGACCCTTTTGACGGATTTAACCGGGTTCGATTGGAAGGCGGCGCGGAGTAACCGATCCAACCCGGTGGGGGCGTCTGTAATCGGAGTGAGTGGCCGATGCGGTTCTCTGCGTTTGGCCGAACGATCCAGCGGGACGACGACGCGGTCGATTCATGTCCGATTCAGCGTTTGAAGCAACAGGCCAATCAAGGCCACAAAAGAAATATCCCGAACACGGTGATATTGTCCGATCAGCGGTAGTTGTTGGGGTTCTGATCCCGATGAATGAATCACCGTTGTCGCTCGCTTCGACTCTCCGCGTGTCCATGGCCGCTCACCATTCATTCTGACCAGACCTAAACACTATGAGCCTGCCGTTGGGCGTTTCGTAGGCACGGACACGTTTTGAGTACGAGGTAAGTGACGGATTTTGATACCAGTGACGTCGCCACGGTTTACGATCACGTCAACAAGACAACATTTGATTTATCGGTTATCGATTCAAGAATGGCTCAGAGGAGGGAACTCAGTCGGTTAAGTTATAAAGTCAGGCTGCACCAAAAACCGTGGGGGATGAAATCACATTCACTTGAAATGATCCGTGTCACTGGCATATGAATCACGAAGCCAGTGCACGCGGACGTCGAGCAATCCCAGCGGCAGCGTCGTCAATCGGCGTTGGGTTCCGACAAACTTCGAAATCGCGGTGGTGACAAGGATGACACGGAGACTCGAACTGAATAAATGCTCTATACATCACTGTCGAGCAGACGCGCCCGCATACTAAGCCAATCGGCGGAAAAGGTTCGGCAGAACCTCACGTAGGCGAGTCCTCTGGAGACTCGCAATTTTTCAGCATCTCAGAGAGACTTCTACGTGGTTATGCGAATAAATTCGCGACGATGTGCTTAGCTGGGAATCTCCAGGTTTTTTTGGATCGCATAAGAGTAACAAGCCCAAATTTTTTGATTCAATATGCTAAACAATTGACACTGAAATTCGGAAACCCCAGCGTTTCTCATGGTTCGTGGTCATTTGCTAGCAGCGCTTGGGGCAGATCGCACCCGAAAAGAAAGCAAATGGTTAGGCGCGTTGGTAGATGATCGGGCTTACTCTTCCATGCTAATTTTTCAATCTAATGGTCCGATGTCCTGCGAATTTCTGAGTAGGGCGACTGGCAATGAAGATAACCCGTACGGGGGCCTAAACTCGATACGCTCAGCGTTTCCAGCTTTCCTCATTTGATTTCGACGCGGAATGTATCCAGACCAGCAAGTTTTTAATCTGGACAATCAAACTGGCAGTATGCACATCCAGGCTCCTGGTATCATTGGCAATAAACGTGAATGACGATGACCAGTAATTGGTATGCTCACTACGATGATGATAGAGAGTGTTTCTCATCTCACCTCTGGACGCTACACGCAGCATCGTTTCTGTGAAAATTGATGAGCCGCCCGCACTCAACGGCAGGAATTCCATTGAAGTCGGTGGCACAAACCCATCTCGGTATCCTTTCCAAACCTTCACGGGAAATTAATTTGCCAGAAGCTTTATTATTCAGTTAGCGGCGTGAAGGGTGCAATTCAACTCATTTTGGCTTACGATGATTTTACGTGACGCTCAAAGGATGTTGGGAAATGAACCTCGAATCAGTTACGCTACGAAAGTTGCTTTAACCGGTACTTGCCCATCAGCTGATCTTGCTTTCGGTTTTCAAAAAGGCTCGGAAATCGTCGAGTTTCTGGCTGGTCCATCTAGCGGAGTTGTGGATTCCGAACCTCGCAACTGCTTTTCCATCGAAAAATCTCGAGCTACGGGTAATCGTTCCGAAAAACCGAAATACGCTAATCGGTTTCATCAGAAATTCAGTCGGATTTCGGTTATCTGTGTCTCAATTATGCCCGATGCGGTAGACCGGCGGACGGTTTTAATTTCCTGACAACACTGGAAGATAGATGACAGCAGTTTTCAGCTAGCCGTATTTATTGATGATGAATTTGAAGTTTTTTGGGCGGTTGAATAAGCCTGGGTCGAAAAGCAATTTCGACAAGGACCCAGCGGTCACGGCTGAAGATTTGTGGGAATTGTCGATCATGTTAACGCTCGTTGAGGAGGGAAAGTAGAACGATTGGGCTCCGCCAGTCAAAATCGTTGCGCCAATGCTCAGTGGCAATTCGGAATCGTTGGTCGCTAAACGCGATCGTGTTCGGTCGGCGAATCATTGTTGACCTCGTTTTTTGTTAATCGATACCGGGATCAACCGATGAACATAGATTTGTGTGCGAGAGGCGGCGGGCGAGCGATTATCGTTGGTCGGATTTCCCTGGTGCGAACACTTTGCGACGGCTCGGAAATTTTTGCCCTGCAAGCGGCATGCGAGCCACGGGGCGACTTGGGTGCTGACGATCGATACCGACGAGCAGATTGACTTCTCCGCCTTTTCACGCTCGCGGGATACTTGGTGGCTAGGTTGAGCCGACGTGAAGATCATCTGGTGTGGATGGTCGCGGCTCCGACAACATCTATGCGCGAAGGAACGGTTCATTCGTGTCCACCTCGCTTGCGTTCGGGTGGGCCGACGCACGAGGCGCTGATCGGAGCGAGCGAGTGTGAGCGTGAACTTCTGCCATGAAAGTTTCGTTTTGGACCACCGAAGTCGGCGTGCAGTATCAACACCAACTCAAAGCGCGATTTGAGTATTTGCGAGCCGAGACGGCAGGCGAAATCCGACGACGCCTCGCTGGTGGTACTATCTTGGGCAAACGCTCGATGGCCTGGGGAAATCGAGCCAGCGATTCAGGCTTATCAAACTTTGTGCTAGCGGTCTGTCGATTTTTATCGTCTCCATGAATAAACGTGCCAATACGAGCCCGACGCGCAAGCGAAGTGCATGGCTGTGGCTTCCCTCGCTCGCGCGTGGGCTTGTTAATCGGACAGCGCTTTAGGCCGAGGAGCAGTGCCGGCGAGCGAGCGGAGAAGTAATTTTTACCGTGCCAAACAATCGCACTCGCGTTTGCCGTCCACCGTTTGAGTGAATCCTGTTCGCGGCTCTCTTGAATGGTCCGTGGGGTTTCGCTGGGCGGCATCGGAATCGAGACGACTCAAATTTATCCGAAAGTTTCCGAATCCAGACCGCGTCAAAATGAAAGAAGGCGAGCATTCCGATTGCCGTGATTCTGAATTCTGAAATCGGCGTCCGTTTGATGAAGGGCTAGGGGGACCGTGTTATTTTGGCATAATCAGGCCCCCTAACGGTCGGTTCCCACACTCTCTGGAATTTTTGCATGCTCACTCGTCATCCGCGGCAGCCGATTGATCCGACCCCCAGCCGGTCGTTGCTGGAATCAAAAGTGACGCGGCGAATGGCGATGCTGGAGATTACGATGGGTGGATCGCGGTGATCTGTGGTTCGAGGAGGAATGATCATTGCGGGCACCGCCGACGGGACGTGCGGCCGATCGTGAGATCGTGCGGGGGGCTGCATCACGATGGCGGCCGGGATCGATTTGCATACGCATATCGGGGCGGCAAAGTCACGTTGGCCGCGGATGACTGTTGCGGGACCAAATGCCCGCCATGGCGAGAAGCCGGGCGGAGGGGATTTCCATCGCCGGGGGATGTGATTTTTTGCCTTCATCGAAACTGACCGCGTTCCGCGGTATTCCTCGACATGGGCTTACAACGACCTGTCTCGAAACCGGCTGTGATGGCGTGCAACGCACGCTCGGCCCACGCGGAGTATGGCGGAGTCCAATGGCGTGATTGCGGTGGGTATTGCTTGCCTCGGCAACGATGACGTGTTGTTGCAATTTGACGCGGAAAATTCGCCGCCAGGAAATTATCAACGCGTATGTCGCGTGATGGTCACGGCGACCCGCTTGCATGCGTCGGTGAAGGTGTCAAACACCCGGGCCGGCATCAGTGGCTTTCAAGTACAACGTCCGCTCGTTTGACGTCGATACCCCCGCTCGAAAATGGCGTCACGCCGGAACGCAATCAATCCGCACGTTGTGCCGCGCCGTTTACGAGAATCGGGATTGGGCGCACCCGTTGCACCGTTCATTGCAGTACCTGGGCGTGCCGGGCACTCGCCTTGACGATCGCGACGATCGGAGGGCGGCCGACGGTTTTCCGATTTCATATCACGCACGCTCAGTTTTCAATTGCTAACGGAACGGAGGGGGCCGTATCAGTTTTCGTCGGCGGGGTCGCAAAGCTTCGTCCGAGGCGATGCAGAACATCCCAACGGTGGACGATCGACGATCGGGCAAATTCAATTCGGGCAAACCGTCCACGAATCAGTGCCGAACTCGATGGCACACAGTATGAAACAGCGGTTCATGCGAAACCACGCAGAGCGTGTGGTTGGATGTCGAGTGCGAAGCCGGGTGCGGCGTGGTTCCGTTTCGAATATCGACGTCGCGAGTTTCGTTCACTCGTTGCAATGGGCGATTCGGACTCGAAACTGTTTTTGATGATCGACGATCTTCCGAGTGTTCTTGACGAACCGACATCAACGCGCGGCCCGTTCACTGGCGTAAACCCGCAATTTGGCTCGGTTTGTTATCGATTTCGATCATTGCGAGAGACGGATAAGAGACCAGATACACAACGCGGACGCCGCCGCGTCGAGTTCGCTCGCGGAGCGCATGCCGCAGATCGACTCGCTTCGATGATTGCGGACATGACACGAAGTGCCAGAGAGAATTCTGGGGCTCGCCCCGACCGTGGTTTCGCTCGCGGCGGGAGCGTGGCCGAATGTGGTGGTCCTATGAACAACAACAGCGCTGAAAAATGTTTTTCGGTTCTAAGCTGGTTTTCAAATTCCGGGCAGCTTTGATCACCGGTCGCGAACGGTGAAGTCATCGCGAAACGGTGAAACACCGACGCAGCGAGCGTCCCCGAAGCAAGACCGAACCCTGGCGGCGGCGATTCCAAATTTTTGAATGACTCGTGAGCCAAGAACGAATCGCCGATTTTCGTTTCGCAGGAATACGGAGTGTCGGCACGTTTTTGCGATGGACCGGTTGTGATCAGCCGCGACGAAATGGAAGACGTCGCTCGGAAACGATTGCAAGGACGGGTATTCGCGATTGCGAACCCCGGCAAAAACCCGAGGTTTTGCGTCCATGAGCGATTCTCCAATTCATCATCTCTCTCGTGGACCATCGCGCGATATCCCTCTCGTTCGATTGGGTCACCAATCCGGCGTGGCAGGTGGCCGGTGTTCCCGATCCAAGAAACGTTCGCGAAGCCGTTCGACATGAAGGATGACGCGTTTGGTTTTTGACGGCGGCGGACCGCAATGGTGGTCGTGATGCTGTTACCATCGGTGGGGTTCGGGACGAGCGTGATCGCGTGCGGGTGTGAGAATCGGCTGTCGAGCGAGAATTGACACCCGGGGAGGAACAGACCCCGGATGGACGACCGGGTGGGCGATTCTCGCGTTCGCAGTATCCGGCCAAAAGAACTCGAAAAACAAATTTCCAACGTCGGCGCGGGCAGTGTATTTTGACTTGCCCGACAACGGCCTCTTTACGCGGTTTTGGTCAGGCGGTCGTGAATGTTTACCCGAGCCGTGTTCCGATCGGAAAGACGTTGCGATATTTCGGTGGACGGGTTTGCAAATCAGGCAAAACAAATCACGGCAAACCGAATACCCACGGTAAAACCGAAACGGTGCGATACTGCGGATCCGGTGATGGACGGTGAGTTCGTCTCAACACGACGTCGGGCCGGCACGAGGCGATTCGGGGGCGGCAATTTCTCTTGATGGGACGCGACCTGCGGCTTTTCCACGCTTGCCGTGCCGCGATCGAGGTGATCCGCCGATGCGCGGGTTGTGATCACTCCGTTTCCCCGGCGGTGCAAACGCGGGAGCGGACTCGAAAAGTGGGCTCGAAATACGCGGCGTTTGTTCGCGTCGACGAACGAAGCGTTCAGTCCGAGTGTTCGGGAACTGGCCCGACGCAAGTTTGCCTCCCGAGGCGAGTGTGGCGTTGGAGGTCGTGCTCGATGGCGTGGGATTTCCAATCGATCGCCGATGCGAATTGGGGCGCGGGAATCACGGCGGGCGTTTGTGAATCGTCGGCGCGGCGGGACTCCGTCGGTGTGACGGCGGGGAACCTACGGCGGCAAACTGGGCGGCAACCATTTCGGTTGCACGAATTTTATCGGGATTCCCCGGGAGACGAATCATGAAAACGATCACAAACTCAACGCTCGAGACCACATGGTTGGGGTTTCGGTTCGATGCTTCGCGGTTGCGTTGGATCGGGTTGGTTCGGATGAAAGCACGCAAGCACAATCGGGCGAATTGATTTCGCATTGGGAATGCTCGCGTCGGACTGCGGGTGATGTGGACTTGGGTGGAAAGTTTTTCGAGTGGATTTGCGGATCCAGACGACGAGATCAGCCGACGCTTGGTCATGCGAGGCGATGTCCGGCGATTGAACTCGCTCGTCCCCACACGTTTCGGCGGATCCTTGGTCGAGGGCGATATGGTGATCATGCGGTTCCTGCATGAGCGCGGTAAGCATCCGGTGACGGCATGCGGGCCACCATCTCGGTGGGGCGAGCGGTTATCGCGCGTGGGGATGAAACGGCGGTTGTTACCCGTCGGTGGCAATGCGGGCGATTTTTCGCGGGGCTCGGATTTGCGGCGCGGTGAAGATTCGGGTTTGCCGTAATGTGGGGGATGCGTTGGCGTCGTGGCAGGTGGCGGGACGATCGAGTCGTGAAACGGTTGGACGAAAAGGGCCTACGGGGAATGCGCCGGGGCACGTTGGTCCTTGGCGACTCCGGTGCGTTCCGGTTATTCGGTTCACGAAACGCGGTGGCACTGGAGACGGCCGTTTCAGGCATTGTTGATGCCAGGACGGGCGTTCGCAAGGGCTCTCTCGATGAGACGAGTCGTCAATGAAGACGCGTGTGGAATATCAGTCCGGCGAAATGGTGATCGGCGCAATCGGAGAATTTGGTGCGGTGGATGTGCGGCAGTAGTGCCTTTCACCCTCCCGGCGAAGTTCGGAAGGGCCCGAACGCGTCTTTCCAGGCAATTGCTGTGAAGCATTTTTTCTATCGAAAAACTGGTTTGCAGCGTAAGCGGGCGGGAGCCCACGCACTCCGTTCGCGGTACATGCGTTCTATCTGTCTACTTGTTGACTGCAGGCTAGCGTGATGGGTTTCGATCCTCTTTCCAGGAGAAACCCGTGGGGGTCCATTCCCAATCTCAGTTTGCTCGGCAGTGGGCGAGCGACTCGCTCGAATTCGAGCATTGTGACCAAGAGCGTTGCCCGTTCTGTCGAACGAGGATTGCTTTTGCGCTCGTTTTACATTGGGAAAAAGACTCGGGCACGCAGAGTCCGCCGCGTCACCCGCCTTCGTCCCGTCGGTGGGTCCAGCGCACTACGGGTTGGACCAGGTCAAGGCTTCTGACAATTCCGCAATCGAGTTGCCAGGTGGCGTGATGGTTCGACTGACGCAGACGCCCTCCCAGGACGTCTGAGAAACTTGCCTCGGGCGCCCGTCATCGCCACGATCAATCGGAGGTGACATCATGTCTCTCTGAACTCGGCCAGCCGAATGCTTTGTCCACACCCTGCACTGATATGCGAAAGAGTTTTAAGGACTTGTCCGTGAGCTTTTTCAACGTGAGATGTTCGGTTTGCAGCAGCGAGCGAGACGTCGAAGAATAGCTCGCAGTTGCATCTGTGCGACAACCGATGCCCATGTCCGAAGTGGAAGCGAACCGGAAGTGCCAACCGTAATTAACTCCTCAATCCCTCCCTTGAGACTCGAAGAGAGAGATCACCAGGCCGTAAACGCCTTTCGCCTCATCTTTGTCCTCCTTTGAGTTCCGTTTCGTAAACCATTACCGCTATCCCAGCCTCCCGAAATTGTGATTTCCGGCCTGCGGTGGGTTTCTGGCGATTAAGCGGCAAGTGCAAAAATAACATTATGGGCACGGGAAATTCAGCCAATTTTCATCGAACAAGGCAGCCTCAAATGCGACACAAACCGCAGGAAATCGATAAAAAAGCCTGCTTTCCGGTGAGGAAGCAGCTTTTGAGAGTGGAGGCGGGGAGGATTTGGAACTCCCGTCCCGCGATGCATCCACGATGCCGTCTACATGTGGTAGTCAAGCTATTTTGTGGTTCTCTCGCCTCTCCGAAGAATGACGGTTTCCCTTTTTCGCTTCCTCGGGCGCTACCTGACCGGCTCCTCGACTTCGCTAACATCAAATTTGTTTAGCTGACTGCGTCTTGATAAGAACAATCGGCGATGCCGGATTTGTGACGGACATTCAGGGACTCCGGCGTCCCCATCAAGCCCGCGCTACCTGTTCTTAGGCGGCGATGCAAAGTTTTCTTCTGCAAATAAAAATTTTTGATCAGAATTTTTATACGTGGCCCTTTCTGATCAACCGACGACACGCAAGGCAATCCTTCCTTGACATCCGGTCAGATTCCAAGGTCGCCGCCCGTTCTTGGGTTTTGCGGTCAAAAAACGACTGCTTTGAAAAGCCGCTTTCCCGACGCACAGTTAAGTATCAGACGCAGGCGTGGTGGAAAGGTTCACGGGAAATTGGCGATTTCGGGGTGGTCGAAACCCGGCCCTATGGGACGGGATCTACTGCTAGGCGAAGGATGTGGTTACCTCTGGTTGTTCCTGTTTGGACTAATTCCCAAAAAAAACCCCCCACTCCTTTTTTTTCCCCCTCTCGCTCGTGTTGAGCTTTCGCATGACCGCGTCTGAATCCGCAACCGCCGCCAATCGCGTTTTGATTCGAACTCCGTTGGCCCCGCCGGACCTCGATTTTTGGGGATTAGTGGAAGCGTTTCCTGCTACACCCACGCGGGCGAGAAGATGAAATTTGTTCCGTCGGCGTTTACGAAGACGCTTCGGGGACGACGCCGATCATGATTGCGTCAAGGCGGCGGAGCGGGAAACTGCTTGAAAACGAAAAAACGAAGGGCTATTTGCCGATCGACCGGTTTTGGCCGGATTACCGGCACGCGGTTCCGGGAGATGCCTGTTTCGTGACAACCATCGAGCGGGCGAATCGCGCATCGTGCGGCTCCGGAAGGCACCGGGGCGTTGCGGTGGCGGGCGATTTTTTTGGCAAGCCACGTGTTCACCCAGCTCGGGTTTTTCCTCCCAATCCGCACTTGGCCAACCACGCCTTCGATCTTGCAATCGGCGGGTTCTGACGGTGGAAAATGTACTCGTACCTGGGGCAGCGATCGACCGCAGCCTTGAAATTTCGATTCTTTTTTGAATGCAGTGGACTGAAACGAAGAAGACACGTCCGGGCGATGCGATTCTGCTGCCGGCGTGTTTGCCACATCCGACGGGCGTGGATCCGACGGCGCAAGCAGTGGCAGAGATTGCCCGCGTGCTTGGCGAGGTCGCGGTTTGATTCCGATGTTGGGAATTTTCGCTTTACCAGGGTTTTGTGACGGGTTGGCGGGGATTGCGCCGGACTGCATAACAGTGAACTGGAACACTTGTGAGGAGGCGATCGTGGTGTTTCGCGTACAGCAAAAAAATTTCGGGTTGTACAGTGACGGGTGGGGCCGTCCGCGCTGGTGGCGGTCGCCAGCGGTTTGCGGTCGCGGCGACGGAGTCAGTTGAAGGCAATGGGTGCGGAGCAACTACAGCAACGCCGCGCGTCACGGCGGTGCATTGTGGCTACGGTACTCGGGGATGCGGAGTTGACGCGGATGTGGAAAACCGAACTTGAAGAAATGCGGCTGCGGCATCACGAGTCTGCGGGAGCCAAGTTCGTCGGGCATGAAGCGGACAAAGCCGTGCGCCGATTTCTCGTTCTTGCGAAAATCAGAAGGGCAATGTTCTCGTACAGCGGATTGACGCAATGCGGTCGATGAGTTTGAAGAACCAAGCACGTGTCTATGTCGTCGGCAGCGGTCGAATTAACGTGGCGGGCATGGAAGAGGCAACGAATTGGATTGGCTGTGCGATGCGTGGCGGAAGTGGTGGCCGCTGACGCTTTTCTAGCTACGAATTGGGTACACTCGGCACGGATGGAGCTTCCCCACTGCCAGACCGCACAACCGATCTCCTTCAGGTGTTTTCCACGCCTGGAGTTATGCCTCTTCTTTTTTTTGAGGAACATCTCCCGCCGGAAACTCTGGCGAACCTCGATCTTTCGAGTCTCCGGCTTGGCCAGCGGTAGTTTTCAGGATGACGAGCTGCGTGAAACCGGAGGCGGATCTGCTCTTTTAAAATTGATCGCGTGGATTCGGGAGGAGCCTGTTCTTGGTCTATTTTACGTTTTGACCGAGCACAAAGTTTACCCCTGACGCATGATGCCGTTTCAGTTGCTAAATACATGTCCCGCGTCTGGGAGCGGAACGGGACGTGATAATGAAGAAACTACGACCGATCCATTCCGGATTGTGATCTACCTATGGCGAAACCCGCTGGAACCACCGCGAGTCACTTTCCGGAAAACGATCACTGGCCCCCGAAAAACCTGGTAAAGTAACATTCCTGACTTTCAGATTAATCTGATCGATTAGGGGGAATGTCTGACACGGAATTGGAGCAAGCGATGAACATTTTGAAAACGGTTTCTTTTTGCTACTAAAATAACTTCGCAGTCCAACCTACGCGGCGATTCGGTCGAGCTTGTTAGGACTGCTTTTCTCGCGTTGACCGACAGTATGGATGGGTTGGACCTCTTTAAATCCATGCTCGTTTAACATCAGCACCGCAGGCGCATGTACCCGAAGATGATTTGGTCGAACGCGGTAGCGTTTTTCACGTTCAAAGAAAAAAGGAGAATACACTCATGCCCCAACGATCGCAGAACGGATGGGTAGAAAGAGGGACGTTCAAGAGGGACTCAAGAGGGATTCGGAGGGACTCCCGGAGGGACGCCAGGAAGGCAGGATTGGCCGGTCAATTCAGCTTGTTTCGAAGGGTTACTGGGGCGGCCTGAACTCGGGACTGGAGCAAAATTGCTATCGGCGCCCGATGGAACGAATGACGAACACCTCGATCAAACTTGTACCACGAGTTACGGAGCCAACGGGCAAGCCTGACGATTGTCTCTGAACTACGGCGCGCGTTTGTGATTCTGACTGCTCTGGTGATGGGCGTGGCGGTGTTATGGCGGACGCGGTTTTTGATTCGATGCCGCCGGCGGAATTTTCCGTCTCCAGAACGGCACCGACCCGAAACACTCGAACCGCATCGGGCGACGGGCAACCCGAAGCGAATTCTGTTCGGCATTTTTTTTCGGGGTTGCCTGCAGATGTTGCCTGACGGGGAACCCGATCCCAGAAAACGGTTTGCAGCCGATGACGCCGCAACCGGCGGTGGCAAAGAGTTACGACGTTTCGGACGACAAACGGACCTACAACGTTCCACTGCGTGAGGAATGCGGTTTGGTCTCGGATGGGAACGCGATCACGTCGCGGTTTGTTTTGGTCGGGACGCGAATGCTGCAACCCGGCGACGGCGTGCGATACAATTTTCAATTGTTCAGCGTCCCCTACCGCCGAGGCTTAGTTCCGCGTGGTCGAAGTCGGTGACCGGTGTGAAGTCGAATTGTTCGACGCCCAATTCGGACGGCACGAGGAGCGGACAACGGGCGAGGCAAATATCCAGAGCTTCCCCCGTGGCAACGAATGTTTGACGGCACGTTGCGTGAAATTCGCAACCGCCGAGCCCAAATTCACGAGGATGACGATTCCGAAGACGATGATCGAAGCGTTGGTCAGTGGCAGGAAAAATGGGTCTATCGTCCTCGGATGTGGCGGAGGTTTTTCCCCAAACGGTGAAGTCGATTGGAGGGCCGGCGGAGTCGCGGACGTTTCGTCGTCGAGCCCGAAATGCCGTTGGTCGAAACCGACCACCGCGAGGGTTCCCTAATGTCTTGATCGCGTTTCAAACGAAACTCGGCGTGTCGAGACCGCCCGTACGACACACGTTGGTCGTTGAAATTTGGAAAAGATCCGTTGCCTTATTTCCCAGCCTGAAACGGCGTACTACCCGTTGTTCCCGGTGCCCCGTCAATGTGATGAAAAACACGGGCCCCGAATGTGGACGAAACCGAAACCATTGTTTCCAACGGTCCTACACGGTGAACTGCGGCGTTTGCGCGAAATCGCGTTCGATTAACGAAAGAACCCGCGTTTGGTTCGATGCCGAATAACAACGTTCGATCCGAAACAATCGATTGTCCCTCTCCGACGAAGGCCCAAAAACACGGCTCTGAACATAGTCAGAGACCGAAAGATAGATATATAGAGGAGATGACCGACCCCGCGGCGTTGATGAGGGTGCTTTAAGAGAGATAGAGATTTCTATGCGGCGCCGAAGTTGTCCGGTTTTATTTCTATCGCATCAACAAACGACCTCGCAAACCGATGATGACCCACGCGTTCGACGCTGCTATTTTCGAACTGGCGAATCGATCGCAAACAGATTGTCGAACAGGGTGACCAAATCGGACAGGTGCCGGCGTTCTTCATTGGTCCCACCGGGGATCGCAGGATATGATCGCCGCCGGGTTTCGATGCGAACATTGCCGAGCGAAAACGCTTTGCTCGTCGAGGCGGGCTCACC
>Ga0163217_1064991_pt1 | contig 15619 bp, 20 predicted proteins | sample SynspAceP_FD_185933 | JGI IMG/M metagenome (GOLD analysis project Ga0163217, IMG submission 185933) | Saline lake microbial communities from Ace Lake in Antarctica - Synechococcus sp. Ace-P (PacBio error correction) | ecosystem: Environmental > Aquatic > Non-marine Saline and Alkaline > Saline ...
ACGAGGGGAAGGGGAGGATCCCGTGGCCCGAATCCGGGCCTGGCCCCCCCAGGCCAAAGGGCCTTTTTTTTCCCCTTTCGGCCCGTGAAAAAACCGATCCTCCTTTGGGGGCCTGCTGCCGTTTGATGTGAACAGATCCCGAACACCGAAACAAAATGCCTGCTCTTGCCGCAAAAACCCTAGCAAAAGGGGTTTTTCCGACTGTGGCGCCGAACTCCAAGGGAGGACGTGGTTCAGCAGGGTGGTGGTGAAAGGCGATAACGCAGAAACGGCAGCGAAGAGCAACCAGGAATCATGCCAACCGCCCACCAGGGCAAAAAGATGGGTTTGGCTCGGAGCCCATAGGGCCAGGCCCGCCGCCCAGGCTGCAAACGAAGAATCACCAACCATCCCAGATCAGCAACCTGGGCCGTAGAATGTCGGCCGAAGGTGAGGGTGCACCGCAAATTTTGTAGCCTTGGTGGGTCTCCCATGGCGTGAAAACAACGGGATCGATCCAGCCTAAGCGCCGGTTTGGAGCCTCTGATTCGTCACGTCAACAACTCGTTGTTCGCCTAATCGGTTTGGATGCGCCGGGATCGGCTTGGTTCTGGTGTTGGGATCAGGCCACCTGCAGCTGCTCTCCGGCCTTCTGCCGCTTCCAGAGGGCGGCGGTAGGTGCCCGGGTTCAGCGAGCAAGCTCCTGGTGGCCGGCCCTGTTTGCACCAGGCGGCCGTCGTCGAGCACCAAGCACCGAATCACAGGCGCCGCTGCGAGAGCTGGTGGCCTTGACCATCAGGGAATCGTGCGGTCGCGTTTTTGTTCACGATCGAGCTCAGAATCGCGGCGGCCGGTGTTTGTTTGTCCCACCGCTCGCCAGGGCATCGTCGAGCACCAAGCGGGGCGTCCACCATCAGGGCGCGGCCGAGGGCGGCCCGTTGCCGCTGGCCGCCGCTGAGGGGTGAATCCCCGTTCGCCTACCGAGTCCTGAATTAGCCGTCCGGGTAAGCCGCGGATGTCGCCTTTCCAGCGCCGCTTTCCCGCGCCAACCGATTCCATACCCGCTCCAGGTCCGGGCGTCTGGATAAGCCGTAACGCAGGTTGTCGGCCAGGGAGGCGGTTGAACAAGATAGCCCTCCTGGGGCACCAGGGCACCAGGCGGCCGGAGGTCATGGAGCGCCAAGGTTCGGTGACGTCGAACAACCATCGATGAACAGCGCCCCCGTGCCGGGCAGCCTCCAACCATGGCGGCCCAGGGCCGGCCGGGCGAGGGTGGGTCTTGCCGGATCCCCACGGGGCCCCAACCACGGCCACCAGCTTCGCCGGGATGCCAGGCTGGAAGCTCAACATCACTGAGCCGCCTCGCGCCTGGGCGCCGGTCGTAAGCGAACGTGGAAGGGCACGGGCTTCGATGCCACCGCGGCCCTGCCACCTGCAGCCGGCAAACGCTGATCCGGGGGAGACCACGCGGGGCGTCTTGGAGAAGCAGCTCCCTAACACCCGATCCCCAGGCTCAACGCTGCCCGTCCCTGGAAGGTGTTCAAGGTGGAGCCGCAGCGGGCGGTGGGGAAGACCAACGCGCTCCACAACAGGAATCAAGGGCACAAAGATTGCCGATGCTCAGCGGCCGCTCTCGAGCTGGCCGCTGCCGAAGGCGAGCAGCAAGCAGCAGGGCTGATCGGAGGAATTCCTTCCTAGGCAGCGGGAAACAGGGTGCTGCGGGTGCGGGCCAGGGAGAAGGGCCGGAATCGCGGTAGTCGCGATTGCGCTCGGCCAAGGCTTCCTGCCTCGTTGTTCTCACTGGCCGTAGTGCTTTGATTGGCGCTGGATTCCAGGAGAAATCCTCCCTGAATCAGATGGAGAGATGGCCAGCGGATTCCTGCTGCCGCGTTGCCTGCCCGCCTCATCCGGCGGCCGAAAACAGGCGCACCACCATCAACATGCCCGGATAGAGGCCCACGGCTGCCAGGGTCAAGCAGCGGGTCGATCGCCAGCAATCGCCGGCAAAAGGGTGAGCGCATAGGCCAGGCCGGTGTTGGTGAGGCTGAGAATGGCAAAACCCAGCAGCCCGCCGCACGTTCTCGACAATCGCTGTGGAGCCGGCTGATGACATGCCGCTGCGGCGGTCTGTACCCAAGCCGGCTCCTGGCGCAGCATGTGCTCGAACACCTGCTGGCGCAGGCTCGCCTCCACCTGGCGTCCAAACGCCGATACACCAGCATGCGGGAGACCAGCCGGGCTACCCCCATCAAGCTGGCCAGCAGGACGATCCAGCCGGCCTGGGCGCAACACGGCTGAGATGCGAACCCGTTCCTGCAGGTCGTCGATCACACCCCGGACCATCGGGGGATCATCATCGCTTCAGGAGGTTGACCAACTCAGCAGCGCCACGGGCGCTTTTGGCCAGCACGCGGCGGTGGGCGGGCGGAGGTATTTCCCAGAGCAGGCCGGGTCGATGGCGGCCATGGAGCCAGGCAGGGCCCTCCAACCTAACGAATCCCTCTTGACGCCGCGCGGCCGGGCCGTCGATGCCAGAAGTTGAGCATTTCAGTCGCAATGGGCCAGGGCGCCAATGGGCCAGGGACTGCCGATGACGAATTCCAGCAGGGCGCCGGCCCAGGTGCATCCCCTCCAATGCCACCGCCGGGACGTCCATTGATGGGTGCTCGCGGTGGAGCAACCCGAAGAGGACCCAGCTGGTGAATCTGGCCCGGCTGTTGATTCGCTACGACGGCTTTCCCGGCGCCGAAGAACCTCCAGTTTGGACCTGGCCAAAGACCCTGCTGCCCCTGGGGTCTCATGCCGTGACCAGTTTTGCACGCAGCGCACCGGGCTTCTCTGGTCTTCGGGTTACCGCCCAGGCAATGGCGTGGCGGCCGATTGCGGTGGGCAGTGGTTTTTGATACGGCGGCCGCAGGACACCCCCTGAAGCGAAGCGATACGCTCGGATTCAAGCGTTCAGATTTCGCGTTATGGGGGGATAATCAAGCTTCCCCATGCACCCGGCCCGGCGTGCTTTTGCACCCGGGTTTTTTTCTGAGCCTTTGCGGCCTCTGCGGCTGTCCACTCAGCGGCCTACTCAGCTACCCACTTCAGCTGCCCACTCAACGGATCCCTTTGTCCGATCTCCTGATTCCAACGCCCCGACCGATTGTCCCCTCTACAAGCCTCCATCCACAGCCCCATCCACCGCCTGGCCTGGGCCCTGCTTGGAGACGCTTCTGGAGGTGAATCGATGGGGGCGGGGTGAGGCCCACGGGGCTGAATGCGCGCTGGGAATCGACAGCCAGATTGAACCCGAGCCCCCCTTTTCCCACCCCGGTGGCCCCTGCTGGCCGCCCTGGCGGGCCAAGGGGGGTGAGCGGGCGTCGATTGGCGGCAATGGCCCAGGTGCTGCGCCAGGCCGTGGCCCTGCCCCTGCCGCGGCCCCTCGCCTGCGCCTGGTTGACACTGTGGCACGCGGGGGTGATGGGGCGGGCAAGCTTCAACATCTCCATCCGTCGTGGGCCCTTTGTGGCCGCCGCCTGCGTGCCAGCGTCGTTCCAAGACGGCAATCGCAAGTGCCAGCGGCAAGGTGGCTCCGCCCGACGTGCTCGAAGCCCTCGGTCTCCAACCTCAAAGCTCCGCCGCAGTGCGGTGATCGGGGCCTTGCCCCGCAAGTGGGGTTAACCTTCCTGTTCGCGCCTGGCTGGCATCCGGCCCTGGTGGCCTGGCTCCGCTGCGGCCGGCGCCTGGGCGTGGGCGCACGGTGTTCAATCTGCTGGGTCCACTGTCAAGTCCGCTTGTGCCCCGAGGCCAGGTGATCGGTGTGGCCCGGCTTGGACTGCTTGAACCGATTGGCCGAACGCCCCTGCTTCCGCTCGGCGTCGAGCGGGCCGTGGTGGTCCATGCGCTGGCGGCCTCGACGAGGCCTCCCTCGCGGACAAGCCAGTTGCGGTTGTGGAGCAGGGAGGCAAGTGCAGGCCTGGAGAATCGACCACCAGCGGCGATGGGTTCCCTGCAGCCGGCTCCGTTGGAAGGCCCTCGCCGGCGGCGACCTGGCCGATGGCCAGCAGATTCCTGCGGACGTCTGCAGGGGGGCGGCCAGCCTGGGCCCAACGGCAGTGGTGGCAATTGAAATGGCCGCGCTGGTGCTCTGGGCCGCCGCCGAGGCCTCCCTCGATTCAAGAAGGGCTGGAGCTAGGCCACGGCCGTGCTGGCCACGGGCCAGAGCTGGCAGCGGCTGCTGGCCTTGCGTGACGCGCTTGGGATCCAAGCGGGCCTGCTGCTGGTGTTTTGCTTGGTGCGGGATGATGGCTTTTAACAAGCTTCAGTGGCCGTTGACTGCCGCCCTCCCCCTGCCCCGCTGGTGAGGCCGCTGCTGGTGCCTGGCGATGGCACCTTGCTGCGCGCGGCCTTGCCTCGGGGGGTTGGAACCGCCAATCGCGACAGTGGTGGTTCACAACCGGCATGAACCGGCTTGCAGGAGGTGTCACGCGATCGCCAGCTAACGTCGTCAGTTGGTTCCACCTTCACTTAACCGGAATTGGGCAACACGCGGCATCAATGCCGAGGATCAGAACAGCCGATTCCCCTCAAGTGCGCGGCTGTGATTTGCCCGCCAGCTGGCTCCCGGCCCCAAAGCTAGCTGGCGCTCCAGCGGCTCCTTGGCCAGCTGGCTCGAGCGCCATGGGGGTGTGGGAATCGCCGGGGTGGATCCCGCGCCCTGGTGCGGCGCTTGCTGACGGCGGCGCCATCAATGGGGCCGATCAGCAGCGATGGCAGCGATCCCACAGCCTGCTGGAGCAGGTGCGCCAGAGCCCGTCGATGGAGGGCCCTCAACCTGGCCGCGCAAGGTGAGCACCAAGGCGTCCCTAGCGAGTGGAACGAGCTTTGCCAGGCGGCTTTGAATCAACGCCAGCAGGGCCCGTCCCAGCGATCCCTACCGGGTGCGTGGCGATCGATTTTCCGGCATCAAGCGGGGTTCATCCTTGAGCGCCTCGCCGCCCATGGTTTGTCAGGTGAGCGTGCTGCCGGCTGACAGCGGCATCGAGGCAGGTGCGCTGGCCCTTGGCCCCTGAAGGGGTCTTCCCTCTCCAATGGTCCTGGGTGATCCAGCGCGCCGTACGGCCCGGCATCCAGCTGGCGGAGGGGCCTTGCTGGCGGCAGGACGATCTGCCCACGTTCGGGATCTTTGCTTGGACATCAGATTCTTGGCCTGCCACTCGGCCCGGCAGCACCTAACAGCTGACCTTTGGCACGGGGTCTTGACCCATCCTGTGGCGGTCCGGGGGCTGGTGTGAGATCACCAGCCAGAACCACGGTTCGCTAGATGCCGCCTCCTTGCCCAGGCGGAATCAGGTGGAGATCCAGCCCATCGCAACCTGCAACCGACGACACGTGGCGGCACTGCGCCACCGTCACCAACCGGTTTTTTGGATTCAGTAAACACCCGGAAGCCAGCCCGGACCCCGACGATGCCGATCACCACTTTTCGGCCGTTTTCGTGCCTGATGGCGGAGCGTCGCAAGCGGCCTGAATCGGCAGAAATTTTGCTGATTTTTGTGTTGGCTTCAGTCCTTCTCCCATTCACTCCCTACACTTCCATCGCGTCACGCCTCGGGGCTTAGGGACATTCCTGAATTGCAAGCGATTGACCGGTGTCCTTTGCGGGGTGGGATCGAAGGAAGCGGTCCATCTTGCCTGCTGTTTCAGCTTTCACCGGCCAACTGGATGCCATACTCGACAAACAATTCAAGGACTACGTCGTTTTGCACAAGGGCAAGGCGAGCCTGCCTGTCCTCCTGGATCTGAACCCATATCCGGATTACATCGATTCCTCCGGCCTCGGGGTGCTCGTCCAGCTCCGCCAGCTCTGGCAGCGACGACAGCCATCCGCTTCTGGTGTCGGCAAATTGCCCGCGTCGTTCAGACCATCAAGTTGGTGAGGCTCGAAGGAGTTTCCTTCATCTCCAGCCCGACCTCGCACGCCCTTGGTGCCTCACCGCCGCCTGATCTTCCCACCGGCCGAGTGGCTGCGTCAGATCCGGCCCAGACGCCGGTTGGGCCAGCGAACTTGGTCCGCTGCCAAGCTGCTGGCTGGGGGAATGCGGTCTGGGGAGCCTGCAACCAGCGGCGGCGCTACTGGCCGGCAGCCCGGTCGCAGCGACTCCCTGCATCGGTCCGCGTTTGTCGAGAGGTCCCGCGCCGAAGCCCAGGCCGGGGCCCTTGAGCGCTTTGGAGCCCTGCTGAGCGCCGCCGAACGTCGACTGGTGCGGCCGGGGACGCAACCGGGCCGGGCGTGGACACGGCGCGGCGACCGGCCGTCCTATGGGCGGGCCACGGGATTTGAGACAATGGTGGGCTGGCTCTTTCTGCGGAACCCCGGACGGCTTGCACAGCTGCTGGATCAACTTGAACAGCCGGCCCGACCCTTGCCCCGAATCTCCCATGACCCCACGTATTGGCGCCGCGGCCTGGGGGAGGTAGAGGACGGTTGATTCGCTCCGGGCTCCGCCTCCCGCGCGGCGGTAACCGTGCCGCGGTTCAGTGGCCCCAAAAGGGATTGGGCCGGGGATCTGCCCACTGGGTGGATCGTCAGGTTCAGGGGGAATCGTCAATCAGGGGATGCGGCCTGGAAGCCGTGAAGGGGCGCGACAAACGACAGGCGTGGCCTGGCGGCCCGAAAGGTCGCCCCGCCCGGGTGATGCCCGGCGAGGCGGGTGCCAGGCCGCGCCGATTCCGCCGACAGACCAGGCGGCGCGAAGCCGGCCTACGGCAAGCCTGCTTTTGGCAACCCCCCCCCGCCTACGGAACACCCGCCTACGGCAACTTACTTTGCTGACAAGCCTCGTTTGGGGGCAAGCCCACGTTTTGGCTCCCGGGCCAGGGTCAGGAGGTGCGGCCGGCGTGCGTTTTGCAGACCGCAGCGGGGATAGGCCCGAGCTTTGGCCGTAAGCCGTCGTTTGGCTGGTCAAGCCTGCCTTTTGGTGGCCGGCCCGTCCACGGCGACAAGCCACCTTTTCGGGACAGCCTTCCTTCGGGGAGAGGCCTTCCTTCGGTGGCAGGCCGTCCTCTGGTGGCAGGCCATCGTTTGGAGGCCGGCCCTCCTCCTTTGATCGGCCGCGCCCGCGCGGGCGGGCGCCCCTCCACACCTGCTGGGAGCGGGCCGGGACGGGAAACGATGTTCTGGAGCCCAAAGCGGTGAATCGGGATCGCTTCGGGGTGGAACCGGCCGAGGACATGGTCTGGGCGCCGCCATCCAGCCTGGCGCGCCCTGGAAGCCGAGCGGCCCGATCCCACCGCATCTGGTGGCAGCCTGAGCTGCGCTTCGCGCCGCGGGCTTCCTGAGCTGTTGCGCAGGCCAAGGGCGGGCGGGGGTGGCTGGTTGAAAGAGGTGACCTGGGCACGGCCTTGGGCGCAGATCACCGGCGGCGCTTGTGCCCCAGGGCATTTGTGTTGCAGCCGCTGCCAGCCGAAACCCTTGATCTGGGCACGCTTGGATCGAGGGCTGCCGGGGGCTCGGTGAGCCGGCCGCTGCTGATGGCGGTGGATGGCCTGACCGACCCTCACAACCTTGGGGCGATCGTGCGCAAGTGCCGGAAAGCGCTCGGGTGCCCACGGTCTGGTGCTGCCCAGGGCGCAATGCCGCCTGACCGGCTCGGTGGCCAAAGGTGGCTGCGGCGCCCTCGAGGCATCTGCCGGTGGCCAAGGTGATCAACCTCAACCGCTCGCTTTAACAGCTTCAAGGACGAGGGTTTACCGGGTTGTCGGCCTGGCGGAAGAAGGCACCGGTCAGCCTGATTTCGGAGGCCGAACCTCGACGGACCCCTGGGGTGGTGACCGGCTTCTGAATCCCAGGGCCTGCTCGATTGCTCACCCGCAAGCATTGCGATCAGCTGATTCGCATTCGCTGCCGCGGCGCCACCCCAGCCTGAATGGCCTCGGTGGCGCACGCGCCCTGCTGCTCTATGAAGTGGCCCGCCGCGGCTGGATGGAAGTCGATTACTGGCACGGCTCCAGCCCCCGCGGCCTCGTCAGGCCCAGTTGCCGAGCAGGCCGCCGCTTTCCGCGCCAAAACCCCGGCTGCTGACGCTTCGAGCACAGGACGTCGACCCCTTGAGGAGGGCGCCCAGGCTCTCGCCTCTGTTGGATCTGTTCAGTCAGTGGACCTGTTTGGATCTGCCGTGCTGAGGCCGAAGCGGAGGCCCGTTTTTGTCTTCAGCGATTCGATTCCGGATCCGAAGCTGAAACGGATTCCGAAACCGATTTCGAAGCGATTTCGAAGCCGAAGCAGAAAAGTCGAAGCCTGAAACCGAAGCTCAGGCTTCAGGAAGACTCGAGATCGACTGACCTCCTCGTCTTTGAAGCGTCCGGATTTGAGAGCACGCGCGGCTCGATACGGATCGGGGGAACCAGCCGGGAGCTGGGTCTCGGTGCGTGCTGAGCGAGATGCTTGGTGAGAGAGATACCCGGGGTTAAAGGCGAAGTCGGGGTGGCTGAGAGATGCCTGAGCTTCGGCTTGCGCAATAGCTTTCGACTTTTTTACTCGCGGTGGTTCGGCTGTCAGTCGGTGGGCTGCGCCACTCGTTTATCGGAATCGCGTTTCAGCGCTTCGATCCGGAATCGGAATCGCTGTAGAAACGGGCCTCCGGCTTCGTGCCTCGGCAACGGCAGATCCAACAAGGTCAATCTGACTGAACAGATCCAAACAGAGGCGAGAGCTGGGCGCCCTCTCAAGGGGTCGGACGTCCTGGCCGAAGCGTTCAGCAAGCCGGGGTTTTTGGCGCCGGAAGCGGCGGCCTTGCTCGCAACTGGGGGCCTGACGAGGCGCGGGGCTGGACGCCGTGGCCAGTAATCGAACTCATCCAGCCGCGGGGGCCACTTCATTTAGAGCAGCAGGGCGCGTGGCACAGGACGCGCGGCATCTCTGATTGCTGGGCGGAGAGTTGCGCAGTCTAGCTAGTCGACTGTAGATAGATCGCTGAGTAGAGAAGATAGGTAGGCATATGCTTGTATAGCACGGCATTCTCTTTGGAGATGAGGTTGACCGAGGTTAGAGCCTACGATCGGTGCGTGCATCGCGCTCTTTTCCAGCATGGTGTCGGACAATTCGTAGGACTACCCGCTCGTCCGAGTGTTCCAGGGCGATGCGGGTCCTCGAGTGCGGTGATATATGTGTGAGCGGTATGGCATGATGCGACGCGCGCGTGCAGCCACCTTGGCCACCGGAGGGAGGCCTGGAGTCTATATGTGAGTGAGCGTTCGCTCAGCTATGGCAGGACGGTGGGACCGAGCGCTTCGGCACTGCGCACGATGCGCCCCAAGGTTTGTGAGGGTTCGGTCCAGGCATCCACCGCCATCAGCAGTGGGGCGGCTCCACCGAGCCCCCGCAGCCCTCGATCAAGGTGCCCCAGATCAAAGGGTTTCGGCGGCAGCGGGGCCTGCACACAATGCCCTGGTGCACAGCGCCGCCGTGATCTGGCCCAGCCGGTGCCCAGGTCACCTCTTCAACCAGCACCGCCGCCGGCTTGGCCTCCGCGCAACAGCTGCAGGAAGCGCGCGCGAAGCGCAGGCTCAGGCGTGCAACCAGAATGGCGGTGGATCGGCCGCTCGCTTCCAGGGCGGCCAGGGCTGGATGGCGCCCCAGACGCATGTCCTCGCCGGGTTCCACGCCCGAAGGCGATCCGATTTACCGCTTGGCTCCAGAACATCCGGTTCCGCGTCCGGCCCGCTCCAGCAGGTGTGGAGGGGCGCCCGCCGGCCGCGGGCGGGCCGACAAAGGAGGAGGGCCGGCCTCCAAACGATGGCTGCCACCAGAGGACGGCCTGCCACCGAAGGAAGGGCCTCTCCCCCCGAAGGGAAAAAGGCCTGTCCCCGAAAAGGTGGGCTTGTTTCGCCGTAGGACGGCCGGCCACCAAAGGCAGGGGCTTGCCACCAAACGACGGCTTACGGCCAAAGCTCGCCTATCCCCGGCTGGCGGATCTGCAAACGACGGCGCGGGCCGCCACCTCCTGACCTGGCCGGAGCCGCAAACGTGGGGCTTGCCCCCAAACGAAAGGGCTTGTCAGCAAAGGAAGGTTTGCCGTAGGCGGTTTTTCCGTAGGCGGGTTTGGCCAAAAGCAGGCTTGCCGTAGGCCGGCTTCGGCCGCCTGGTCTGTCGCCCGGAATCGGCCGCGGCGGGCACCCGGCCTCGCCGGGATCACCGCCGGGCGGGGGCGACCTTCGCCGCCAGCACCGCCTGTCGGTTGTCGCGCCCTTCACGGCTTCCAGCCGATCCCCCTGATGAACGAATCCCCCTTGAAACCTGACCGATCCACGCAGTGGGGCGATCCCGCCAATCCACTTTTTGGGGCCACTGAATCCGCGACGGTTTACCGCCGCGGGGAGCGGCCCGGAGCGATCAGCCGGTTCTCCTCCCCAGGCCCTGCGGCGCCAATACGTGGGGTCATGGAGATCGGGCAAGGGGTCGGGGCGGGCTGTTCAAGTTGATCCAGCAGCTGTGGCAAGCCGTCCGGGGTTCCGCAGAAAGAGCCAGCCCACCATTGTCTCAATCCGCGTGGCCCGCCCATAGATCGGCGGTCGCCGCGCCGTGGTCCACGCCGGCCCGGTTGGCGTCCCCGGCGCAACCCAGTCGCGTTCGGCGGCGCTCAGCGGGGCTCCAAGCGCTCAAGGCCCCGGCCTGGGCTTCGCGCGAACCTCCTTCGACAACGGACCGATGCAGGGATGTCGGCTGCGGACCGGCTGCCGCAGTAAGCGCCGCCGCTGGTGCAGACTCCCAGACCGCATCCCCCAGCCAGGCCCAGCTGCAGCGGACCCAAGTTCGCTGCGAAACCGGCGTCTGGGCCTGGATCTGACCGCAGCCACTCGCCGTGGGGAAGAATCAGGCGGCGGTGGAGGGCAACCAAGGGCCGTGCGAGGTCGGGCTGGAGATGGAATGAAACTCCTCGAGCCTCAACCAAACTTGATGGTCTGGAACGACGCGGGCCAATTGCCGACGACAGAAAAGCCGGGTATGCTGTCGTCGCTGGCAGAGCTTGGCGAGCTGGACGAGCACCCCGAGGCCGAGGAATCGAGTTAATCGATATGGGTCAGATCCAAGGAGGACAGGCAAGGTCTCGCGCTTGCCCTTGTGCAAACGACGTAGTCCTTGATTGTTTGTCGGAGTAGGGTCATGCCAGTGGCCTGTGAAGCTGAACAGCAGGCAAGTTGGGCCGCTTCTCGATCCCACCCCGCAAAGACACGTCCAAGTCGCTGCAATCAGGAACTGTCCCTAAAGCCCCGAGGCGTGACGGCGATGGAAGTGAGGGAGTGAAATGGGAGGAAGGACTGAAGCCAACACAACAATCAGCAAATTTCCTGCGATTCAGGCGCTGGGCGACGCTCCGCCATCAAGCGCCACGAAACGGCCGAAGTGGGTCGATCGGCATCGTGGGGGTCCCGGGCTGGCTTTTCCGGTGGTACTGAATCCCAAAAACGGTTGGTGAACGGTCGGCGCAGGGCCGCCACGGTGTCGTCGTTGAGGTTGGAGATGGTTGATCATCCACGCTGAATCGCTGGCAAAGAGAGGGCGGCATCGAGGGCGAACCCGTGGTTCTGGCGGTGATCTCCACCGCCCCGACCGCCACAGGATGGTTAGACCCCGGTGGCCAAAGGTCAGCTTGTAGGTGCTGCCGCCGAGGGCCAGGCCAAGGAATCTGATGCCAAGGCAGATCCCCGACGTGGGCAGATCGGCCTGCGCCAGCAAGCCCTCCGCCAGCTGGATGCTCGGCCGTCACGGCGGCTGGATGTCAACCAGGGAACCATTGGAGAGGAAGACGCCCTTCAGGGGCCAGGGCCAGCAACCTGGCTGCGATGCGCCCGCTGTCAGCCGGCGCACGCTCACCTGAACAACCATGGGCGCGAGGCGCTCAAAGGATCCCGCTTGATGCGAAATCGGATCGCCACGCCCGGTAGGGATCGCTGGACGGGCTGCTGCGTTGATGCAAAGCCGCCTGGCAAAAGCTCGTTCCACTCGTAGGGCGCCTTGGTGGGCTTCACGCTGCGGGCAGGTTGAGGCCCTGCCATCGACGGGCTCTGGCGCACCTGCTCCGCAGGCTGTGGGGATCGCTGCATCGCCTGCTGATGCGTCCCCCTCGCATTGATGGCGCCGCCGTGTCAACGCAAGCGCCGCACAGGGGCGCGGGTATCCACCCCGGCGATTTCCACCAAGCCCCATGGCCGGCTCAGAGTCCAGCTGGCCAATAGAGCGCTGGAAGGCGAGCACAGCTCGCTTGGGGCCGGAGCCAGCTGGCGGGCCAATCACGCCGCGCAACTTGAGGGGAATCTGGCTTCTTGATCCTCGGCATTGATGCCGGTGTTGCCCAAATACGGGTGTGTAAGGTGACGCGCCTCGCCACTCGCCGCACGCTAGCGTGGGGAGTGCGATAGCACTCCACCTTTCTTCTGATCTGCCGGTATTGTGGCGCGGTTTGTTGAAACACCACTTCGCCGATGGCGGTCCAACCGCCCCGAAGGCAAGGCCGCGAGCAAGGTGCCGATCCGCCAGCACCAGCAGCGCCTCACAGGGGCAGGGGGAAGAGGCGGCAGTCACTGGCACTGAACTTGTTAAAGCCATATCCGCACCAGCAACACCAGCAGCAGGCCCGCTTGGATCCAGCGCGGTCACGCAAGGCCAGCAGCCGCTTGCAGCCTCTGGCCGCGTGGCAGCTCACGGCCGTGGCCTGCTCCAGCCCTTCTTGAATGAGGAGGCCTCGGCGGCGGCCCAGAAGCACCAGTCGCGGCATTCAATTGCCACCCGACCTGCCGTTTGGCCAGCTGCGCCCCCCTGCAGCAACGTCCGCAAGGATCTGCTGGCTCATGGCCAGGTCGCCGCCGGCGAGGGCCTCCAAGGAGCCGGCCTGCAGACAACATCGCCGCTGGTGTCGATCTCCAAGGGCTGCCTGCTCCCTGGCTTCCACCAACCGCAACTGCTTGGTCCGCGAGGGAGGCCCTCGTCGAGGCGCCAGCGCCATGGACCAACCACGGCCCGCTCCGACGCCGAGGCGGACAAGGGCGTCCGGCCCTCGGTTTCAAGCAGGTTCCAGCGGGCCACACCGATCACCTGGGCCTCGGGCAACAAAGCGGATTGACCAGTGGCCCATCAGATTGAACACGCGTGGCGCACGCCCAGGCGCCGGCGCAAGCGGAGCGCAGGCCCACCAGGGCCGGATGCCAGCCAGGCTGCGAACAGGAAGGTTTAACCCCACTGCGGGCAAGGCCCCGATCAACCGCACTGGCGGAGCTTTGAGGTTGAGACCCGAGGGCTTCGAGCACGCCCGGCGGAGCCCCACTTGCCGGCTGGCACTGACGATTGCCGTGCTTGGCGACGCTGGCACCGCAGGCGGCGGCCACAAAGGCACGGCGGTGGAGATGTTGAAGCTGCCCCGCCCCATCACCCCCGTGCACCAGGTGTCAACAGGCGCAGCCGAGGGCCGCGGGGCAGGGCAAGGGGCCACAGCCTGGCGCAGCACTGGGCCATTGCCCGCCAATTCGACGCCGCTCACCCCCTTGCCGCGCCAGGGCGGCCCAGCAGGGCACCGGTTGAGCTCGGGTTTCAATCTGGGCCGTCGATCCAGCCGCGCATCAAGCCCCGTGGCCTCCCCGCCCCCATCGGATTCAACCTCCAGAAGCGTCTCAGCACGGGCAGGCCGAGGGCTTGTGGATTGGGGGCTGGTAATGATGGGGGATCATTCGGGGTCGGGGTTTGGAATCAGGAGGTCCGGACAAAGGGATTCCGTTGAGTGGGGCAGCTTGAGTGGGTAGCTGAGTAGGCCGCGAGTGGACAGCCGCAGAGGCCGCAAGGCTCAGAAAAAAAAACCCGGGTGCAAAAGCAGCGGCCCGGGCGGGTGATGGGGAAAGCCGTTGATTATCCCCCCTGAACGCTGAAATCTGACACGGCTGAAATCCGAGCGATCGGTGCGCTTCAGGGGGTCTTCGCTGGGCCGCCGTATCAAAACCATCTTGCGCACGCATCGCCGCCCACCGCCATGCCTGGGCGGTAACCCGAAGACCAGAGAGCCGGGTGCGGCCGCTGTGCAACTGGGTCACGGACTTGAGAACCCAGTGGCCGGCAGGGTCGATTGGCCAGGTCCAACTGGAGGTCTTCCGGCGCCGGGAAAGCCGTCCCGTAGCGAATCAACCAGCCGGGCCAGATTCCACCAGCATGGGTCCTCTTCGGTTGCTCCACCGCGAGCAAGCCCATGCCAAATGGACGTCCCCCCGGTCGTGTGGCATGGAGGGATGCACTGGGCGCGCCCTGGCTGGAATCGTCATCGGCAGTCGCGCCTGCACCCATTGCGCCCTGCCCCCAATTGCGACTGTATGCTCCACTCTGGCATCCGACGGCCCGGCCCGCGCGGCGTCCAAGAGGATCGTAGGTTTGGAGGCCCTGCCTGGCTCCATGGCCGCCCATCCGACCCGGCCTGCTGCTGAAATACCCTCCGCGCCGCACCGCCGCGTGCTGGCCAAAGGGCCGTGGCGACTGCTGGTGGTCAACCTCCCCCCCCCCCCTTGAAAGCCGGGGTGGGGGGGGGGGAAAAAAAATTGACATAAAATTCCCCGCGCCCCTGGAATGGTCCGGGGTGTGATTCGACGACCTGCAGGACGGGTTTTCGGGCCATCTCAGCGTGTGCGCCGGCCGGCTTGGATCGTCTGCTGGCCAAGCTTGATGGGGGGTAGCCCGGCTGCGTCTCGCCGCCATGCTGTGTCGGCGTTGGGACGCCAGGTGGAGGCGAGCCTGCGCCAGCAGGTGGTTCCGGGAGCACAATGCTGCGCCAGGAAGCCGGGCTGGGTACAAGAACTGCGCCGGCAGCGGCGAATGTCAATCAGCCGCTCCACCAGCGTATGTCGAGAATGGGGGGGGCGTGCGGCGGCTGCTGGGTTTTGCCACTTCTCGCCTCACCAACACCGGCCTGGCCTAATGCGCTCACCCCTGCCGGGCGATGCCTGGCGATCGACCGCCCTGCTGACGCCTGGCAGCCGTGGGGCTCTATCCGGGCATGTTGATGGTGGTGGCTGTTCGACGCGATGATGCCGGCAGCAACCGCGCAGCAGGAATCGGCCTCGGCGGTATCAGTACGACTCATTTTCCATCATGATTTCAGGAGGATCTTCTGGAATCAGCGCCAATGCAAGATCTACGGCCAGGAGAACAACGAGCAGGAGAGCCGTTCGCCGAGCGCAATATCCGCGACTCCCGGAGTAGGATTCGACTCTTCTGGCCGCAACGACTCCGCAGCAGCCGTCTGTTTCCCGCTGCTGGAAGGAATTGATTCCCTCGATAGCTGCTGCTGTATGCTCGCTGTCGCCTTCCGGTGCAGCGGGCACAGCTCGAGAGCGGCGGCTGAGCATCGGCAATCTGGTGGCCCTGATCCTGGTTGTGGAGCGGTTTGGTCTTTCGCCCGTTCCCTGCTGAGGCTTCACCCTTGAACACCGCATTCCAGACCGGCAGGTGAGTCCCTTGGATCGGGGTGGAGGAGGCTGCTTCTCCAAGGACGCCCCGCGTGGTCCTCCGTGATACGCCGTGCCGGCTGTGCGCGTGAGGTGCGCGGTTGGCATCGGAAGCCCGTGGGCCTCACGTTCGCTACGGACGGGCGGCCCTAGCGCGATGTTGGCTGTACTT
>Ga0163217_1020851_pt1 | contig 15617 bp, 17 predicted proteins | sample SynspAceP_FD_185933 | JGI IMG/M metagenome (GOLD analysis project Ga0163217, IMG submission 185933) | Saline lake microbial communities from Ace Lake in Antarctica - Synechococcus sp. Ace-P (PacBio error correction) | ecosystem: Environmental > Aquatic > Non-marine Saline and Alkaline > Saline ...
AACGAGGCACGCGGCTGTGCGAGTAGTTTCCGCCCTTGAAAGGGCAGAAGAAGCTAATTTTCTGGAAATTTTTGGCTTCCCTTTGACATTATCAAACGTGGTTTTTGGCGAACAAACCTGGATCTTATTTTCCCGACTTGTATCCAGCCTTTTTCAAACTTCCTTGTGCGTGAGTTTTCTTCTTTTCGCAAACATAATGAATCGCCGGTGTTCAAAGCTGTAATCTCCACGAGACCGACTTCTGATGGTGTTGGGCTCTTTGCCCATGTTCCTCATCCCCTTTGGCAATGCTTTATGGGCGCAGTACCGCCTCTTTGGAGTGCGCGCGCAAAACTAACTCATAAACGTAAACAGAAACGTTTAAGCGGGGCGAAGTGAGTCCCCTGTCGGCACAAACCAAGACAATTTTATTTGCGCATGTGTCCAATACGAATTCGCCTTTTTTGAGGAGGGCTCCCTCATGAAGGTCCGGGTGATCTGAGCTCCACGCCTAACTCAACCAAAACAATGGCGCCTGCCAGCGGACAGAAAAGATTCCCCGAGTGGACCAATTGCCATATGATATTCGAAATGAAACATCCACCGCTCAAATGTCATGGCCGCGGCCCCTTAGATCAAATTACGCGTTTTTGGTATAGTCAACCGCCCAGCGCATAATCGTGAGGATGTCGAAGCCAAGGCGTCCTGAGCTTGGTTGAGAGCTGGGGGTTCAAGGCGTGAATCGGTCGGTGCGACATGCCTCATAACAAGCCGCCTTTCCCCCCAAAAAGAAGGCAACATAAAAACTCAATTCCCCTTGGGCCGGAAACAGGATGATGACGGTTTGTATCTGACTTCAACGAAGCCGCTGAATGGATCCCACAGTATCAGGGGCGATTTTTGCAACACGTGGGGCAAGGGGTCTTACCGGCATTGCGGATGCCGCTGGATTTTGACTGCGCCCTGGCATGAACCTCAAATTTCTGTGGGCTTTCAGTGATATCACGATTCCTGCAGATGGCTCTGTGGAAGCAGGGTGTTGGCGGCGCAATACATGGCGCCTTTGAAGCGGCAGATTGGGACGCGCCTCGAAGGCACCGGTGGAATATTCGCTTAATTTGATTTACTCTAGCGGTCCATTCTAAGTTGCGGCTGGCAGCTGATCCTGCAAATGAAACAATTTCATCTGACAACGAGTGGCGTGCGGACGGGCCGTTGGTCGGCGGCCAATCTGGGATACTGATTGCAAACAGCTGCAGTTTGGGCTCTGCCCAATCTCATGGCTGTATTCTGTGTGATCGAAGCGGTGAACATCTATCCTGGGTCAAATCGACCGCCAACCTCTCCTAATGCTGATCAAGGGAGGCCTTTCTGGATGGTGTTGCTGGCATCGCGCTTGTCAATTTACCGGGATCAAGCCGGTGGAGCGGCTGACCATCCGTGGATCTGGTTTACACGAGTATTTGTCTTCGGGTTGACGTTCCGATATTGGGCGGGCTTGCCCCTTGGCCATGAGGTTGGCGCGCAGCGATGCCAATGCCGCTATCGACGAAGATCCGATGCTGAGCATGGTATTTTGAAGTTACCTGACTGCTCTAAATCTGAAAAACCAGCGATTAATGGATTTATTCACGCCATGGACACGACGTGCTTGCCCGTTTCGGTTGCATAGACGCGGTACAGCCTGGTCAGCGCGGCAGCTCAAGTGGTGCCCTTCGGTCCTGCAATACGGTCAGGTTACGGTCTTTGAGCACCCATTTTTGGCCGTAAATGCGGGAATCTCGTCTCATCCGTCCGGTTCCAATTGGACCCATTGTTATATTCGCGTTCAGTTCATGCCCTCCGGTGCTGTCCCCTGCCAGTTCCAGGCTGACTGCCGCGCGTGTCACGGGAAAAACAGTGGTCATAACGGCGTATCCAGCCGGAGGCCGTCCATGCGCCGCGCCACATCGCGCAACGGCTCAGGTTTGGCACTGTTGTGAATTCAGAAAAGGCCAGACCGGGATGTTGTTTTTCCATTGGTTGTCTCCTGCCTCAATGGGGTGCCTAATCAACGCCAGACTTCCTCGAAGGTTCGCGCGATGGGTCAGCCGAAGCTAAAGGCCACGGCAAGCCTTGTGTGTTGCAAGGCTCTTTCAACCCGGAGGCCATCAGGCGTTCAAGCCGTCGTTTGTGTCAATCGCTTGTGGAAAGGGCATGATTGGTCCGGGCGATTCCACAAGTACCCCAAGGAAAGACGAAAACGTCTGCAGTTAAATGTATGGGCCTTGTGCGACGGCCATCAGAAAGTGTGGTTGGCATTCTGCTCATCGAGGATGCGCAGCGTACCTGCCAGGTTTTGTTTTAATGACAGGGCTAGGAGTGGGCAGCGTTGCCCTCCTCCTAGATGCGCTATGTCAATCCTGCAGATGGTGCCATCAACGTCTTCTCACCACCCGAAGCCATGCATCGGTTGGCCCATTTGCAGGCCGATGGTCATCGTCCCTTTCATGGGCGAGAATGCCAGATGGATCAGCAAAATGTCAATCGGGACTCAAAGTCGGCCACTGTGAGATCCATAAGCCCGATGATACAGCTTTTTTCCTAGTTAACCACAAATGGGCCGCTACGACGATGCTGGCCAACATAAAACGTGAAATAGGGCGGCGCCATCACTCGCTTCTTTGATGAGCAGTTTCCTCCTTGCAATGACCGATTGGTCGTTTACTTTCAATATTTGTAAAGACACAGTTTCCGGTTCCGCTTTGGGCCATTTTCCTGCAGGCCTTTGCGCATAGCGTCCAGATCAGCACGCTTTTGAGTCAATACCTGTTTGAGCCCGGGGGGTGATTGTCTACACTGCTCATGTCTGCTCCACTTAATCTACGGCGGCCCGTGGCGCTGTTGCCTGGCTTTTGTCGGCGCTGTATTTTCTGCTTGGCGTCCGGTGCGTATTGTTCGTTGGCCCTCCAATTTTATTCGCCGTCGCTCAGCCATTTAAAATCGGAGAGGGCCTGCCACGAAGCGGCCTTCAACAAGCTTTACCTCAACGGGTCACCATGCGATAGCGCTCACGCTTTTTTCTCCCATTAGAGGAGGGTTGGGCTTCGTCGAAACAGAAGTAGTCGGAGCCCAGTTTGAAATGGGGATAAAGCCGTTCCAGCGCCGGTGGTTTATCCAGCTTGATCGAACAGGCCAACCTTGGTAACGACCGGCAATCTCATGGAAAGGGTCCGAATTTGGAATCGGAGATGGTTGGGCGGCAATCAAGCGGTCCAAATCGTATCGCGTTCAGCCAGCATCGCGCGGCGCTCGGCGGCGGAATAATCTGCTGCATATCTCTACAATGTCCGGGTTTCGAAACCCCCCCCCCCCCGCCCCCCGGTTGAAGTCCACCATCTGTGCAGTGCCTAACAAGCGGCTGAACCAGAGCGGCGTGGACGAATCAGATCCGCAGTAGCCGACGTATGGGGCATGTTTTGAAAATGAAAGCATAATCGCGCAGTTCACGCCAAAATTGGCCAGATTTGCGGGCTGTATGCTGCTTAGGCTTTGAAGCGCAGCACCACCTGATTGACCCAGTGAGTTTGTCGTGTTCTGTATTCGGCACTGCGCCGTCAGAATATCGTTGAATGGTTGGCGGGCCTGAGATTTGCCGGCCTTTGCTCAGGTTGATCTCAATGAGAGCGTAAGAATTCCCTCAGCGTTGCCAAGACAGCTTGTCCAGTGATGGAGCTTTCAAATGCACGCGGGTAGTACAAGGGATTTCTTGGCTTCCAGACTTCAGCAGCCGCAACATTGGCTGAATTTCATGGAATTCTTCGATGAAGCTTGTGTTGCATCCAACCGGTCAAGGATACCAGACTCCGATACACCGTGCCATCGTCTCAGCAAGTAATTTTTGCGCTCTGGCAAATTCAGTTCCAGAGGAGGCGGCTTGTCACGGTGCCTTCTTAACACGCGCGTGTAGGCGTTTCCAGAGCGCGTTGCAAAATGGTCGTCGCAATCGGCGCCTGTCCTGTCATCTGTTGCCCTTCAATAGCACTTTTGTTGCTTGTCTGGTAGGACAGACCGCGGCGGACCGCGATCATAGTCGGTGAAAGCTGTGTGTTTGTTTTGTGGCCGCGTAGCGGTCAAATGTCATTTTGACGCCCAGCGCGCCCTTTCGACACCTTCCTGCCCACGACGCTGCAGCACAAATTCTTTTGAATCCGCTCTGGCAACAATGGGAACAACACGGTCAGGAACTAGACCGTAATTTCCCGCGCAGCAGGGCTTCCTTATCGAGGCGCGTATCGGGGCCCGCACATCAGGCAACCATCTGCATCGCGTACCCGGTTAGACATTAGCCCGTCCTGTTGGCGCGGATCCGTGTCTCATCTCTGCATAGACCGCATAATCATGGTCCTGTGGCATCAGCGGGAATCAATGTGATTCGCGGAACTTTCCGCCAGTCCTTCACGTCCCTCAATGGCGCGGGCTTGGCAGCCTCTGCATCAGCCAATAGCGCGGGTTCAGGGAATATGTGCGGAAATGTTTATGAAGCGTGCAGGCAATGGGCGCTGACCCGCTTTTCATTTCGTCATATCTCCAATCGACGTCCAGATATGCGGCGATTGAACTCCATAGCGCGCGGGCTTGTCCCAATTCGCGGACGGAGATCAGATCGCCCCTTCTTTGCCTGCGGCAATCGTCCGCGTGGACACCATTTCCTTCTGCTTTTTATCGATCGGGATCAGAAGGCGCGCAATTGCTTCACCTCAATAGCCCAGAATCACCAAGGGGTCAGGCCCCCGTTCCGTTTCCAGGACACGGATTACTTTCCCATATGGGTTGCTGGCCCGAGGCCGCATCCGTTTTCCAGGTGTCAGCTTGGTGCAGAACACGGTCGCAAGACGCCCGGCCGGCAGGACCTTGTCGCGGGAGCTGCGCGTTCAGCAAATACCAGCGGGGACGGTCCCATCTTCGCTCTCATCCCAACTGAACCTGGTTTGCTGCACATTCCCATCTTCATTCACGACGAAAATATGCGAACCGTGATTGATTTGGCCTTCGCCCGGGCGGCTGAGTTTCTTGCGCGCCGGCGCACCAACTGCATCTTCAGCCATTTTCTGACAGAAAACTTTCAGGCCAAAGTCCGGCTTTGCGCCCCTGATGTGAACGCCTTTGCCATTTCCCCGTTTTTCCGGACGGCCGGGAATTGTCGGCAACAAAGCGCGAGCACATCAATCCTTCGCCTTGGCACAAGGTGATCAAAAGTCCTGAGCTGCTCTTTTTGCCAATGCTCAAGTCTTTCCTTGGCCGCAGTGGTCTTCTCTGGTGCGGCTTTTCTTATTTTGCAGCTGGTTTTTTTGCCAAGCTGGTTTTTTTGCTGCAGGCTTTTCGCCAGCCTGGCTTTTGGCCGCGGTTTTTTCTTGCGGCGTTGTTCTTTTTGCTCTTTGGTCGCGCGCCTCATTCACAGTTCTCTGGCTGTCTTCCAGCGGTGAACGGCTTCCGGCTCCTTGCCTTCGGCAAGGTCCGCATTGATCTTTTGCCCCTCCATTTGCGTAGGGCCGTTCGCGCCCTTCGGAACTGTAATTTTACCGCCGTCCCCGGTGGTTCACCATTCGTTCCAATGCAGCAGCAGCTCCGCGTCGGCCAGGTCCTTTGGCCAGCCTTATCGCAATAGGCGCGACGCCGGCTTTAAATCCGCGACTAGAGACACAATTCGTCGACTACTTTCCAGATTGGCATAGGCACCCGTCATGCAGCACAAGGTCCCATAGCGCCGGATGCCCGGCAACAATTCGGCCTTGCCCGGTTTCCGGGGTCGCCCCCGGGCGAGGCAAGGACAATATGCCAGACCCTTTTCCCAAATCCATGGCCTGCAAAGACCAGTGTTTTTGGCAGGCTGGCAGTTGTTTGGCTCTTTCTTCACCCAATCTGCACATAGGGGCCAAACGACCTGTTCTGGCCTGATCAATCCTGTCTGTTTCCGGGGTCCTCTCCAAGCTCGATAATGGCGTTTTCAGCTTCGCTCATTCTTGCCGCTTGGCCCATGCTTTGGTGAAGCGACGACATTCAGTGTAACTTTGAACAGCCCGATAAAAGCCACCAAATTCCCCAACCTTCAGCTGATGCGACCATCCATCACAAGCGGGTATTTACGCCGCAATCGACTCCATCTTCCTTTTCGGGAAATATGTGCGGTCCGAGAAGCTCATTCAGCGCATCCAGAAACCTGTGTAATGCGCACGCTTCCTTGATATCTTCAACGCTGGTTAGAACGTCCCCGAAATCATTCAGCGACTTCGTCACGCCAGTCCAGCTTTCCCGATCTGACACACGGGACAAGCTTTGTCTTCCATATTGCGGGCTGTGAAATTGCATAACTCACCTAGCGTTTTGAAAGAAAGCCTGTTCCAGGAATGCGGTGACGATTGCGTGCCCTTGATCATGAGGAACCAGGCGCTTTGATTCCCATTTCGACGTAGTCGCGTCCGCGCAGTACGGCCAGGGTCATGCATAGGTCGATTGGGCGTCCAATGCCGCAATCTTCATCTTACGGATGAGTGTGGCTTTCCGGTATTGCGCGGGGGCGGCTCCGTGAAGTGCTGACTGCGGAATGCTCCGGCGGGTTCAGGTTTCGCCAACTTTTACAGCCTGGCGCAGATCGGCCTTCCTCTTCTTTCGTCATCATCGTTCACGACTTCCTGATAAAGCTTCAGGAAGCCGTCAAACCTTCCAACGCATCACTGTTTCCGGTAGCGCTTCCAAGGTTGCGCTTTTTGCCTATCCGTTCAGAGCCAGAAATCAACCGTCGTGCGCTCATCTCCGCAGACTGCATCATGCTGGTCCATGTGCGCTTCCAGATCAACTCTAGAGCCTGCGCCTGACTGCGGTCCTCACAGGGTTTACGACATTCTGCCCGTGGTGTCGGGCCAGCAGCATGGGCGAACCGCCTCAAATGCGCTGTCCTCAAGCATTTTTTGTGCATTTGGTGAAATATTGCGCGGGAACTTCTGGCACATAATCATTGCCGATCATCCGATACCGATTTGTGATCTGACTTCCGGCAACCGCGCTCTGTGCCATGCCACCGCCGTCTGTTCGCATATATAGGTGAAGACGGTGGTTTCGCCGCCAATATCCACACCTTCATTACAAACGCCTGCCGCCTAGCCTGGCATGTGTGCGCGATGCGGAAAAGCCCAGCTTTCGGGAGGCCTTTTCCTGCTGGTAGCGTAGACGTTTGTGGAACAGGTGGTTGTGGATTGCGCTTGTGCGGTTTTGCCTCAAGCGCTTGGAAATTGTGAAGCTTGCTGTTTCCAGCATGGCTTGATGTGTTTGGCTTTCATCAGCGCCGTCAATCGTCAGACGCTGAATTTTTCCTTCAATTCCACCAGTCCGCGCTTTCAACATCCTCGCGAACTGTTTATCAGAGCCGCCTGACTGGGACCAGTATTTCTTGCGGTTTGTAAGACCTCAATTTCGGCAATTCCCTGGTTCACCCATACAAGGCGCAGGGCTACGGATTGAACGCGGCTGGGAATCGTGCACGCCGGTCAGTTTGCGCCATAAAATACCGGCACAGGGTGAAGCTCAACCAGATAATCCGAATGCGCGGCGTGCCACAGAGTAGGCTTCCACAGATCGACATCGATCTTCGCGCGGATTTTTCGATGGCTTTCTCCCCAAAATGGCGCTTTTTTGTTATGTGCGTTGAATACGACGCGCTCGACCGGTTTGTCCTTGAGGATCTTTTTGTCCTCTGAGGATCTGCAGCACGTGCCAGGAATATGGCCTCGCCCTCTCGGTCCGGATGGTCGCGAGTATCAACGGTCAGGACTTTTTAGACAGCGTGCAGTTATCTCAACTTGATGCGCTTTTTTGGGCCCTTTGCATCAATCTTCCCCAATCATGGCAAATTCTTCGTCAGGGAGCAACCGAAACCGTCCTTTCGCAGGAAGGTCACGGACGTGCCCGTAGGATGGCCAGTACTGATAATTTGAGCCGAGATAATTTTGTTGGATGGTCTTCGCCTTTGCGGGCGATTCAACGATGCCAGATCCATGAAAGTGCTGTCTGTTACCAAAAATCTTAGAGGCGAACCTGATGAGACGCCCACCGATTGAAGAATGTTCGACTTGTCACATGGTCGGAAGAATTCCGTTGGTCAAGCCCAAGTGAAATAACAGTAGACAAAGATATTTCCAATATGATTACAAAGGCTTTGCCACCATGGTGGTTGCGAATTATTCAAGGTGGTTTTCAGAACCAATTGTTTACTCGGACAATGAGACCTGTTTCCAGGGTGTCCTGGCCAATCTTCCCGCAAGGTTCCATTCCAAAGCAAAACCAGATAGACCCGCTCCCGCTGGACTAGCCTGTGACGCGAATTAGCTCATCGGTTTTCAACAGGTTCGCATGCCGCAGCGCATCAATGATCAACACTGCGATCCGTCCAAGATAGTCTTTGGACTTCCTTCTGTCGGGCTTCTCCCGAGCCCGGTGGCTGTAGGCGCTGGATGCTTGCCGTCGAAGAGGGGCGCAAAGGCATCCACACATCTTTTTTGCCTCGTTATCAAAGTGGCACCTGTTTGACTGAGTGCTTTGGCCCGCCGCTCTTGGAATCGTAGCGGAGACCCCGGAACAGCAAAGCTATTCACGGTTTTTGTTTTTCATACAAGCTTTTGCGGTCATACGAACCAGAGCGGGTTTTTCCGCTTCCACAAATGATTGTGCCGAGATGACAGGCCACGATACAATGCCGGTTTGCGGCGCGGGAAATCCTGCGCGCGTGCCGTCCGCCAAAGGGCTTTTTTCGCTTGAAGAAGCAGCCTGTGCTGTGATTTTGCTCTGAAAGTGCTTCAATGTTCCGGTGGATAGATAACGAATCCAGCCACCGCAGAACTGCCACTGTCCCGGTCCTCTAGCGCTTCGCTTCTGGCACGCCATCAATGCCACGGCAGGCCCTGAGGCAATGCAATCAGCTCCGCGCTACCCAAACACGGCCAGCTTATCGGCCATTTTTCGAGCCCGATGAGGGAGCATTGCGTGCGCCGTACGATAGTCAATCATCGGTTTTTCCAAGCGCGACAAGCCGGCTTTTTACCCCATATATCCGTGGGCGTCGTCCATCGCACGCAGCCGGCCGGGTAGCGTCCGGTTCGCCCATGGCAATCAGTTTGATGCGAGAGTTTGCAGCCTGTTTCAATTCGGTCTCAACTGTCTTTGAGGATTGGCAATGCGATGCGTTTTGCCGCGCCACGCGTTTTGCCAATCGGCAGGGCATCGATGCCTGTTCAGCGGTCCCGTAAATGCCATTGATGAGACTCGCGAAAGGTGGCGGGCCACCTGCCTCGCTTGCCGCATAAGCGCATGCCAATGCAGACCGCTGCTCATCGGTCAGTGCAATTCCTCTGCCCATAAGGATCGTCAAATAGGCTCACTTCCTTTCGGGTTGGCCTGGCGCCACTAATTCCGGCTTTCAGTTTTCCTTTGAGCAACCGGCCGATATTCCTGTGATGCTTGATCCATAAACAAAGAGTGTCAGCAGCGCATAAAGTTCAGCAAACTGCCAACGCCCATAAAGGCAGTGAAGATGATCAACCAGTATGACTGATAGTGTCAGACAAGGAAGAGTAGCGCGTTACAATGGCAGTATCAGCCAGGACGCTGCGAAAAACAGGGCTGAAGCGCCAATACAAGCAAGTGTGACTGCCAATGAGGTCCAACGCCGTGCCCGCCTTTGAAATTCAGCCCCACCGGAACAGATGTCCCAGGAAATGCGCCAAGCCCAGCCAGCACGGCTGCATCACTCCAATCGAAGCATCACACCGCGACCGGTAACCCTTTAAGCCCGTCGCCGCACCGTCATTGCAGCTAATTCTATGCCGGCGCAGCACAGTTGTTTGCATCCAATATTGCCCTGAGCCGCTTTTTCTGACTCTCCCCAGACCCAGGAAACCGGGTTAACAGATGCCGAGGGAATGCTGCCCGGAAGGTAGCCAAACGCAAGATGTGCCACGAACGAATGCCAGGACAAGCCCCTTGATGCGAATTCACGCATATAAAGGTGATCTCCTGTAGCGTGTCATCTTGCGGCATCATCCTTGTTTTGTGCTTGCCCGCGGGGCAAGTCGACAGATTTTTGTCAGAAGCAGAGATCAGGTCATTGGACAACTGCGCTACCTGTAAAATAAAGTAAGCCTTTTACACGGAAGCATATATTGTCGAGAAGCTCAGCTCCGACATCCGTGAGCCGTCTCCGACTTTAAAAGCTCTGAAAACCAATCTCAACAATGATCAAACGCAGCGCAGCACATAAAAAAATGAGTTTTGCCATTCGACACGACGTATGCTAATCCCGCCCTGCGAAAAGTCCCACCTGCGCAGCGGCACACACGGAGCGACTTGCGAATGACTTTGTTTCATCGGACTAAGAAGTGACATGCCGTCTTAGGCTGCTGAATCAAACTTCCCTAGCTAGTGCTCTGATCCGATGCCTAGCGCAAACGCTCGGTCGCGTTAGCTAATTATCGATCTAGTGCATTCTTCTGGCAGCACTTGCCGTCTGTTGGTGACCGCTGCATGCTAGGTTTAAGGCACATGAACGGCAAGCGCCTGCTCATCCACTACTCGAAATAACGTGCGGACAGCGTCTTTGATCACACGGGCCTGGTTCTACGGGATGCGATAGAGTCAGACAGTACACGAGAAATCCGATCGCTCAGGTCATATGCGCGAATTAATATGATTTTCAATCACACATGATGTGCGCGAGCAGCCGCTGCTCAATTTTTACGAAATCGAGTCAGCGATAGCGTCGATAGCGAAAGCGATGTACTGCCTAGTGATGCGACATGGGCTCAGAGGGTCACCGGTTGCAGAACTTGTGCGTGTAATGAGCGGCTCGGCACTTGGCATCGAGTGATGCAGCGTTATGCTGGGCTAAGAGGAGTTTGCCTGCATGTATCTGCAGACATCTCGCATCTGTCAACCGTGAGTCGACTGATGTGCGATGCTCAACACTTTCAAAGCTGGCAAAGGCGTTGCGACTCATTGGCATCTTACACTTAGGCTTGTATTGGGCCGTCTCCTACCCTATTTTTCGCAGCGTCCTCGGCTGATACTTGCCCTATGTAACGCGCTACTTCTCCGTATCTCACCTTTATCAGTTCCATACTGGTGGATCATCATTCACTGCACTTTATTGGGGCGTTGGTTCAGTTGCCATGAAACTTATGCGCTGCTAGACACACTTTGTATATGGATCAGCCATCAACCAATTGCCCGGTTCACTTCAAAGACTTGAAGCCGATTAGTGCCGCCTAGCACGATGGGGACTGGAATTAGAAGTGAGCCTAATTTGAGTGATCGAGTGCAGGATCTGCAACTGACCGATGAGCACCTGCATATGCGCTGCGGCCCTTATAATTCTGCGCCGACGCTAGTAGCACCGTCACCTTTCGCGATCTCTATCAATCATTTCGTACCGCTTGAATCAGTGCTAGATCGCGCGCGCCCCGCTCCTGGCAAAAACGCGTGGGCCTGCGCAAAACGCATCCATCGCCATTGCCACCTCAAGACACTTGACGAACTTGTACTAGCGTGACACCTTCTCGCATTCAACTGGATTTGAGCCTATCTGAACCGGATAAACCGACCAATTCTGCTGCGTCGAAACCGACGGACCGAAGCCACCACCCGTGATCTGGTGAAAAGAACCCAAGCTTGTCCGTGGAAAAACCGATGTACATGTCTATCGTCGGCGCCACCAAAGCTCGTATACATCGGTCAAAATGGCCGTAAAGCTGCACGTGTATTTGGCAGGCGCATGCATTGCCTCAGGCATTGCCGTCATGATCGTTGCCCCAGAACGGCTAGAGACTTCTGGGTAGCGCTGCTAGGTAGTATCGTTTCGCGCCAAGGCTGGCTGAACTCTGCAGTAATTCTCATATATCCTGATGACGGCCAGCACGCATATCATGCACAAAAGCTCGAGTCTGTTCAGAGCAATCCCTAGCACGGGGCACCCCACTATGTCATCGTGCCTTGCACTCAGTCTGAGGGCGATATATGGAAGCAACGGCATTGACTCTGAGAGGCAGCAGCGACTCGTGACAGCAGTGCGCCGCTGACGCAGCCACGAGCGGAGCATTCTAGGTAGCATCGTTACGAGATGCAAATAAAGCTCAAACTCCCTAGTCAGCATTTATCGCTGCGCGTGGACAAGCCGATTTGAAAACTATCTATATACGAGGCAGCGTCGCTCTAGTTTATCTGCCATTTTTGCGAAGATGGTGCGCCACACTAGTATTGAGTCAGGCCTGAAACCGTCGCCTGTTCCGACTCTGTAAGTTGTAAACACGCTCCATGAACGTTCCAAGGACATAAAGCGCATGAATGTATCTTCGCTTATGTTCCGGCGGATCCCGCGATCTGCGCACTGGATTTGATCAGCCCTATGTCGTGCGCTGGCGGCTGATCTGCGGAATTGGCCGATGAAAGACAGCCCGTTTTCATCCAAATGATATAACGGTTGACGCCCGTACATGAGCTGATCTTACTTGTGTCGAGCTGGTCAGTCCGTGACATTTCAGATGTTGCGAAGGGCGCGATGCCAATATCGCACTAATTGGGGTTATCAAGAAATTGTTCGGCATGCTGAACAAAGAAGAATCCCATCACTGCAAATCCCTATTTCAGCGACATTGGGCTCGATGTCGATTTCAAATGACACCATTTCTGCAAGATTCCAAGATGTTTGGAGAGATACGCCTAGAGACGAGACAGCGGCTGACAAACCCAAGCAGCCGTCCATACAATTCGCTCGGAGTAGCGCCGCAGCTGAAGCTAAGTTGAATAACTAGGCTGAAAAGATGTGCTCAGGTGCAACTGCGGATTGACGTCTCGACTCCAATCCATCGGCCAAGCCCACGTGATCAACAAGCCGAGCCATAGCCAACCACCGGCTACGGGGAAAGCAACAGCACAGAAGAAGCTCTATGCTCCTGGCTATGCTAATGTACGGCAGGTCGAATAGCCACCTGGAGGTTCGAGTCTTGAAGGCAGACACCTGAAGGAGCATGTGGAACATCGCTGTCTTGCGAATCACAAAAAACGTCGATGATCGAGTCAAGCTCGCCATTCGCGACCTGCTAACATATGGAGCAATCCTATGCGCCACCCGCAGTGGGTCGAAGTCGATCTGTTGCTAATCTGTTGCTCGTCGCGTAGACGCCTAAAGCTGCACCTTCAACGAGCGAAGATTGCGGGCCAACAACCCTAGGAATACGAGAAGGCTCATACTACTGGATGCATGGAGTAACACTATCGTGGCCTGTCGACAATTCTCATCCGAATTGCCGGAGATGGACAGAGAGCCAATCACACACGCAGTCAATAAGGCTTTGGCGAATAGAAATGGCGCTCGCTCATTACGCTATCGCTACTTACACTATCAGCGAGGCTGCTGCAAAATGACCTGAACAAGTTTGGTTCACTTGCGAACTATGCTACAGCTAACTCGGATCTGTACATCATCCCAAATCCATCTAGTTACACCACTGTCTTACTGAGCCATTCGCTGCAAAAATACCATATCGGCAATGGCGCAGTAAAATTTCTATGAAAATCTAAATCGATTCACCGCATCCACGTCGCTCCAGACTGCCCAACCTATGCAGTTCCAAAACGTTAAGTATGAATGAAGTTTGAGAGAGCAATTCGATGGCGCAATCTTCTCGGAGCCAAACCAGAGAGATGCCGGTGCATCGGTCGAAGGCATTGCAGCGTTGCCATGCGATCCGCCCGCAAAGTGTTCGCAGAGGTACAACGATCTTACACAACAGAATGGTGACTGCTACGCATCAGAACTTATCAAGTGAAGTGTAAAGCTGCCTACGACTCATCTCCGTACGTCAGTGCACTATCCAATGCAGAAGGACGCTTCGAGTGCTTCCAGAGACTGAGAGAGCTACAATTGCCAGCATCGACCTGAAATCTTTATGATTGTCAACACGTGTCGACAGCAACAGCGCGAATCGAACAGCATATGCACGGTTTACACATAACTGCCGTCTGTCCTAACACAGAGTTCTGACCGATCCGCATCTGCGATCGACCTGATCCGGTTTGCACGCCAGTAGACGAGTACGCGAGCCGCCATATAACTAGACGTGCTGCACGTGCGTCGAGATCCAGTATATCAGAGGAACAAACAGGATCTTCTACAGAAAGACTTACCCGGCGTCGAGTAGCGTCGTGCACTTCGTGAGTCTATCAAATCCGAGCAAGTCTACCAGCACAAGAAGGGCTGTCCAATATTATTTTGAACGTCCGAGCACTGAACCCTAATTACGAAACTGCTCGCTACGCCAGTATCACGCACCCGCCACTTGATACTCGTAAGGCAGGAGACCCACCTCTGCTCGAAGGAATGGAGAACGCCACGGCCAAAACATTCTGGTGCCGTCTCACCTGCATCCGGTGGTTTTGACTTCCGCAATCGCGGTACTAGGGGGGCGTTGAGTTTGCAGGTGCTGCATCCCATATCTCGAAAGTGTGAAGACCCTCTTTGATCAATTGCCTATTATGAAGAAGTCGGCACTCGTCCACTCCTGCACAAGACCCACGAAGGTGCGCTGATGCGTTTTGGCTCAGAATTCGCTGATCCTGAATCACTAACAATGTCCATTTGAAATTTTGAAGTTATGTTCGGCAATCGCAAATGAAGCGCATGTGTCATAATTACTGCCTGTCCCTTGCTGCTACACGCCTCTGCAATGGCACTCCCGCATCTGAGCGCCTTGGCATGACTCATGCCACCGGCGGCAAATTGGGCTTGCAACTACCTTCAAGTTACCGCACTGCATATCATACTGGTATGCTGCACTCCGTCGGCCGAGATACTACTTCGGTGCATGACTAGAACATAATGAACACGTGATCGCGACAACGCAGTTGAGGCTTGGCGGCGCTTGTCTAGCATGCGGGCAACTGCGGATCTGGTGTCCGCGGCCCTATGCAATCATATGCTCTCTTCATGCCTGAAGCACGCGCTTAAGGCGAGACCAGTGGAATGTAAGAGCGGTTCCTGTCCAGTCATACCCATTAGCAATGTGGCCTTGAGGGTATTCCGGTTTTTACATTCAATCTCATTGCTGGCACATCGAATTGATCACGGGCGTGGAAAAAACGGGAAGTTAACCGGGCGATTAACCGTCATCGTCGACTATCCTGAATCTCTTGACAGCTTGAGGAACATCCAGCATTCATCGCGCGTCTCACGCCATCTGAAGGGACATCAAGATACCCTATCACAGCAGCAGTCTTTCATCCCAATTCGCGACCAGTTTACCCTTCCAGCTGAGAAAGCCAGGTGTCAATTCGCCTGTCAGACTCCTGAGCGACTATGAGTCCTGATCGCCTCGAACGAAGAAGACACTCTATACGCCATTCGCAGGAATGCGTGATCAATAAAGCGCGATTCGAATACCACCGTCATGATCGCATCAACTCATTGGTCGAGGAACGTCAGACAACCGCTATTTTCGATCAAAGCGTACGTCGAAGCGAATTTGCGAATGCGACGCGCGTGACGTGCAGCCTAGGCAATATAATCAGGATGAAATACACTCAACGCGGCTGACGACATATACGAGTGACAGCGCTGA
>Ga0163217_1031700_pt1 | contig 15616 bp, 16 predicted proteins | sample SynspAceP_FD_185933 | JGI IMG/M metagenome (GOLD analysis project Ga0163217, IMG submission 185933) | Saline lake microbial communities from Ace Lake in Antarctica - Synechococcus sp. Ace-P (PacBio error correction) | ecosystem: Environmental > Aquatic > Non-marine Saline and Alkaline > Saline ...
AGAGAGAGATATCCCAACAATTTTTTTTAAAAAAAAAAAAAAAAAAAAAAAAAAAAAAAATTGGAAAAAAAACAAAAAAGCCAGTGCCCCCCAGCGAAGACGCGGGAAAATGAAAAAAAACCCCCGGGGTAAAAATAGGAAGGAGGGTGGAGGGCGGCCTCAAGGCAATGGCTTATTTTTTTTGCGGGCGGGTTTTTGGGAGAGAATAACGGGTGCCGTTGGAAGAAGAATGGTACCTGCGCAATGGAAAAACCCCACACACCAAAAAAGCCCGAGCATAAGCCACAGGCTTTTTTCAATAAATGGCTTCCGCGGACAGGACTCGAACCTGGGAAAACCAATGATTAACAGTCATTTGCTTCTACCAAACTGAAGCTTATCGGCGATCGGACGCTTGCGCAAACTTTAATCAAAAAATAAATTATCCAAGTCAACGTTTGGAGGCGCATTTTTGTCTAAAATGCGCAGCCCTTCCAAATCAGCCATTGGGTAAGTGCAGCTTACCCTGGGCCATATGGCGGTTTTCGACATGGGTTCCAATATTGCCCCGTGGATTCAACGCCGCGAACAGATGCGACCGCAACCGACCGCGTAGATGCCTAAAATCCTCGCCAGTGTCCGCACCTGAAGCTGCGTAAAGGCCGGAATAGGAAAAAAACATGCCACGCTGATGCTGAAATAAGGTCAATCGCTTGGTCCGCGGCGGCCTTGAGTTTCAACCAGCGTCCTGGCCGGCATCAGGCGGATGCGGTCCGCCGACATTCGCCCAGCTTCTTTCTCCCACACGCAATAAAGCTCGGAATCGTTCAATAACGTTGGCTACTACCTGGCCCGTGGGGTCGGGTTGGGTTGGAGTGTTGGTTGCGCGGATAACCCGCTTTGACTGCGACATCACCATCGAGCTCTTGTCCTTGCTACGGGTCACCACCATTGTCAAGAGCGCGACTCGCTCGCCCGTAAGAGAGAATGACTTGGAGAAGGAGCCTGGCAAATAACATTGCCAGGCCGGACTCGGCAAACAGGCCGGCACGCAATGGCAATCGTCCTGGCAGATGTCCGCCGAAAGCCTGATGGGATATCCAGGAAAGGGCACATGCTTGCGGCGCTGTACCACGTCGATTACCGGGCCCATTACTTGCAAAGGACAGATCCGCACAGTCCGGGGGTTGTGCAACACCGTGCAGCAGCAAACCACACTGCTTTACGGGCAAGCTTCGATACCCTGCAGCATGCCTTCCCGATCCACACCATGGGTAGTCGGTTGTAATAGGGTAGTACACCACTTCAAACCGGACTGCCTCGACAGCGCACGGTTGGTTTCCCAGCTCGGATCGCTGATCGCGACAGGCGCTTTTGTCCAGCAAGCGATAAAGGAGTACTTGCGCCCAGTTTTCAGTGCTCCAGTACCGCCCAGTGATTGCGCGGTAATGAGTTTTGCCGATGCAGCAGCGGCGAGTCGGTACAAACAGCAGCGTCTGTAGCGCCTGGTCATAAGGCGTGACCAGGCCTTACATGGGCAGGTTAGGCGCAGTGCCTGCAATGCTAGCCCGCGGCTTCTTTCAGCCGCCTGCACTGCTACGCAATTAACGGTACTTTGCCGATCTCGTCGTAATAACCCCACACCAGGTGACCTTGTCAGCGGCGGGTGTCGGCATTGGAAGGTTCGTTCAGGAGCCAAGAAATCGGGTCGCGTGGAGCCATTTTCAACAGTGGAGCACAGAGTCATGGTATGGCAAACTCAAAGCAGGTGGGTGGGGTGGAACCCGGCGGCCCATTAATAAACAGACAAGACCCTCTGTGGCGGTGCAGCAGCGTGGCATTATGGTGGAAACCCTTTGGCCGGCTAAAGGGCTGTCGAAGCCTGGACGCACGCAGTGCTTAAGTAGTCACCTGATTTTCTAGCCGTGAGAAGCCAGCAGTCATGAGGCCAGTTCAAGCTACAAACACCGTTTTCAGCCCGTGGTGACCAGCACGGCCATTGCCCAGTTAGTGGGGCCCTGGAAGCGGGACGTCCGCACCAGACGCTGCTTCGGTAACCGCTCCGGCCAAGACTTCTACCATCGCCACGTCATCCAGCAGGTGCAGCGGCCGGCGATCATCATGGGCGCCGAACAAAGACTCTGGCCCGCGCAGTTGTACGGAGGAATTTCGCGAGTTTTTCCCGAACAACTCGGTCCCGAATACTTTCGTTTCCTCACCTACGACTACTACCAGGCCTGAAGCCTATGTGCCTTCTTGGCAGATACCTTATCGAGAGGAACGCATGATCACGACATTAGACACAGAATGCGCTATCGGCGACCAAGGCGCTGCTGGGAGGCGGCCGGATGCCGATTTATCGTTGCTGACAACCGTTTCAGCCATTTATGGATATAGGTGATCTCCGTGGTCTATCTTGCGGATGGGTGTCATTGCTGTAGATCGCGGCAGATCAGCCTGATCACGTCCCTGTTTAGATCGCCTGGCCGAGCGCAATACACTCGCATGTAGGACTGTCGCGGGCCAATTATGGTTCGTGGTGTATTGGGAATGACATCCTTCCCAGCGGATCGATCTGGAGGGATCGCATCGAATTGTTTGATGATGTGGTGGAAACATCGTTATTTTGTATCCGCTTACGGTGGGTCTACGAAAGGTTTCACGGTAACTATCTATCCAAGGTCACATTAATTGAACGGCGCGGAGAAGAAACTGCTGGACGCCTGTGGAACATATCTAAGGTTGAGTCTGGCCGAGCGTCTGGAAGTCTAAAAGCCAGAAAACTGGTGGAAGGCGCAACTGACTTTGAGCAGCGCACGCGCTTTGATATGGAGAATGAATTCTCGAGCTGGGCTACTGCAAAGGGATGTGAAACTACTCGCGCTAATCTGTCTGGTCGGCGGGCATGGCAGGCGCCCGCCGACATGTTCGATCTATCTGCGAAAAACGCACTGTTGATTATCGAGAATCAACACGTTTCCGTGCCCCAGGTGGCGCCTGTACTAAAGGTGACCGTTCGCGTATAAGAAACGCTAGGTAGGGTACGGCTTCGCCTGCCCAGTCGAGTTTGTAACGAGACAGATTCTCGCTTTGCGAAGTGGTGGAACTGATCTCTGCCTCAAGCGATTTTTGAGTGTTCGGCACGCCAGGCCCCTATGAGAAGGTAGAGTCATGCCCGGGCGCAGGACGTGGGAAGCAAGGTTGGTACGGCCGACGGGCCTGGTTGGATCGCTGAATGAAGTGCCGGTCGGCGACCAGCCAGGTGGATAACTGCTGTCCCGAGATCGCACTGCGCGCGGACGAAGGAGGAAAGGGTATGTTGTTACCGACCGCTGACCAATCGCGCATGCCGAAGGACGCTGACCAGACTACTGTCTGATCATAGGCGTGCGAGTGCGTTATCGTGCACTCGATATCGATACGGTAGAGCGGTGGAAGATTATTCGCGATCTGCGCATTGGCGCTTTTGGATGTTTGGTCCGGATTAAAACTTGTTGCGCGAGGTCTTGATATGCTGAGGTTTTTCTCTTGTGGTATTCTGGATGGGGACAGGAAGGTACTTCCTGCGTTCGGAGTGATCGCTGATTCAGACCATTGGCCGCGCCGCCGTAACCTTCACACGGTAAGGATCCTCTATTGCCGACCCGATGACCGGGTCGATGGAGCGTGCGACTTTGTGAAACGAACGGCGGCGTGAGAAGCAGAATCGCTTTACTTGAGCAAATCATTAGAGCTGATCGGTATCACTAAAGAAAAGCGTGCAGGACTTATGGATAGGAGCGGTGGTACCTCGGGCCAGCAAATAGCCGCTCGACAAGCGGCAGAAGCTCAAGGACGGAGGATGCTGCGGAGTAACAGTGCGCTCAGTGCGCTCGCCTCGGAGATAGCAAGCGGATCAAGCATTGGAAGAGAAGATGTATCACATGGGCGCGGGTTGGAGTGTTGGAGGCTGCTGCGGGTATGTGCGCGGACCAGATACAGAAGCTGGGGCTCAGTTGATCAGGTGTGACGCGCTGGGTCCCCGCCTCGCGGGGTGACGGGGTGTGGCGAGGCCCAAAGCAAAGCAAAGCCGGGCAATAATACACACGATTAACCCTTCAAGCGCACCGTCAATTACCCCGCAGAGAAGAGGCGCACTGCTGTCCGTGAATAAATTTTTGGGGGCTTAAATGGACGGGTGCAGCGCCTGAGTCTGTAGTAAACCGTGATAAGCGGACTCCAAAACCCAAACTCGCGGATGCATCAATGTATCAAATACTCGATTTTGCGACCTTTTAATATAAGGTTTGCAGCCCCGTTTTTGGAAAAACACGTGGTCAAGTTCGATGCAGAAAAGCAACTGCAACGGGGTTCAAGACCTGGGATCACTCATTGGTCGCTGATTACGCCAGAATACTCTGGGCCACCAGCCTCAGAGAGGTGGAAGCAGGCTTTTACAGATCAGAAAGCTGCCCATTACGACCTTGGAACCTCGCACTATCCGGCGTTTCAATCGCTGGCCGATCATCACAAGCGGTCCTTGGCGTTTATGAAGGCGTGTGCCGGCAGCTGATGGCCAAGGCTGGGGCGCCGCTTTCCGTTTGGGAAAGTAGGTCGACCTTCTCTTACTTGCTGGATTCCAGCGCCATGATCCCGCTGAAGGGGCTGGGTTATCGACGACTGGTCCAAAGATAACAACAGCACCGCACCCAAGGCTGAAGGTCAGTACTGATGACCTCGGACAGCTGGACGCCGGTCGAGCATCCACCCTGCGCCGAACGTCATGAACATCGAAATCGGGCGGCAATGCCATTGCAAGGGTCAGGTTTAATGTCTTTGACAAAGGATTCTGCACTACAACTGGTGTATCAGATTCACATGTCAGAGGCTTGCTTCGTCACCACTTAAAGAGAACGCGGTTCAACCTCGGGAGGACGAACCTAGCTCGACCCAGCAACGCAGTCTGGGCGATCACCTTGTCAGCTTTCAACTCGCCGTGCCGCGGCAAACGATCAAGCAGAGTACGTCGACGGCACGCCTTTCCGCAAAGTAACCGTGGAGCGAAAGAACGGCAGGCCGCCGGTTGGTGCTAGTACAGCAAACCTGGAAACGCCAGCCATCATTGCCGAGCGCTACAAAGCGCGCTGGGGCATTGAGCATGTTCTTCAAATGGCTGAAGCAAAACTGAAGAAATCCGAAGTTTTCTCGGACGCAAGCGAAAATGCCGAAAGGTGCAGATATTACTGCTTTGATCACCATCTGTTGCTGCAAATGAACCAGACACTCAGTGCTACTCCGGTCTGGCGCAACTGCTGACTCGAAACTGAGAGCATGTCTGTTTCAGCGTAAAGAAACAGACCATGAACTCTTGTGCGAAGGCAAACACAACGATGGAATGTCAGCGGATTCAGGGGCGTTGCCGTTTGATTTTATTCCGGAAGTGCGCGCACGCGGGACACATTTTGACCTTTGAGGCAGTACAAATGCTCGAGCCCAGCCCGAAATGTTGATCCCGCGTTCGCGAGGATGACAGCGTGGGGCGGAGATGAGAGTTGGGGTAATACCGGGACGCCCCAACACCGCGTCTCCCGGCAGGGCGGGCATCCAAAGGATTATGTCCTTAGACACCAGCCCTGTCGTTTGAAACGAGCATTGTTTAACCCAAGTGACACATCATCGAGAAATTAAACGATTGTATCCGTTATGAGTAGTTTATGCTGACAAGGTGGCGCCGTGCGTAAAGTGTCGCGCCCATGGTGCAGGCAACAGTAGCTCAGTTGGTTGAAGCACACCGTTGCCATGGTGGGGGGTCGTTGGTTCGAATCCATTGGTGCTTTACATAAATACAAGAACGCGGCCTGATGGCCGGTTTTTTGTTTCACAGCGTCCATTGGGACGCCTGTGCGGAGCCTACTAGGGCGTGGCAATCGTGCAGCGTATGAACTGCAGCAACCAGCTACGCAAGCGGACTTTTCCATCATGATGGCCCTTGCGTAGGTCCACTACTGAGAAGGGAGCGGCATATGGCGCACTGATTGACTGCTGCCGACGGCAGTCAACGCAGTTTCGATTCACCGCTGTACCGTAGCGATGTTGGCCGCCTCTATGGCGCGGGCGCTGGCCAAAGCGACGTGGCCGGCAAAGGGTCGATGGTCGTCCCTGGTCGGACGCCGTGCGACATGATCGAGTCCCCGGATGCGACCGCTGCAGATGATGATCGGAAGGACGAAGAGGGCTGGAGGATTTCCGCCACTCGCTGCGCTCGACCTTATTTTGCTCACGCGGTTCAAGCAGCTGTATTCGATCCGGGCCAAGATGGTGGATTTCTGGTCGGTTGATTCGAGATTGTTTCTTTATTTATTTTTTTTTACTTTCGCTTTATCGATGTCGCTTCCTTCATCTGTCCTTGTACGACATTGTCTTGCTATCGTATAGCTGCGCTTATTTTTTTGTCGCTTATAGCTGATTTGTCCTTTACCTTTGATTCGACTGATTATTATAGTTGTCATCTTTTTTTTTTTCCGCGTTTGTGATCATGGTTCTTATTCTGATGTGTGTTTCTTGATTCTTCTGTCTTTGTTCTGTTAATGTTATGCTTACAAGCTTTTGCTTTCTGTCGTAATATGACTTTGTCTCTGTTATCGATGTTTTAGTCTGTTGTCCTCTTATCGTATTTTATCGTATATATATATCGTTTGGTATTTTGTTGTCTCTTTTTTTGCGTTGTTCTCTTGCTTACTGTTTCCTGTTTTTATTTTCTGTCTTTTATATTGTTGTCTTTCTTCAGCTTTTACTTTTTTTTTTGCGCTTTCTTCCTGTTTTTTTTTTTCTGTGTTTTCGTTCTTGTGTTGGCTGATTCGTATAGTTAATGATCTGTTCTGTTAGCTGCTTCGATTTGTCTATCTGTTCCTGTGGGCTTGTTATCAATAGTATATCTATCTTGGCTGTCCTATATTTTTTTTTTCAGTCTGTTTATTTGTAAGTTTATATCTCGTTTATAAGCTGCTGATTTACTTTTGTCAATTTTATTTCTGTGTGTTCTTAATTTTCTTTCTTTTTGTTTTTTCTCTTATCTATTTTCTATGGTATATGTAATCTGTTTGGGTCTTTGTATGTGTTTTTGTTTTTTCTTTTCGTTGTCATCTTTTTTTTTTTTTTTTTTTTTTTTTTTTTTTTTTTTTTTTTTTTTTTTTCTTCATATTTGTGGGACTATTTCTATTCAGGTTTGCTTGAGCTTTTTTTATATTGCTCTGCAATTCCTTCCTATTGTTCCGCTGTCTAGTTGGCTCTTATTTTTTTTTATATGAGTATAATTTGTATCCTTTCGCATGTTGTTTACTGTTCGTTGTTCTCTTTGGTATGTGTTTTTATTGCACACTGGGTGCACTACTCGCGTAAATTTTTGTTTCTATTCTTTTTTCTACTGAGTTTCGTGTAGAAGTTCCGGTCGTACTTACGTTTTTTTTTCCATGTCAAGGCCTGATGATATTTTTCTGTCCTCGTTGCCACTGTCAGTTTGTTCAATTCAGGTCCTCTCGGTATATTTCTATTCTTTTGCGTAGCTGCTCTATTTTTTTTTTTTTTTTGTGTTTTGGTCTTTTGATGTTTTCTTCTCCTTTTTTGTCTATTTTTTTTTTATTTTTTTTTTTTCTTTTGGTTTAATCGGTCTATGTCTTGGTGTCGGCTTGCATTCTGTTGGTCTGGGATGCACGACGTGGCTTTACCCAGGAACGACCGCGCACTCTTCTGCCACCGATAGAGCAGTCAAGTCCGAGGCACCGAACTTCATCAAATGACTGCCTGCAGGTGTACAAGGATTTCGGCTCGACGACGTCGACTGAAGCTCTCCACCGCCCTGATGACCCGCATGGGCGGATGATGCCCGACTGGATCAGGCCGAGCAGGGTCTGGAAGCTGCGCTCAAGAGCAGGCTGAATGGGAACCTGCAGCCCGGGCGAGGGCGCATCTATGGTCCGAAGATCGAATTTCCCTGAAGATTGTTTGGCCGGGTATGGCAGTGCGGTACTTACAGCTGGATTTCATGTTGCGGCCGTCTGGGGCGCGCAATTCTGTGGCAGAAGATGTGCACGCGCAAGACTCCGGTCATGTTGACCGCGCGATTCTGGGTTCCTTTGAACGAGTCATCGGGATTTCTGATCGAAACATTCACGCTGGCGTTTTCAGCCTGGTTGGCTCGAACATCAGGCCGGCAATCTCCAATATCTACGTAATTCAGGCGGCTTTTTTGCTCCAGAAGTCGAAGAAAAGCTCAATGAAATGGCTATCAGAGGCAACTGGACTATGAGAACAGAAAAATGCTTTAAGATTCGCGAGCATACTTTGCACAGACTCCTAATCTCCTGCGTAGTGAGTGATAAGAGGGAAGTCGAAGACTTCGAACACTGTGGCCGATGCGACGCGAGAGGTAAAGATCTGGTTTCCATGAGGTTCGAGTTTCTCTCCGAGTTACTTAACCGCGCGGTTGCACCACGGGCCGCCAGAAATTAGGAGCTAACAGATTAACGCGAGATAGACAAACAAAAGCAGCCGCACCAACGTCCGCGATCAACGAAAACTCACCGCACGCGAGTGCGCTGAATCGGCGCCGAAGGTGAACAAAATCGGTATGTTGTCATTCAGGAGCGCTGGCTGTAGCATGAAGAGGCAAGTATGACCTGTTGAAATCTCCCCCGATGCGAGAGACGCCGGTTTGCCGATCATGGACTAACGGAGCACGTCTTCGAAAAGATAGAAGCGAAGCAGGCCGTAGCGCGGAAGTAATCAGAAGCAGATTCCACTCATCCACAGAGAATGAAGTTTCGACAGGGACGGAAAGAAGGGGACTTATAAGGTGAAGGTTACGCCAACTTATACGCTTCTAGTGATAGGGGGAAAGGCCCAAGGTTGTCCTTGCGAAATCGCGGCCGCCGAAATGCCCACTGAAGGAAATGGGGATGGAACTGTTGAAGGGTCGAAGCAAGACCTGCTTGAATACGAGTAACCCGTCGAACAGTATCCGAGAAACTGAAAGGTCGTCAGCTGATGATGGGTCATACGACCAAGAAGAAAGTAAACCTCCAGGGCAACGCACAGGCCTTGCGTTATCTATTAACGTGAGTATGCGGATACATGAACATGGCTAAAGTAAGATCGAAGACCAAAAGAGGTGCTGCAAAGCGCTTCAAGGCTGACAGGGCAAACGTATTAAGCACAGCATAGCTTTCATAGAGCCAATCCGGACCAAGATAGCCATAAGCGTAAGCGTCAACTTTCGGGACTTCCGAGTTGCCACCCTGCTGATGTGCAAAAAAAGTCGAGCGCATGTTGCGTCTCCGTTAAGTTCAATGTTGAGGATATAAGGAAGTGGTCTTTCGTGTTAAGCGTGAGGTGTAATAGGCGCGTAAGCGTCACAAGAAATTCTGAAACTCGCCAAAGGCTACTACGTGTGTCACGGCTCGGCGTTTCCGTGTTTGCCAAGACAAGGCGGTCTATCAAAGGCGTTCAAATATGCCTATGTGGACGCAAGCAGCCGCCAAGGCGTCAGTTCCGTGCTCTGTGGATAGCTTCGTATAACGCTGGTGCTCGTATGAATGGCAGTTTACAGCCGTTTGATCGCTGGTTTTGAAAAAGTCGTCCATCGAATGAACCGTAAGTCTGGCCGATCTGGTGTGACGGAAAAAGCGGCGTTTACCGCGGATGTGTCCAAAAAGCAAGGCTAGCTCTGGCTTAAGCCTCTTACGACAATCAGAGGAGCCTGGCTCCGGTTGCAACGTCATTCAATAGGGGAAGAGCTCACCGCTTCTTCCCTATTTTTTGTTTCTGGAGTCTGTAAATGGAAATCTTGACGCCCTGGTCTTCAGTCCAAGCCTTGACGCTATTCAGCAGGCAACTGATAGTCATGCGCTGGAGCAGATCGTGTGCAGTACTTGCAAGAAGGGGCGAGGGGTGACTCAGGTAATGAAACCCTGGCAACATCCCGGCCGAAGAGCGCCGAAAGTCGGCGCATGGTCAAATGACGCCAAGAGCAAGTCTCCAGCGTGTGAAGCGCACGCAAGGCGATATGAAGCCGCCGGCTGAAATGTCAAGCGGCCGCTTGAAGTATCGACGTTACCTGCAGGCCGGGCCAGGCAGCGGTGGGTTGGCACCCGGTACGGCACCATGGAGCGGAATAGAACAGATTTTGCCACGTCGGTTATAGCCGTCGAGGAAGGTCCTGAGGTGAAGGACGACTCATAACTTTGAGCCCTCACATTCACCACCCAGGCCTATCCCCGGCCGGCATGCATGACACCTTCTATTCAATGCCAACACTCTGCCTGGCCCCAATTACTCGCCGTTACAGCGCGCACCATGGGAAGAGCACGCGCGCCGATCCGTCATCTGTCCGGCGTGGTGTATCGCTGCGGACTCGGATCAGACTGCACTCACTGCCAATGTTCCACCAGGTCGAAAGTGCTGTTGATCGGATGAGGGCGTGAGCTTTGCTGATCTGAAGGCAACCACGAGCAGTTCTGCGCGAATTTTTTCGAGCGGCCTGGAAGTGGGCTTCAAGCCCTTCGTTCTTTCCACCGTTTACTGAACGTACCGCCGAGGTTGGATAATCCGCGCGCACGTGGATCAGAACGGGGAGAAGAAGGCTGACTGTGGAAGTGCTGGGCTGCGGGCTGGTGCTACCGGACGTTTGCCGCTGTCTGGCATCGACGCCTGGAGAAATCCCGGCGCTTGCCTTCGCATGGGCGTCGAGCGTCTGACGATTGCTGGCGCCTACGGCGTGGGCGATCTGCGCATTTTCTTCGACAACGAATCTGCGTTTTCCTTGAGCAGTTTTCGCTGAGCGCCCGCACCCGCAACCTTTGAGAGCAGGGAACTTATAATGAAATTCCGTGAACAGTGGCTGCGCACACTGGGTGACCCAACGTTCTCCCGTGGACGAACTGGTCGCTGTGCGCCTGTCCATGGACGCGGACTCGAAGTAGACAGCGTCACCCCCGCGGCCCGGCGTGTTTTCAGCGGCGTCGTAGTGGTGAGAATCGTCAGTGCGAACAAGCCCCATCCCCGAATGCCGACAACTGCGCTATGCCCAGGTCAGCATGGCAGCGAGCATTCCAGGTAGTCTGTGGGCGCGCCCAACTGCCCGACCAGGTTATCAAGATCCCTTTGCGATGGTCGGTGCGAGCTGGGTGAAGATTTACAAGATCAAGAAAGCCAAGCTGGCGTGGCAGTGGGAATCCTTCGCATGCTCTGTTTCCGCCTCTGAGCTGAAGCTGTCGCAGATGAACATCGGACGGCCTTTAACGAATTGCCATTCGACCGCTCCCACAGGTCAGAACTGCGTGACACCTGGCCCTCGGAAGCGATTATTGAATCGACCTGAAGCCCACCGCGGTGATTGCTGTCGATCGCCGGTCTGGGCTCGTGAAGTGGGGCGCAATTATGTGAAATCGTCAGTGCAGTTTCATATCTGATGCCGTTGCTCAAGTGCATGACGAAACCCGTCCGGTTGAGCTCCTTGCGCCCCGAAGCCCTGCCGCGCTATGCTGGTCGGGGTGATCCCGCAGCGTCGATCTGTCCCGCCCAACGCCCTTAGTGGATGGTTTGAGCGCCTCGTCGTCGAGGATATCCGCCAGCATTGAATGCGTGGTCGAAATGACCAACTAAGTGATGCTGGATACTGGGTCGCCAATGCACCATTTCGATCTCGCCGAGATACAAAGGCGGCATTCGACGTGCGTACGGCGAAAAGAGGGCGAAAGCTGGTACTGCTCGATGGCCAGGAAATTTCAGCCGCCTGCGCGGATACTTTGGTCATTCGACCACGGAACGCCCTGGCCATGGCTGGCATCATGGGCGCGAGCATAGTGGAGTCAGCCGAAGAAGCACTCAGGACCTGTTCCTCGAAAGCGCCTTTTTCCGACCTATGCGGCTATGCCGGCAAGGCCCGTGGTTTACAGCCCTGCACACCGATTCCTCGCACGCTTTGAGCGTGGCGTGGATTGGCATTTGCAGCGCAAGGCGATGGAGCGGTGCGACCGCTCTGTTATAGAAATCGTCGGTGTGAGGCCAGGCCCCGTGATGAAGCGGTCAACAAGACGCCGAGCTGCCAAGCTGAACGAGGTTACCTACGTACGAGCGCACAACCAGATGGCTCGGCATGCAGATGAAATGGCCGACGAACGTGTTTGCCATACTGTACTGGCTGGCCTGCATGTGAATGGACAGAGCGGCTGATGGTCATGGCCAGAGCTCGATGTGCCCAGCCACCGCTTTGATATCAGTATATTGAAGTAGACCTGATGCGAAGAGTTGGCGCGCTGTATGGCCTACAGACGTTGCCGTCAGTGCGCCTACGCTTGCATTGGAATCCTGACGGCCAAACCCGGAAACCCGTGGTGAAACTGCCGTGCTGCGGGCCCGCTGTTGGTCGCCCCGGTTTTACCAGAAGCCATTACTCAGCTTTGCGAACTGGTTTGAAGCAAGTGTTTTGATCCACGAGGTTTGAGCCTCTGGCAATGGCCAACTCCGATTTCCGCTGATATGGCGTCATGCGCACCTGCTGGTGGCGGCCTGAGCAAGGCGGTGCTACAACCAGAATTCGTCAGCAAGCTCGCTTTCGCTGTTTGGGAAACGGGCTGCGGCTTTGTGCCTCCCAGCCATGGCGACTGCTGCAGGAGCGTGGCTGTCTTGGTCTCGCCTGTGCTGGCCGCCTGCGGAAGGCTTGGCGAATGGCCGTGAGAAGCTCGACTTCCCATGACGTGAAAGGCGACGTTAGCATTGCTTGGGGCAGGGCGGTGCCAGGCCATCGAGATTATCCTGTCTTCGAACTGCCGAACAATCTGCGCTGCATCCGGTACAAACGCGCGATCACCCTGTAGAATGGTGAGCCTGGTCGGGTTGGTTGGGTGCACTGAGATCCGCAGCTACTGGCGGATCTGGACGTAGTCTGGGCGGTTATTTGTGTTCGACAAAGCTCAAGCAGCTTGGGCAAGATCCTCCAAGGGCCGTTTGCCTTACGTGTTCACTGAACTGTTCACGTTTCTGAATGGCTCCGAAGGGATGTGGATTGCTTGGTGGACAAGTACCGTGTGGCAGAGCCAATGTGCTCGCTGATATTCGGGAAAATCGCGGCGAATGCCCTTAAAACTCAGGTTGTTTGACGGTATGAGGTAGGTATTTGATCAACATAGAAAGTCTGGCATTCGCTTGACGTTTACAGCATTTTCCTCGCGCATCTTACTGATGAAGAAAGTGAATCGGTCATGGACAAAGTTCTCGTGTCCTGGAGCAAAGGTTTCATGCACTCTAAGGAAAAAGCTATGGGGGTCTGACAAACAGCAAGAAATGGCGAACGTCTCTACGAGGAACTCGGCTTCAACAAGCGTGAAGCAAGGAACTGGTAGAACTGTTGTTTTCCGGAGAGATCGCAATGCCCTGGAAAGCAACGGCAGTCAAGTTTGTCCGGTTCGGTGTAACTTTGAGCCTGGCGCCCAAGCGCCAGCGGCCAGGGAGCGTAATCAAGACGGTGAAGAAATTCCATTACGCAGCCCGGCGTGTGTCACTTTTCGCCACGGACAAAAACTAAGGCACGAGTAAGAAGCTTATGCTGGAACCAGCCATAAACGATGAACTACAGTCATTACCTGGTAAACGCTTACTTCACCATCGGTGAGTGAGTGGATCTTTTTGCGCAAGCAAAACGCATGTGCTGCGCGTACTGGGAACAGGAATTCCCGCAATTGTCACCGGTCAGTTGCGCCGTGGCAACGCGTCGTTATACCAGCGCCAGGGACGTACTGATGATTCGTAGTCCGTGCGGCGTGCTGTACGATCAGGGCTTTACCATTGGCGGTGCACGTAGGCCTGGTCCGGCCGATGGCGCCAAGGATAAGACGTCACCCATTACAAAGCAATTGATCCGTCATAACGATCACGCGAGCTGGAAGAGTTTCAGTTCTGGTACCCACTGATCCTGTCTCACCCCGAAAAAAAACCTTTACTCATTTCAGATAGTTATGTATTATGCGACCGCTTCGACAGACAAAGTCGAAAGCAACGTCGGGGGCGTAGCGCAGCCTGGTGAGCACTTGCCTGGGGTGCACAGGGGTCGAGTGTTTCGAATCACTCGTCCGACCAACAACAATGACTTAGGCGAGCCTTCAACGCTGGCTTCTTTCATTTTTGGAAAAGGGGTAACAAGGGGTACACAGTCAGGTTTCTCCCTTAGGCTTGTAGACTGCCAGCGCTTTCGATTCGCGACTAAGGATTCGGATGCGCTTCCCCTCAGGTGTGCGAATGATAGCTAATAGTTGTTTTTTCTGGTGTATCATGGTTCAGGGTGTTCGGTGGCCTTGGCTTTCTTCTGGGGAGCCCGCAGAATTCGAAAAAATCGTACGCTAACAAGTTCAATGCGTCCCGGCGCTACGCCTGACTGTAGCTTGTTGATGGTCAATCTACTCCGCGGGTTAAGCGTAGAAACAAAGTTCGGCTCGCTGAACACGTACAAATACCCTTCATCACCGTTGATGGTTACCGCCTTCGGCTTGGGGTATGCCCTTTCAGCAAACGAGCAAACCCCTCTCGCCAAGGAGCGCACTCACCACCTTGCCTCCATGCTGGTCATTAATCAGCAGTTTCGACTCGCCGCTCAGCAATATCAGAATGGCCGTCTGTTTGTCGAAGACGACCGAAGACAAGTCCAGTTGGCAAATCCTTGTTCTTACTAAGTGCTGGACAGGTTCCGCGGACTGTGCAGGGAAAAATTCTCCTGTAGACTGCACGAGTGCCGCTCACTCTCAAGCCATTGGCGAGGGTCACGCTTCCCTGGTCAACAAACAGGCGGTCACCTTCCAGGTTCGTAGGCGAGCCCTTCAAGGCCTTTTGTTGTCCTCTTTGCCAGTGCGAAGGTCTAGAGCCTGGATATCAGTGGTTGGCTCAATGAAGCGGTCAGAAGAAAGTTGCCGTCTTCGATCGATGGGGGTCATCACGATAACCAGGCTCTGCCGACGCTCCTCGGCAATTACCAATTGACCGTTGGCTCGGCATAAGACACCGCTTTCAATCGTGGAAGCCATACAGGCTGTAACGTCGCTCCACGTACCGTCACGGCTTAGGGCGCAGCAGTTCGTTCGGGCCATTTGGTAACCGCCACAGCAGTTTTAAGATCAGGGTCGAAGTCAGGCATATAAGGTTATTGTCCACACCGGGAAACCGCTAGCATCCAGTTTCAACCCGATAGCCAGGCAGCCAAACAGAACGTTCCTGCCAATCGTCTGTGTGCCAGTGGGTCTTGATCCAGAAGTCAGACGATCATCAAGGTGGCTGAGTACGTAACTGAATACGGTGAAGCAACCAAGGCCAGAAAGCGCCACACAAACACATATTACTTCCGTGTTCTTGGCCACCAGTTTTTAGCCATCAAATACATTAGAAGTCTCTTAAGGGACTTGACGCCACAAGCGTGATGGTTTCACCCGACTACGGTGCGGGTGGCCAGGGACGCAAACGGCGTGGCCGGATGAATTCCAAGGCGGCCGAGGCATCATACTCGGCCGCAATTGGTTACACAGCATACTCACCTCGTGCCAACGCTGAGGGCCATTTGGTAGCGACGGTTCCATAGCGCGCGACTGGGATGCTGTTTCGATGTCTTGCTGCTGGAGTG
>Ga0163217_1112033_pt1 | contig 15616 bp, 6 predicted proteins | sample SynspAceP_FD_185933 | JGI IMG/M metagenome (GOLD analysis project Ga0163217, IMG submission 185933) | Saline lake microbial communities from Ace Lake in Antarctica - Synechococcus sp. Ace-P (PacBio error correction) | ecosystem: Environmental > Aquatic > Non-marine Saline and Alkaline > Saline ...
GAGAGAGAGATTTAACCCTACAAGGGCCCAAAAAGGTTAAAAAAAAAAAAATAAAAAAGAAAAATTTGGGGGGTGGGAAGGGGAAATTAACCAGGATTTGAATACTGGTGTTTAATGGGGCCTTTTTACCCCTGTTTTTCCTTCGTAGATGAAAAGGTAAATTTTATGAACAAAGGTACCTCGCCCTTTAATCGTGAAAACACCGTAAGAAGGCTTTTATAATTCGGGGATAATCTCCCATATAAGGGATTTGTGTTTGTTATCGGTATTAATTTAAAGTAGGGACGAAACCAAAAGTAATTGAATACAAGCGTTCGCTTGGGGTGAATCCATGAGACGAACAGTGGTATACAAGGAATAAAGAAATGAAAATTTTGGTACCATTTTTTGAAGCTGGTGGCAAACCCAAACCTGGATAGTATTGACTAGAAATTGATGAGCGAACGGCTACTACTGTTATGGCCGTAATCGTGCTATCCTGAGGCATATCAAAAAGGTGGTTGAAATAACTGGTTTTTTTGGTATATAGAAGATGCCGTTGTATTCATGCGGAAACGAATTAAGGGTGGAAAGGTCTCTTGACAAATGGGCAGGTTTTGGCGTTACGGGCTTAAATGGTTCAACTCAAGGGAGGACTAAAAGAATTATAAAAAACATTGAAAATTCATTTCGATAAGATGTATTATCGTTAAAAGAATTTGGATTCGATCTTTAAAAGCACTTTTTACTTTAAGAAAATCAAGTCTTTGTACATAAAGAAAGGATAGCAAGCTATCCTTTTCTTATTATAAGATTTTTTTAATTCAAATAAGGAAGTATTCCAATCAACTATCGTATACTTGATTATAAAGTAGGAGTGGTGCCTAACTTCCTTGTCTTCCTCCAATCGTTGTAATTTTTTAACTGCAAACATCAGTAATATGAAGGCCGTAGCACCAATCAGCTAAAATCCAATTCAATGTATTTTTGTCCCCACCAATTCTCATCGCACGTAAAGCATCAAAGGAAGAAAAAGTAATTTAAAATAAATCGGATACGTAAAAAAAATGAATCCATCTTAATTATATTTACCCATGCAAAAATTATAAAAACCTAGGAATGATTTTCAAGCCTTTTTTGGAAGAACAAACCAATAAATTAATTAATACTTTCTGGTATTTCATTTTTTCTTTATTGGTTTACCCATTTTTCTCTTCAAAAATCGTATTCCACTCCAACAATATTAGGGCAAACGCGATTTAGGGTTTTTATCCTTTAGCATTTTTGTGGTTAATTTTATTAGCTTAGAAATAAGAAATAATGGTGGTAATTCTTTGGCCATACCTAGTTTACACTTGTTAATCGTATTGTTCCTGAGGGGGCTAATAGAATTTCCAACGCTCTTCGGTAGCTTTTTTTTTATTGCTTTTCCATACGTCGGATACTAAGTTTCCGTCTTTAAAAAATATTAAACTAAAATTTTTTTGATGCACTTTTGGATATTGATAGCCAGTTTGTTTTACGATTGGGCTATTCTCTACTTATAACCGTTATCATTGCATTATACTTTTCGTCCAAAAAAACATAAAAATTGGTTGGTCCATTTTGCTGCATAATCGCTATGTTCCTCATTAATGCTTGCGGTTCTGGCTTTGAGCAACAATATGGAGTTTTTATGGATCATTATTTTTTGATATTCTAAGTTCATGCTGTTTTATTTTTTATGATTATGGAGCAATGACTTTTTATTTCTGGCTAAGATAGCACGTTTTACTCTGGGCTTTTTGGCATTTCTAATTAGGAATGTTGGAGGGTAAATTTGGTGAAATGGCGATTGGTCACTAATTTATTCTTTTTTGGATTGTTGGTTAAGTTTCTAAATTTCCAGGATACCCACCTATTCTGATTAGTTTTTCTGCGTGGTTTTTATTACTACTATGTCAGTCCTTAAGAAAGAGAGTATCAGGGAAATAGTACTCATAGCATCAGTAATTATTCCGTTTTTTTTTTTTTTTTTAAATTGTCTTAATTCCATGTTTTAATGAAATAGAATATTTCCGTTTCTTCTGGAACAAGGTTCATATTAAGTCTGAATATAAAAGATGAACTTCTCTATTACGCTTAAGATCATAATGTGGGGCATCAAAAAAATAATCAATAAATCTGTTTTTAAATAAACGGTATCTTTGTCTTAAAATTGTCAATATGTTCCGTGATTTTGCTTTAAAATATTTCAAGAAAGCATGAAAAATATCATCTATGGAATGATTATCACGTTTCAATCCATAATCGGAAGGACGAAATTGCCATCTGTTATAATGTAAAATTGGATGATCACTGTGCAATGGCATTTATGAAGATATTATCAGAGATCCCATATGAACCGGTTTGCAGGACTTAAACTTAAACGAAAAATCGATCCAGTAACAGGATAGACTGATTTGGTAAGAATTTATTGATAGTTAATTTTTTAAATAAATACCATGTAGAAAAAAATTCGAATGCTTTACTATAATACGGAAAGTCCGAAGCTTGGACTGTAGACGCTATCATTTTGGCTTTGAAGATTTCCATTATGCAGGAAGAAGTTGATCGAAAGGAATGCCTCAGATGCATATTTCAAATGCAGGACGTAAGTTACATTTTATTGGAACAGAAAAGATTTATGTTTCGCTATAGATAATCTATTATTAGATTAGAATCTGGCAGATACTGAAAGTTTACAGCAAAAATGGAAGATGTACATGACATGACTTATCCTGTATTCCGCAAGCACCTGATAATAATGAAATTCTTAATTAGCCTCAACATAAATAGAATGGAAAGGAGAAAAAGTAATTCCTAAACCAAAGAGGAACGCAGGGATTCCGTTAAAAAATCCGCCGAGCTACAAAAAAAGCACTATTGGTCATTCGTTTATCCGCAATGGGGATGTGGCTATTGACGGTTCCAGTACTGACTGCTTTAGTAACACAACATCCAGGGATAAGAGTTTAAAGTGCCTGGACAGAGGTTTTTTTTTACCATTTTTCATGACTAGAAAATGTTAAGCATTTACGAGCGATGTAAAGGGAAAGCACAAAGGTTAATTGGCTTTGGAAAGATGTATAAGGATTAAAAGCTAACATAATATGGTGCTGACTTGCATCGTACTCTGCAGCAACTCTTAAAAATGTTTTTAAGGTGGAATTCCTTTGTTTTCAGATAAAGGGTCGGAACAGAAAAAAAGTATTACCTCTTTTAATAAAAAAGTTTTCGCGATTAACTACTCATCAACGTATGGCGGATGTTTTTTGAAAAACTTGGATTGCCCATAGAATTTGCAAAGAGGTACAAACTTTCTAAACAGGTCCCATAATTCTTCACCAAGGCATTGGGTGGATGGCAAGGGAAAAATGGATGGTTAGCTCATTTGCCGCTTTTGATGGCAGATGTATCTTTGGATTTAATTGGAAAAGTTTGATTCTTAAATGAAAGCGATATACACCAAATATTATTTTTGGTGGGGAAAAGAACAGGAACAAATGGAAAAGTGGGAACAATTAGTAACTGTAATCAATATTGTAAAGGCAAACTACCTTCAGAGGAGCTGGCCTTAATTTCCCCACTAGAACTAATGCTGGAATGGATAGCGGTATCCCATTTAGGCATCCTGTTCGGAATTCCTCCATAACGGTATGGGGCGTTACACACCCTTATCGTTCTATCATTTGGGACAATTTTCAATTTTGCATGTTGGCGATAGGGATTAAATAATCTTTAATCCCAATCAGTTTATGGAACAAGTAACTGGTTAGAAAATGCAATGCGACCATTTCCAAAGGGAAAAAAGAGAAGGGATGTATTCTAAAAATCGAGGAAACTGAGAATAACATAAAAAGAACTTATTAAGAAACTGGTGGCAATTTCCATTATATAACAATGATTTGTGGTAGTTTTCTCTAATATTCCACGTAAAACATAGTTGACTAGCAGGCTCTCTGTGCTTATTAATTAAGAGTAATGCTTTAAGCTGTTGAAATATATTTATAGCAACATTTACTATTTACTTCGACATTAGGGTAGTATGCATATAAGATGAAATTATGATAAGTGGCTAACTCCTTCACTATCTATGTGTTTTAACATCCATCATGTCGTTTTTTTTTCCTTTCTGGTGGGCAGTCATAATTAACTTCCCATACTTTAAAATATCCTGAGATAATTCATGATATGCCGGATTCTTCCCAATTAAATTCGGTAATGAAATTTCTTAAAACGAATTCCGTAATCAGAAAGTTGTGCTCTGCGTTTAACGCACTATCAAAACAGACAAATCTTTGTTTAATGGGACTGTCTCGCCGTCAATAGGTTCTAGTTAGGTTATTTTCTATAAGAACTTTCGGAATAGAAGGGTTCTGCACATCTAATAAAGAAAATTCTCTTGATTGAAAATGGTAGTAAAGGCACCTTAGAAAGGAGAGTTCCTTTAAAATATGTCAATGCTGGTGTTATGATAGCTTTTTTTGTAAAAATTTAAGCCCGTTATCTGATGCGTTGCTGGTAGCTCATGCGCTCAATTGTTTGTCATAAGATTTGGGTTTCTATAACGACCTTAAGTCGTTACCTACTCACTTTTTTGGCTTATTTATTTAAAAATGAAGCCTGAAATTAAGTTTAAAATCGATGAATACGAAAAAACTTTCTAAACCAAATTTTTTAACAATAGAACGTATGGTAGTCTTTACATAGTTATTAAGGTGCAAAAAAAATATAAATCTTAATAACAGAACCTTGAAGGTGCTCCAGGCCTGCCAGTACAACATAAAGTTGCGAATCATAATGTCTCTATCATTAAGGATAATCTCATATGTAACCTTTATGTGTTTAATTTTGCCTGGCCACCTTTAAACGCCAACATTTGGTTAAAATGCAATCGTAAAGCCCATCCAGCTAATTGGAAAGGTATTGTGACATTCTTGGCCCAGAGAGGGTTGTAATGCTCCACTAGGGAATACCATATAGCTTCATATTCCAGAGTATTAAATAATCCAAAAAGGAGTATTGGGAGGTTTGTAATGGCAAAAAGGTTGTGAAAGTTAATCTTCAAACCTCCTCCCCCCTTCCTTTAAAGTGCTTTTTAAAATCGCGCTCAAGCGCATTTTGGATCTCCTGGCAAAAAGGCCCGGACGGATTATGAGAGCTCTAATGCTCAGGGAATGTCCGGCATACCATAGCCACTCATTTAATTTTGAAGTGCTTTTAATAAGAAGGTCGATCTCCTTCCCCGCTGCTTATTGTTTTTCCCGGGGGTAAATGTGGGCATTAGAAGAAATCAGATGAATATTATGTTTCTTAAAAAATTGGGAAGGTCCATAATATTTTTTATTGGCCCCTTATGATGTAAGATTAGAGCGACTATAAAGTCTGTTCTGCTTGGGCGTCCTCCACAAACATTAAAATCGGGTTCATCTCAGGCCGCACTCGTTAAATCAAGGTGTGGGCCCCTGTTTCAGATGACTCCAAACATTGTTTCTTGGTTTCCTGGTCATGATTCTTCGGTCCGGCAGCATCTACATGACAGTGTTCAACAACTGGTTCACATATAACACATTGATCTGTAGAATTGTCATTTTTTTTGGTAGCATGGAAATGCCCTATCTGGGTCAATTTATCTTAAAATGGGGTAATTCCATCTTCAAATTCCCGCCATTAAGGATTTCATTTGTTTATATGTCATAACAAAGGGGCTTTTCTGTGCTTTAAAGATTTTGTTTCTGCATTATTGTCCGATTCAGTTATTAGTACGCAATATCAATGAAAGATTACAAAAGATGGGGTTTTTGCGTTATTTCTTAAAACGTCTAATAGACCATAAGTTTAGGAATAATTGAGATTGCACATATTTATTATGGATAGCTGTTTGTATTTATTCATCATTTGAACTCCATGGAACTAAGGTGGCTCACTTTCAATAGCGACGGCGATGTATCGCTTCATCATCTCTCTTAGTTAATCCTTTTTTGAAACCATCTTTTTGGTGGTATGCATTATAATAGGGAACTTCAACATGTGCATGCAAGGCGATAGGGATTTTTTCCTGGATTAATGCGCTTCCTCAATATTTTCCATGTAATCAAAGAACTTGGTTCAAGTTCTTCGCTCATTCAGTTTTTTTTCCAACTTCCGTATTCCGCCGGTATAATATGAATCTGCTTTTTTGTTATTTAATTGATTATATTTTTTCTATCAAATCATAAGGGGTTCCTTAGCTCTTTCTTCCAAGGAAGATTTCCATATTGTCCAAAGGCCCGAAATTAACTATCTGCATACCCTCGGAAGCCATTTTTTAATCAATACATTATGGGACGAAAATGTATATATTCAATGATGAATGGGCGTATTTCAATATTTCTTATCTCTAAATTAAGTACCAACCACGGACAAACCTCATTTGCAGGCTTCCGACATCCGGATTCACAAATTTTTTCTGAATCTTCTGATGAAAGAAGACGCATGAGCCCGCACATAAATCAACTTTTTGAGGTAGAGAAAACTTGGCTTTTTTAACTTTTCGGTGTGATTCTAAAAATAAAATGGATATTGATTCTAGGAACCATGACTACATAACATTCCTGTTTGTTCATTTAAAACTTAAGTGTTCTGGATGGGCCCTCAAAGTGATGGTTCTTGGACAATTCCTTTGGGCGAATGGGTTACATCTTTTAAGAAAATCATCACAGCTGCTTTCCAGGTTTGCAAAATCAACACCACAATCTTCTTCCACCTTTTAAACACTGCTGTTCTAATTGCCGCATATAATACTCCTTGCTCCAATGCGAAATAATGTATAGTTTCTCAGGGTTGTTGGCGAATAACCAATTAATATCTCCGTAGCAATACAGTTTTCTGAAGGTTGCCATTCTTTCGGAAAGCTGTACTAGCTGCTAAAGCCTGTAAATTATGTACACTCTCAAAACGCAGTAAATTTTGCCGCTTATATTTCCCAGTTGTGTTATTTTCTTATCCATTTCGTATAAAATATAAAGTACACCAGGCCATAATTCCCAATTAATCCAAAGAAAGGTCTGCATATTTCCCTCGGTAAAATTAAACCTAGGGAAACTTCAAATATAAATCCACTATTTCACAAAAACACTTAAATAGAAAACTGCTTTTGGGAGTATACCATTACAAAGACAAAATGGTGTCAGTCAATAACCATTGTACTGCTATTGGTGTAGCCGATAAAATTTCTGCATCAAAAACAGGACAGTCCCTAAATGGCTATAAGGGCATGGTAAACGGCAAATTTTAAAGTAATTCATTTTCAGGTCTATGACACCAATTAGAAAAGAAAAAATGTAGAATTCCAAAGTGGAAGCTGCGGGAAGTAATCATAATGATTGTCAACAATATATTAAAAAAACCCAATGCTTTTTCCTACTCTAACGCAGCTGTCTGTCATCCCCCCCAATTGGGGCATAATGCAATAACACGAACAGTACTACACAAGCTTTTACCGGCCAAACCAACCAAAAAAAAAAAAAAACTTTTTTTTTAGGGTCCTTTTGGACTGCTAATAAATCCTATCTTGTAGTACTGGGTCATGAAGGGTACTCATGGATTGTAATTAACGCGGCCCACAGTAAGGTTTTCGCCATTTCCATGGATCAACTCAGTTGTGCATATTTTTCAAGGGTAAATGTGTATCTACTGCAAAAGATTTCAGAGACTCCAGGTCAGTAAAATGGAAAAAAAAGAGCATCTGATTGTTCTGTAAAAATAGAGCTACTTAGACCGCTTTAGGGCATACGCCAGTGTTAGTGCGTAAAAACCACAATGGACCAATGGTAAGCAGCAGATCGCTTCCCAAATAAGAGACTATTTAACATGGTATTGCTCCAAAATTTCGTTAAAAAGTTAATAGTATTAAGATGGAGAAGAAGCTACGGCACCCTTTCCAAACCTCGAAGTTAAAAATGATGGATACTATATATTTCCCAAGTCCGCCATTTTATAATGATTATACCGCTACAAAAGAACAATAATATGCGGTAAGGCAAACTCTCCTTATCCCAAATTTCATCAAATTAGGCGCATTGTTATACTTTTGGCAATGTCCAGGATTACAAACTACCCATAAGGATAAGGCATGGGTGCCCTTTTTCCTTGTAGGCCTTGAAAATTGTTGGTATTTAATGGCTTTGGAGACAATATAAGAACAGCATACTGGACAAAATGATAGGGCATTGTAGATTCACCCAAAGAGCGTTATTTAAATTTATATTTGATGTCAATTATAGGTTTTATACAAACATGTAATACTATATATTAGGGATTACAAGGGTGATCAATGACAGATATTAATGCTATTCCAATTGGGTTGATTCGCTCCAAAAATAAATTGATGTTAAGATTGAATTTTGTATGGTGAATACCCTACTTCTTTAGAATTAATGGAAGGTTCAATGTGGGATCCTTATTAGAAATAAGTTCACTTTTAAATGAAAAATAGGGAGGAATAAATGTAGTGGCAAAAGGCGTGTGAAAAATAAGGAAGCTGTTCAATAATAAAGTTGAAATAATGTGAGGTGGAATAGAATATAACCAAAAGAACCTTTCAAAGGGTGGATGGCTTTATCCAAATGCAATAATTTCGCAAGAATTCGCTTTAATTTTTTTAAGATTCAAAAAGACAGTGATCTATTTGCCAATATTACTTGTCTGCCAAGGTAGGCAAAAGTAATTTGGAATTTAAATGGGATTTATTAAGACCTTGGTAAATCCGCGTGTAGATGGTCCAGAACAAATTTTCTACCAAGAACCGATCGGCCGTAAGATATCGGATACTTAGTTTGTGGGGTTATTTCAATAGTAAATTACTCTTTAAAGCCCTTCTGATATGGGGAATGGGCATTCACAAACCGATTCCAAAGCCACTTACTTCTGTTCATTCTCTGTAAAAAATGAAAATAGAGCCGGTTTATACTAACTGTTGTTATGGTTGTGTTGTGGTAAGGCCGTTAAACAAATTTCCCCCATTGCGATTGTCTGTGCTTCATTTCTTCTTTAGAGGAATTGGCAAAACAGAATCGGGTTCCATTATTTTTAAGGGTTGATCATTACTAAGGATGTTGCATAAACATACGATAAAAAATACAACCTTGGTCGATGTCTTGGAAATTCATTACAGGCAATTGTTGAAGTAGGAAAGGGATTTTTTTTTTTAAAATTTAACTAATTGGTTGGTAATCCTTTGAGATAATAGATAGGTAAAGAAAAAGAACAGGATATCAATGACCAAAATAAACGATGGGGGGGCAACTGTTGTTTTTATTATTATTAGGAGTTGGATTGACCGATCGGTTAAACTAAATTAATTTCTTAACTTTTAACGAACCATCCGTAAACGGGGTTTATGCTGAAGCGCATGATTGATTCACATTGTTTTGTTAGTCATTAAAAGTGATGAACATTCATTTTTCAATATCTTTGCACTGTATTAAATAGTGTTCAACTCAATACTTTTAATAAATATGAATATTTCCATTAAAATCCGTACCAAAATATTGTTCGTAAAGGACAAATAAAAATTTGACTCAAGAGATTCCTGCTAATAGCTAAATTTATGTTATAATGGAGGAGGAAGCATTAAAAAGATGGCATTTACGATCAAGTAAAAAGCTGCAAAATTTTGAGGTTTGAATTTTGGTGGTATTCGGCAATCGGAATATGAATTTTATTAGAGGCTTGCAATAATAAAATCCGAGAAACATAATTTTTATGTTGGCCGTTTGGCGGTGGTTTGTAATAGACGGAACAAAGTTCTTATTGCTGCTGCACTTACAAGGCGACACCCATGGAATTTTTAACAAAATAAACACTTTAAAAGGCTGCTTTTGGAACAGATACTAGAACTACCCGCAACAGGTTCTGAAATGAATTAGGAGCGGTAATTAGAAGATTGAAACCCAGGAAATTGGCAATGGGCGGACTGGATTGTTCCTATTTTCTGTTATTGATCCCCCAGTAATTTGCTTCTTCAGAGCGACAGTTGGAAAATAGGCATAGGCAGATGCCTTTCGGCATGTATTGGAAAATAATGCTTATCCATAGGAGACCTCTTACAAGATCGACTCGCCGAGAGTGTTTTACAGACGCTGATTCGAAGTGGGCAAATTTATAAGGATCCTACGATTATACGGCGGCTCCAATTTATGTGAGCTGTACATGGTATTCCACTGCCTTAGGTGTACTAAGATTGGGCAGTTAATGCATTGAATGAATTAACCGGCTTTATGGATAGATCACACGCAAGAACTTTGGCGGGTTGTTATGTCATTAGATATAATTTTAATAAGAAGAAGGAAAAATTTGGCAATAATGCTGACGCATATGGAATATTATCGAAGGACATTGAGGAAGCTAATTTGGAATTGAAGGATTACAGAGGATCTTTTTTTCATAGATCTGGGCATATTAACGGTCAATTGCTAGGTCCGTGATTGTAGGCAGTGTATAAATATTTTGATGGAGCGCAAAGATTTTATTGGTGCATCCAGGTCTCGGTATAGGGGTTGGTTATGGGCTAGGTGACATAAATCTAAGGCTAATGACAATTAAGTAAGAAAATAATTTGTGGTAGATTGATTGCCTATTAAGGAGAGAGTAAAGACGTAATTTGGAATTAGCATCAAATATATACAAAAAAACCTTCGAGTATTTTCGAGGTTTTTTTATAATTAAATGGTCTTCCAGGAAGATTAGATTCATTCTGTCTTATTCTTGTAAGATTCAGTCAATTTTTACACGACTGCATTCTGGTAACATTATATTGGTTTCGGTCCAATAAAGAACGTACCCGTCACCAACATTTAAAATAATAAGAGTATCCATTTTTATTCCGTATTGCCTTCGCATTATCATTATATTGTACTTTTTAGACTACAAGGTGATCCATCTCTGTTTTTTGATCCTCTATCATCTGGTGCGTATTGCTAGGCACTATTCTCTGGGTGAACTGTTGGCTATGATGAACTACGTTGTTGTATTGAGCATACTCCTTTGCGCTTTGGTTTGAGCATTTTTTTGAGCCTTAGCTGAGCTTGTGGCTCATTTGAAAAGCTTGGAAACACTAATCCCTCTTTTTTTTCCGAAAGTTTCGTTCTTGTCTAAACTTAGCTTCATATATTTTCTCCTGATAGGTTATCCATCAACTTCACATTATCGCAAAGCTATCTTTCTTCTTGTTGGCAAGATATGTTCCGATATAGCCAGCGGCCAAACTAATTTTTTCATTTTCTTTTAATTTAAATTTGGGCAAAAATAGAAAGGTTTTTTTTAGGAAATAAGTCAAAAATTTTTGTAAATAGAACCAAGAGAATTTAGTCCAGCCATTTTTGGTCCTTTTTCCATGGAAGGGCATCCCCCCCATCTAGATTCACAATCATAATAAAATCTATACTTAAAATAATTTTCAATACTTTATAATCTATGGTAATGATGCTAAATAAAGCTGTTCACATCTTTCTTCCGCGAGAAATGCCTATATGAATCAGCAGTAAAACAGCGTAAAGTTAAACACGTATTAGCTCTTTTTAATGATGTAAATCAGGAAAGAATAATACTTTGGACTTTAAAGCAACATATTTGACTTTAAACCGACCAAAAAGCCTTTAAAAAATTATGCTTACGTCTATATTTTTCAGAAAGAGGAGACATAAAAGGCACAAAAACTAGCTTGTCTTTATACCTTTCATTCCATGTCCAGCAAAATGCTTCCGAAACTATTTCTGGAAAAATGCCAAGATGTCTGGGCAATCATATGCGCCCAATAATTTTTATAATAGTTGCATCGTAGGATTTAAAGTTAGGAACAGCAACAATAAGAGTTCTGAATCCGATAAGGAGTCTACAAGCTGGAGATCTGTTTATCAAGATCGGCAAATGTTCAAACATGCCAGAGCGTTTAATAAAGCTCAATTTCTTGCGGAAGTGAAATCAATCTCATAAGTTCAATTCTTTTCTGCGGCTTTACGTTTTTGCCAATTCGTAGGTTCAAACCATAATTTCCCACCCTGCTTTTTTTTGCTACAGTAAAAAATCACCAGTACTGCTCCAATCCACAGTGTTTTGATTCCAAGACAATAGGTGTCAATAAGGGCGAGGTTACTTTTTTAAGATTAAATATCCTTTTACAATATGATAAATCTTATGACAAAAGATTTCTTGGCAATCGTATGAGAATATAATTTTCACTTTTATAAACTCACAGATCCTCAGGTGTGGTTTGTCCAACATTTTCTAAAACAGGATGTGCAACAATTGAACGACTCTCCAGTAAGGGTGTATCTTTTGTCTCTATAAAGCTTCATGGTAATAAAAGCTGATAAATATACAATACACGAAGCACGAGTACCTTTAACGCAGTTCTTGAAAGTGAATATTCAATAACATTGTCAATATATATCCCTCCCATTGGACCAAATAAACATAAGCCAATACATTTATTTACATTAATTAAAATAAAGCACTATTAATTTAACAAGAAGATTATAATGCATTCCGGAAATTAAATCTAATCTATTCCAGACCTCGATGGTGCATGCCCATTTTTATGATTCACGAAACAAAACATCATAAATCCACGAATTCATTCTTTGACTATCGATTTACATATGAATGTTTTTGACATAACGTACGGAGCTAAAGATTTTTAGCTGCAAATTATAATCAAAATTCTTTAATATTCGATTACGGTCAACCTCTCATTTAATATTTGGCCTCAAAATAAGGCACAAAAAGGATGTTTACTCATCAATTAGAGCAAACATCCCTTACAGAAAATTATTATTATAACAGTTAAACAAGATTAAGAATCAGTTTCAGTTAATTAATGTTCCCACGTGGAACATATAAGTCGATCATAAAATTACAGGCCTAATGACAGTAAACCTAATGTGCTTGGCGCACGACACTAATTCTAGACTGTGAGATTGTGACTGGCTGAATAGCCTAAGCTTCTCTCGGGCTTCATAAGAAAAGAGACTTAAGCTTACTTATAATAAATCCGTTTGGAATTTTTATATTTTTCCAAACGTTGCGAATTTTTTCTGCTTGTTACTTTTCCTTGGATTATAAACCAGAATATTTAACTTGAATTTCAAGCTTGCTCCATAACTCCGGATCAAATTATTATCGGAACAACTCAGAAAACTCCAATTGCACATATGATCATAGTATTTGCCTAGAAATATTACATCTATCGTTGCTTACAAGTCGAAAGAATCAACACTAAAATAAGGATTATCTCTTCAGGCTAAAACTAGTTTTCTAAAAATTCGATAAGGCATTAGATTTAACGCTCTTCTCCTCATCTTAAAGCTCTCCTCTGAAGCCAACCCATTTTTAAAACTTCTCGGTGTAAGTCTTAAATCCGCATTGTCCTGAGTAATAAGGTCTATACTTTCTGCCTAGAAAGTAACATCGATATGGCTCTTACCGTACTTTGTGATAGATCAATCTACCAATATCCAATGTAAGCTATCTATATTAAAGAAATAAAAGGATCCTTTTCATTGATTTTAAATGAGCATTTAATCCCTGCATTAACCTTGGAAGCAGCCTCTTCATAACTGTTGGTTCCATTGATTTGCCTGCAAATACAAGTTATCAATTAGCTTTAGTTCCTCTAAAGTATGCTTCAACTGTGTAGGTGGAAAATATCATAATATCTATAGCATACCAGGTCTAAAACTTCACTTCTCAAATCCCCTAAAGATCTTATGCCTTAAATTGTACCTTCCGGCAAGAAGTAGAAACCCATTAACATGCTCTACGGTATTCCAAGCTTCAGGTTCAACAAAAAGCTGATGACTATCCTTATGCGAAACGATTTATTATCTCATAGACGGGCAATATCTTGGCCCCAAGCTTTTAATCCTGCATTTAAACAATGGGAGAACGATCAAACCTCCGAAGCAAGTATTACCAAAAGGCTAGTATGGGTTCAATATGATCCGCTGTTTAACAAGCGCTTTTGATGTCCGATAGGAAAATTTTCAGGAATCACATCCAGGTTGAGGAATCTAACAGGAATAATCCAATGAACGTTCCATCACCTATGGTGGTGTTCCCGTCTTCATTTCTTCCGCTTCAACCTAGCCACCATTGTTCGGTAATTCGGTTGCAGTTTTTCATGCTCTACCCACCCAATAATTGTTTGTCCTCCTATATGAAATTAAATCCGTTTAAAAAAGTACATTAGTAAAGCACACAGCCTAGTATAATGTTATTCCCAAGGAGTCTTTACTCTACGACACGCCATTCTCCACCAAAAGTCCGAAACCATTTCCTGATACAAATCACATTAGGTGTATTTTCAAGCATTCTCATTCTTCCGCAAAACCATTCTATATTTTGCGTCCTAGGGCTCACATGGCAGGGCCTTTAACTTATATTAAGCATCTTAATTGGATGGCGCTTTTATCACTTACAAACACTATATTCCCAATGCATCAATTCGCGACAATCTGCCCTTTGCATCACTAGAGGATTACAGGACATTTGTCAATAAGTCTGTAGGTTCATTGAAACAAAAGAGTTTAGACCGAGTTGGCCGCTTTGAGTGCAGCTTCGGCACAGCATGACCAGACCAACTACGATAACATCATATTTCTTTTCAAACATAATTTCTAATGTTCCCGTGAAAATTTAATTTTTTTCATCCTCCTTAGACTGCATCAACAGGTTCTCTTTTTCACTTTTATCACATAATCCCATAAGGTGTAACACCCATGAGCCCATTACCGCTTTAATTCATATTATCAAATCAACACATAATCTACCGCATTCCTCCGCCGTTGAACAGAAATAAAATATCTCGCGAGTATTTAAATCCTATAAGGAAAGTAATAATATCGGTGTAGGTATATGATTTTAGATAGTCTTGATATCTTAATGATTACTCATCATCAAAAATAAATCCAATTGGTAGATGCAATTTTCAGAACTAACTAGCCTACTTAATCCATCGGTAACTTAGTTTCCTCCTCAATGACTAAAATCAGTTTTAGTAGTGAAAATCAATCATCTCTCCAAAATATTTTTAACATTATTTTGAAAATTCTGCAGCAAAGGTAAGCTTGTCTGTTTAAATTCAACCTCATTACGATAATTAATCTAATATTGAGGGTTTAGTAAGTATTTGGTTTTGAAACGCATATTGTCTATTGCTCTCCTTTTTCTGACTTCCCCTGCTTAACGAGCAGCTTTTCCAATTTTCAGCAGTTCACGGTTAAATATTATTCTACTTTTAAGGCTTTGCTCGTAACACATTTCGTAATAAATCATTTTGAAATCTTCCATCTGTTTTTGCCAATTTTTCTCCTATCCTCCGATGCATCAAATTATTAATTAAGATCCATCAATATGCTTCTCTAACTCTTCTCGCAAGCTTGTTTTCCCTTATAATTTCATAAATCTCATTTAACTCTCTCACTAGGCATCTCCTGATGCACCAGGCCTCTTCACAAATTCCACCTTCTTTCCCTTTAAGGGAGGGCGGAGGGATCCCTCCCGAGCTTTTCCTTGGCCATCTTTACTCCTGACCATCACCCTTCCTTACACTACTACGTCTTTTCCCTGTTTCTCTCCA
>Ga0163217_1058319_pt1 | contig 15606 bp, 22 predicted proteins | sample SynspAceP_FD_185933 | JGI IMG/M metagenome (GOLD analysis project Ga0163217, IMG submission 185933) | Saline lake microbial communities from Ace Lake in Antarctica - Synechococcus sp. Ace-P (PacBio error correction) | ecosystem: Environmental > Aquatic > Non-marine Saline and Alkaline > Saline ...
CACTGCGGCCCCTTGCCGGTGTCCTGCAAGCAGCAAGCCAGTAGAGCCAGACAATCAAGCGGCTTTGCCTGCCCAGAGCAGTGGCTGCAGGGCAAAAAGGCTGCCGAGGCCTCAGCAGAGATAGCCGCTCGAGCTCCCTGGCAAGGGGCCCGGATCGCTTTCCGGCCAGCAGGCAGCTAATAGCATAAGTAAAGCGGCCATGCCTTCCGCATGAGCAGGCCAGCCAGGCCCAGACAGTTGACCCAAAGCCAGGGGCTCGCTGCTGCTGGTTCACGGCGTTCATTGTGCTTCAGGGTGCGCCGCTGGGTGACCGAGCTTTGTAGCCTGACTGCGATCCGTTGTCTTGCCAGTTGGCCGATAACGATCGCAGCCGATGCCCGCACTTCGAATATAACCACGGTGGCCACCTCTTTGACAGTCGTCCTTGTTAGCGACCGCCAGGTAGTCGAGGTCGCCCTCGAAGACCACTGTTTTGGCTGCGAATGCCAACCGGAACCTTGCAGTTGCGGCTGCATGCTTGCCGCTGGTTGATTGTGAACAGCCGGCAAACGCTTGTCTTGGCCGATACTGTAAAACGGCCCGCAGCTCTCGCTTCACCCAGGGTTTCCTCCACCATCTGCTGGCCTCGAGTAAGCCTCCATCGCCGATGAATGTTCTTTCCAGCAGCTTGTAGATCAGCCTCGTAGTCGCGCGACAGTCGACGGCCCGTTGCATCGGACGCCTTCCTTGGCCCTGAGGCCATGGAGGTGTTGAATGCCCACGATCACCCGCGCCCCCCTGAGGCGGCAGCAAAGTATCCACGTCGGTTTTCGGTGGATCTCGCGGTGCCGAGAGCAGCACCCGCACCTGATAAACTTCGCCTGGGGCGTTTGTTCCGAAAAGCGAGCCCGAGAATTCGCCTCAACGCTGCCCCTGGACATCGGCCCTTGAGATATGAGGTTGAGCTCCTTTGAGCTCTCCATTCGCTGCCTGGCCCGACATCGAAGCCCAGCGAACGCCCGGCGGGAAGCCATCTTGGCTGGCCAGGCGATCGCCCCGAGCCAGTTGGCCCGGTCACACCACCATCGGCGGGGCGGGCGGCCTCTCGTCGGCATAGACCGTGAATTCGTCGCCTGCTGTGGCACTTCGCTGAAAGCCCAGAGGCCTCCACGGCGGATGGAAGGGCCAGTCCAGCCTCTTGGTGAACGCGTGGGCCCGTGGTCATCCCACCCATCGCGCGCAACCCATTGCCGAGGATTGGTCGCAGCTCAGCACATCTTCCTGCCGCTGAGAGTGCCGTTTCTGGATCAGCAAGGTGGCCACTGGGCCCTTCGCCTTGTCGAGGTGGGCTTCGATTCATGAGGCAGGTGCCTTTGGCCATCCGATCGGTGGTTGGTCCTGGAGATCTTCGACCTCCGAAAAGCCAGCAGGATCATCTCCAGCAATTTTGTCGATGTTTCTCGCGTTTTGAATCGCGCTCACCGCACCATCACTGTGTCGCCGCCCCAGTCTTCAGCGACGAGCTGCTGGTTGGGAACCGAGCTCCTGCTTGACCCCTCTCGGGCTGGCTCCTCCTGTTGTCGATTTTGTTGATCGCGAACCAACGATCGGCACTTCGGCGCGCGGGCGTGGCTGAACTCGCTCTCGAGGGTCTGGGGGCGAACTGCCGTCATCGGCGGCCACCACCAGCACTCGGCTACGTCGGTGAACCTTGGTTGCCAACGGGCGCGCATGGCGGTGAACGGCCTCGTGCCGAGGGGGTATCAAGGAACGTGATGGCTGCGTTGTTCACTCGGCGTGGTGCTGACATCTCATCTGGAGGCAGCCGATGTGCTGGGTGGAATGCTCAACAGGTTCACCGGCGGCCACCGCGGGTTTTGCGATGGCATCGAGCAGCTCGTTTTGCCCGTGATCGAGCGTGGCCTCATCAACGGTGACCACCTCTGGCGTGCCGGCGTAATCAAAGTGCGCTTGTCGCTTTCTCCTCGATCATCTCGACCGTCTTCTGGCGGGCCCTCCTGGACGTCGTCTTCCAGGACCGGCACTCCGAACTCGATCGGAGACCGTTCGTAATCGTTGAGAGATCAAGGGTCTGGGTGACCGTGGCGACTGATGCCTTTGAAGAACAGTGACTTGAATGATCTCCGGAACTGACTCCACAACCGAGGCGGTCGGCCAGTTCCTGCACCGTGAGGATTGCCCTCGGGCACGAATCAGCTATCTCAGGGCCGGGCCCCTTGGCCCTCGCTGTGCGGCGCGGCAGTTTCCATGGCATCGAGCGCCGCTGGCGCCTGCGCGTGGTTCTTTCTTGCGTTTGCGGATTGGCCGCCACTGGCTTTGACAACCAGGGGTGGCCGCACGGGTGGCGGGGCCGGGCACGGACGGGCAGGCTGCCTGATAAATCAGGCCTCTCTGTTTCACGCGAAATCCGCTGTTTCATGTGGTTGAGGGTATCATCGTTTTTCACCGATGATGTGGACCTTCTGACGCTGCTTCTGCGGTGATGATTTAACTGGGCAGGGACTCGAGTTTGGCAACTAGTCAATCCATTCCGGCCGCGGCGCGGCTTGCGGCTGCGGTGTGCGGAATCCAGCCGTCTTGGGGGCTGCTCGGGGCCGCGTTGCTGATTGGCCGAGGACTCGTCGGCTGTGGCATTGCCTATCCCCCGTATTTTTGTTTTTATATTTCCGGCGCCGGGTGGAAGCGGCAAGGGTGGACTGCCGGGGTCTGGGAGCTTGCTCAGCTCGCCGGCGAAAACACGGCTTTTTGCCGCATGCCGTGGGGCAATGCCCGCCCAGGGCCGCACGGGTGCGCCGGCGTGCTGGGGACGGGTGCCAGCGAGGAGAAGCCCGCATTCGCGGCGGATCGGCCTTGCCGACCAGCTCGAGTGATCTGCGGGGCGGAACCTGCCGCACCGCGCGATGGCGCACCGTTGCGGAGCACCGCTGGGCCGCTGGCTGAGTGCCAGCCGGGCTGAAGGCGGAGCCGGCCCGGGCTGCTGGTGGGCTCGGTATGAACCGCTCTGGGGCCGGCCGAATTCAGCTGGGGTTGGGCTGCCACTTGACACTTAGCTGGCCGGGCGTGGCGACGATCCGAGCGCCTGCGAGCGCAGCGGGGCGGGGTGCCGGTTGGCGCTGCCCCTGGGCAGGGACGGGGGCTGGTGGCCGGCTTGGGGCGGGAGAAAGTGGCAGCCTCGGGCTGCGGGCCGCGCCGGGTGCTTGATATCACGAACCGGGAGGAGCGGGCCTGGCCGGGCTGGGGTGGTTTTAAGGCGGACCGACGGGCCGGCTGGTGAAGGGGGCGCTGTCAGCCGCCGTAACCGGGCTTGACCGGTGGCGGCAGCGGGCTTTGCCGGGCGCCAACAATCTTGGTGCAACCGATGGAGCCTGCCTTGGGAGCCGATGGGCTGCCTGGGCTGCTTGGGAGCGTAAGGCCTGGTTGGAGCGTTGTGTTTGCTGGGGCACGTCAGGCTTGCCCGGCGCTTGTGACCGGTGCGGCTGGCTGATGCGAGCAGCTGGGCGCGGGGTGTCACGGCCTTACTTGACCCGAGAGGCTGGCCTCGACGGAGCAGGGGTGGCTGGCGTTGCGGGTTGCCCCTGCAGGCCTTGCCGGGGCAACTGAGGCCGGAAGGACCCTGTTGCCATTGGGCTTGATCAAGTCGCGATGCGGCCGGCCTCGTATCGCGGATCGAGCTGCTGTTGGCTCTTGGCCGCGATCGACAGCTCTTCGCGCATCGAGCACTGTCGCGGCTCTCCAGGCCCAAGTCCGGCGGGACAGCTCATAAATTTCTGACTTTGCCGGCTGCTGGTCATTCCAGATCTCCCAATCGGTCGGGCAACCGGGTCGGCCGCCGAGCCCGACGCACTGGTGCCGGCCACTGTTCATCTTGCCTCAGCGGCTGTCAAGCCCGTCGTCCTCCAGCCGCTGTTGAAGTGCCGTGGTGAATGGAATCCGCCCACCCTGGCAGACGCAGAGCCGTTGCCAAGCTTCTTGCGGCGTCTGGCCTCCCTCCAGGCACTCCAGCTCGCGCAAGAGGTAGGCCGAACGACCCATAGCCCTCATCAAGCACCACTTGTTTGGCTGGCAAACGACCACCCGCAAGAGCAGATCGGCCGATGCCCAGGAGCCGTGCCTGCCAACGACTCACGGCCACCGGCGCAGAATTGGCCGGGACTCGCTCAACGGAGCCGTGTTGGCTGATAGCAGCCTCTGCTTGTACATGCCTTCGGCCTCCTCCATCGCTTGCAGCGGACTTCGTTGGCCCGGCTTCATCAAGAGTCTGGCCACTAGCGACCACACACCTTGCCGGCTCGCCGCTACGAATTCGCCCTGACGTCCTCGGCGTCGGGTCGCCCTCTTCGAATTCGGTCCTTGGCAAGGGGGTAGAGGCTCGCGCAAGGCGGTGCACTTCCCTCGGCGACGGATCGCCCTGTTTCAGCCTCACAGCCGCGCCTCAGCTTCGGCTTGGATTCTTTCGTCTTACTCGCGCAGGCCGATCAGTTCAGCGGCTTTGATTCCCTCGCACCTGGTCGTATTCCAGGGAAATTTTTGATGTCGATCTTCAGCCGGTCAGGCCGGGCGGCGCCGGCGACGTTCCTGACTCTTCGCGGCCGGATCGCCAGGCTGAGTTTGGGTCAGGTGGCAGCCAGCCAGCGTGGCCCGTGGTGGCCTTCGGGGTCGCACCAGCGCACCATTTCGACGGCGGGCCGGGCCCTCAGTGGTTGGCAAGTGTACTGGCTCCTGGATCGCAGACCAGCGATCACGGTCCGATCTAGTTTCGCCGCGAAGTTCGAGTTGACCACCTGCTGGATACGCCGAGCCGCGGGCAAGCCGATGCAGGCACAAACGTGGATCCCACTTCACGCTCGATGCTGTCGACAGCTCACCTTGTGGCGTGGACCGACCGGAAGCGGGACGGTGGATTTGGCTTCCCGGGCCACGGCCACGATCCGACCGAACCCTCTCTGGAATTTCGGTGAACTTCGTTTTCGAATGAGGTAAACCCCAGGCCGGCATTAGCCCTGGGACGGAAAACAATCACTGGGGGCCGCTGCCGCGCCAACTTCGGAACTATCTTTTGAGGAAGACCTTGAAGTGGCGTTGCCCGGAGTATTGTCATTGGATAGCGGTCGCGGCGCGGACAGCTCAAGCCTCCACCTCAAAAGGCCTTCCCAGGCCTGAGCTCCAACCGCCATGATTCACCCTGACTGTCGCCTCGAAGCCGGATCACCCGGACGAATGAGCACCGGATCCCTCCAGGTCGGCGAATTCCTCCACTGGATCATGCGCGCTTGCTGACGCGCAGTTTCTGGGCCACACCTGCTTGGTGGTGGAGGCCGACATCCGGCCTGAAAATCTTCCTTTCCCGGGTGACATCAAAGGCTACCACGGTGTCGCCGATCTGGGCGTCTTCGCTACTTGCGTGAACCTCGACGAGCCCGATCTGGTGATCGTCGCTCCCTCCACTTCTTCGAACGATGTATCTTGCTGGCCAAGAACCCGTAGCCCTCTTTCCTCAATGATCGAGACCATGACCGTCAAATTGCTGAAGTAATCCTCTTCAAAAAGGGATCCTCACTGGTGCCCCCGAGATTAGAGCGTTGCGGCGATAGCGCTCGTAGCCTTTGAGAAGGGCTTGACCCCGCAAGCGCCGCTCCCAACCACTGGGTGGGCAGTTTTCTTTCGTCGCGATTCCTCGATCAGGTTCTGCAGGCGGGGAAGAAGATACCGAGTGCATCGGATCAACAGAAGAAGTGGTGTGGAAAGGAAGGTTCGCGGCGTTTTAGGCCTGGGGCGTGACAGTACCGCAACGCTCTGCCACATCAGCCCGGGATCTTGCTGGTGCGCCGCGCAGATTCCAGGGAGACGGAATATGGTCGTCCCGCCCGCAGCCAAGAGACCTTCCTTCGGGCGATCGGCAGCTCCCTTGCTTGTTCCTTGGAAGCGCACTTTCCACGGGAAATCCACGAAAACTGTGAAAGTCGCGGTCGTTCGGCAAGGACCCATCGCCGAATGCCACCTGGGCTGCTGATCTCCAGAACATAGTAGCTCGGGGCCAGTTCGCGTCAACTGGACATGCGAGGACCTCGCTGATGGACAGCGTCTGAAGTCGCGCCCCATTCATCCAGGGTGATCATCGCCCCATTCGGCCTTGCGGATCTGGATCTGCAAGGCCAAGGAACACGGTTCGCTGGATCTGGATGTCACCAGCTTCCAGAGCGCAGGCGTCAGCCCAATCCGGCTGGGCTCAAAAGCAGCAGTCGCTGTGGAGGGGAATCGCTCAATGGGCAGAAAATCGGGTAGCGGTTCAAGAAGCCGACTCGGCTTCTGCAGTGAACTGCCCCGTTTCGGGCCAAGGGGCCTGATTGAAGCCATTGCATAAGAAACTTTTGGGAATAATGCCGCCGGCAATAAAGGCAATCGTCAAAGCGATGCCTCTGGCGGAGACTGCATTCAGCGGAGGCCCGGCGGTTCGCACAGCGCCTACGGCTCCAGCCCATCGATGACGGTCATAACTGGGCGGTATTCGCCTGTAGAAGTCGTCGACCTGCAACGGCCCCTCGCTGGGGTCAACGTCCTGGTGAGGCAGCGTTTGGGGTTCCTTGACGTACTGAACAGACCCCGGCCCAGAGCTTGGCGGGTTGCCTGGAGCTCCCTGGCTGAAAAGATCACTTGCTCCTGCCCCCGCTGCCAAGCCTCGGATCTCGACTTGAACAGAGCGCGAAGCACCGCTTGAAGGGTTTCAGGGAGGATCAGTGCCAATGGTTTGTTGCCTGCGCTGTCTGGGCAACTTAAGCTTTCCCTCAGCATTGGCTTTGCCATGTTTGCGAGCCGTGCCACATAGAGCACGCCTCAGGTAAGGGCGAAGAAGAACGGCTAGGTCCGGAGGAATTGGGTGAGGCGTATCTGGATCTAGACTGGACCTTGGTGGCGCTGGAAATGCCTGGTATATTGGAATCTAAAGAGTGATCGACAGGATGTTTGCGGATGCGATGGCCACTGACCCGCTGCATCAAGAACCCGCTTGCATCAGATTCCACATTCCCTTGGTCGCGCGTTCTCCAGCTCAGTGATCACCACTTGCTCGCCGAGCTTTGCTTTGTATCGGGTGTCAACGCCCTGCGCGGGCCTCGGCACGGGCTGAAACAGGCCTTAGGCAGCCTCAAGCATCGCCCCGACCTGTTGCTGAATCAGCGGCGACCTCCTGGCAAGAACGAGAGTTGCCGGTTACCGCCCAGCTGAGGCGCGAACCTCGCTGGCCCTTCCGGGATTCCCCTGGCCCTGCCGCTCCGCAACATGACGAACCCTGTCTTGCTTCCGCCAGGTCTTCACCAGGAGGCGAGCCTGGTGCTCGACTGGTTTTTGGCTCCGGCGGGTGCTGCGCTGCCGCTGGCGCTTTGGATCCTGCTCTCCGTCACCAGAGGGGCAGCAACGTCCGGAGCCATCCGATTGGGCCCAGCTTCGATTGCTGGATGCCAGCTGGCCGGCGATGAAACGCTCCACCTGGGTGGCCCACCCCACCCGCCCGTGCCGCTCGGCAGCCCAGGCCTCGATGCCGTCGCCCTGCAACAAACCGGAGCGGTTACCGGACCCTGTGACTGCAAGTCCGGCGTCAGGGGGTGTGTTCGGACCACGTGCACCAGCACTGGCAGGGCGCCTTGCCGGGGCGACGCAGGAGGTGCCCTGCTCCACCGCCTGCCCCTTCCACCCCTTTTGGCCTTTGAGGCCGTCCAGCCCTGCCCGCTGGACGCCCCGTGATCTCCGGTGGACGTTGTGCTCGAACTGGGACCCGAATGGGTGCTGGCGGCATGGAGCTGCTGGCGGCTGGTTCTGCCCCCGCTTTGAGGGCTCGATTGGTGCAAGTGCAGGCCGTCGGCCGTGCTTCGGGATTCTCCGTGAAGATTTCCTCCCTAGCCTTGTCGCCCTGCCTCCGTACTGCCGTGTTGCTGGCCGCCTGCCAACCGATTCACCCTTCCCTGCCGAGCCAGGCTTGGCTAATGGACCGAACCAAGCTGCGCTCGGCCGGCCGCCGGGTTGCCGTGCCTGATGGCTGCCCTGGTGGCTTTGCTGGTTGATGCCGCCTGCGTGGCGGCCCTGCCGCCTTCCCGCTCGCCTATCTGCGAACAGCCCTTGGCAGGCTCCCTCTCAAGCACGCCCTGTTGCCGAAGCAGCCCGACGCCTTCTGGATGCACCTGCCCACAGCTTCGGGCCCAGGCCGCCCGGCGGGTGGGCCGCCGCGGTGTGCGATCGATAACGGAGCGCAGTGTTCCGTCATGGCCTCGACCCTTGCCCTGCTCGATCCGCTGTTGCCGTGATCTGCCAGGCCCCCTGCCGCAGCACGTGAGCGCGCCTAGGGGTCGGGGGTGGTGATCGTGCCAAAATGGCCCTGGTTGCTCACCAATGCCCATGTTGTTGAGAGGGCTGACGTGGTTGAAGCCCCTGGCCGATGGCCGCCCAGGTGGATGAAGCGTTGTCGGGGCGGATCCGTCACCGATCTGCCGTGGTGCCATTCCCCGTCTCAGCCGGTTGCAGGCCGCTCCCCCTCGGTGATTCGAAAGCGCTGGAGGTGGGGATGGGCGATTGCCGCTGGGCAGCGCCCTACGGCCTTGAGCGCACGGTCAACCCGTCGGCACGTCAGCAAGCCTGCAACCGCCACTCAACAGCCTGGTTTGCCGACAAGGTCTCGACCTGATCCAGACCCGATGCGCGATCTAATCCCGGCAATTCAGGCGGCCACTGATCAATTCTTCCCGGCGAGTTGATCGGCATCAACACCCTGGTGCGCTCCGACCTGGGGCCGTCTGGGATTGCGATCCCGATCAATCTGGCCCGGGGTGTGGCGACCAAATTGCGCAATGGTGGCCGAAGGTGATCCACCCCTACCTCGGCCTCCAACTGGTGGCCGCTCACGGCCCGCCGCGCCGCGATAACACAAGGACCGCCACTCGAGGCCGGTGCTGCAATTGCCCGAACCGCGATGGCGCCCTGGTGCAAGACGTGGCTCCCCGACAGCCCCGCCGACTGCCGGCCTGCGACCGTGGCGATCTTTGTCGTTTCCAGCCGCCGATCAATCCGGTGAGCGACCCATTCACAGCCTGCTGCAACGGTGAAGGTCCTCAACGATGGGTGGGTGCTGCCGCTCAAGGTGGTGCGTGGAGCCAGGGAACTGCAGCTCTCGATCCGTCCTGCGGCCCTGCCCCATCACGGCATGAGCGGACCTGGCTGGTTCTACGGTCACGCGCGCCTTTCCCAACCTTCCATGGCTGATCCTGGCAGGACAGGTGAAAAACGGCGGTGGCTTGAAGCGGCTGTCGAGCATGATCCGCGATGGCATGGTGTGGGACTGGGTTCTGGTTCAACGCGGCGCTGGATGACCAGGCCCTTTGCCCGCCAAGTCCGCTCCGGCCAGCCTCCCGGCCATCACCCGAGCGCACCACCGTCCTTCCAAGGGGAAGTGTTGGCCCGCCGACCTTCGGCATCCCCACTGCAGAGCCTCAATTGCTGTCGACCGGATCGATCTGCCATCGCGGCGCCGATGAGGTGACCCGCACTTTCCATGTTAGATCAAGGGAGGGCCCGGCGCTTGCCAATGTCCAAGGAAGAAGCTGGGTGGCTTCGCGGGCTGCAGCGTTCGTGGTGGTGGTGGATGCCAGCAAGCTGGTGGAAGCGCTGAAATTTGAGTTCCCTTTTTGGCCGTGGAAGTGCTGCCGCCGCCACTGGCGCCAGGTGAAAGGGATCTTGAGGCCATGGGCGCAAGGCGTTCACCCTGCGCATGGCCCTGCGCAAGGCCGGACCGGTGGATTGACCGATCAGGCAACCTGGTCTGGATTCTCGAAGGCGGGCCGCTGGAATCGAGGATCCCCGCCAAGGCCTGGAGACAGATCAACAACCTGCCGGGGTGCTGGAGAAACGGCCTGTTTCGTGAACATCAAACCGACCAGGTGCTGTGGGGGAAATCAGCGACGGCCGGCCGGTGGTTGCGGGATCTGGCGAAAGCAGCTGAGCCGCAACCGCAACCGATTGCATGGCTGTGCGCCCCTCGCTGCCTGCGCAGGGGGTGACGACCACGGCCGGGCCCGTGCCTCCAGGGCCGCGCGGTTAAAGCTATCAGGCTGTGTGTGGCCGCAGAAAGGTGCTCCACGCTACACAGGCCGACCGCGAAAATCGGCCGTGCCGGAGTGGGCAGGGTGTGGTTGGGGCCAGCCCAGGATAATCACCCACCGCCTCCGCTCCAACCCCCCAGAGAAGATGGCTCCGCATGGCGAATCCGTCGGCCAGGGGTTCCGGAGCCGCTCCACCTAGATCAAGAGTGGCCCGGGGCGAGCGAGTCGCTCAGCGGGCCGCGTCCTCAGCGGGGGCAGCCACAATCAGCCCCAGTCCACGCAGGCACTGCGAGACTCTCGGCGCGGGTGGTCCAGTAACCTGGGCCTCGATTGGCAGCGGTACCGGCCTCGCCAGGGCCGCCTGTGTGAGCAGGAATGGCTGCGGCCAGGGGGTCATGTTTCCGGCCTGGGCCAACAGATCTGGCGGCCACCATGCTGGGCGGGCGCCTGTGGTCGCGATCACCAAACCTCGCTTGGACCTGCGAGGAGTCGATGCCAACCAGGCAAAGACCCGCCCTTCTTGGCCAGGGTCACGTAGAGGTGCCGAGGGCCGGTGATCACATCAACGGCAGGAATCGACTCCGGTTTCCCATAGGCCAGGGCCGCGAATCGGCCTGGTCCCCCCCACCTCGGTACACCTCCTCCACCCCCGCCAGGTGGCGGGGCGAGCACGATCGATTGGCATGAGCCGCAACCGCCCGGCGGGTCACCATCACCAGCCGCTGCCCACGCCGGCCACCGGGCCGGTACGGCATTCAATCAGCACCGTGCTGGGTAAGGCGGCGCGGCCGCCGGGGATTGTAGAAGCCTCGGCGACGATCGGATCACGGCCGCCTAGCCGCGTCCGAGCCGTTTCGCGCAATGCACGCCGCTGACGCTGATGTCCTGGGGCTTCTGGCGCTGGTGGAAATCGAGAATGCGCCGGGGGCCCAGTTTCAAGGGCTTCCTGAAGATCCAGCGGACACTGCTCCCAAGGCGCGGCGAGAAATCCTGGCTGGGAAGCCAAAGGATCGGAGCGGACCCATCGAAGCGTTTTCGCTCAACTCCAGGCAGGGCGCCCCGTCGCCCTCCAGGCGCACCTGGCGCAGGATTGCCGCCAAACGCGCGGCGGGTGGCCGCTTCGTCTGGGTGCTGGTGCGGTGCGGCGAATCGCTCAAGCCCGCCATGCCCCGACCTGGGCCAGATCGTGACGCGGAACGGTCAGCGGGAGGTGGCGGCCACGGCGAGCGGACAAGAAAAGGCGAGTATTCCAAGCTAGAGCCCGGCCAGGATGGGAGGGGGCCAGCGCCGCGTTAAGATGAAGAAGTCGCCGATTCACGCCAAAACTGCCTGTGGCCAATAACAAGTCTTCGAAAAACGCAAATCGAGGTTGCCGGAGCGCAACTGCTGCTCAACCGATCCTACAAATTCGGCGGTGGCGCACGCGTGATGAAGCGCTGCTCACGGGCGGTTATCTGCCTACAAACCAGCAGCCGATGAATGAAAACCGCGGGTCGTGTTTCGCACCAGTTGAACGCAGCCTTCAGCAAGATCGACAAGGCGGTCAAGCGTGGCGTGGAGCATCCGCAAGCACCGGCGCGAACCAAAGTTCGCCGCCTCAGTGCCGTGGTCAAGCAGGCGATCGAACCCCACCGCCCACCAGCGCCTGAGCCGCCTCCATCCGCCCGACAGCACCACGGACATGGCCCGCCACCAGCCATCCGGTTCCAGTTCGTCGAGCCTCTTCCTTTCAGGTTGCGTCGATTTGAATATCTGACAGCCACTGGCCCCTCGTGTTTCGCAACTTCGAAAAGCCGACCCCTTACTCGTCTGAGTCCTCCCACGCACTGGGCGGGAAGCTGGTGTGGTGGCGGCTGCTCCACTCCTGCGTCTGTGAGCACTGGCGAAATTCCGCGATCCGTGGCCCTGGCCGATCGTTTTTCCCGGAGCTTGCGTTTTTCCGTTGGCGTGCACACCACTCGATCCCCCCGCACTGGCAAAGCCCAGGCAACTCCAGCCACTGCTGCGGCATGGTCGGCCGCTGGCCGATCCCAGGGTCGTGCGATCGGAGAACTGGGCCTGGAATCTTTCAAGGCTTCGAAACCTTGACCAGCAACTGCCCATTAGCTTCGCCCGCCAGCCTGATCCTCGCATCGGAGCTTGGATCTAGCCGGGAAATCATTCACTGCCGCGATCGCCTGGCTGGGCTCCATGCTCGGAGGAGTTGGGGGACGCGCCAGCAGATGATGGCCGCTGCCCCCGCGGTGGTCAAATGCATTTGGCTGGGGCGGTACGCCCCGATGAGATGAAAAGCCTTTCCTGGCGCTCGAGGTCTGTCGATCACAGCTTTCAGCGGCACTGTCCACCTTCACGTGCCGCGGAAACCCACGCCTGTGCCCGGCAGGTTTTCCATCCGATCGCTAGCTGATCGAAAACCGATTGCCCCTCCTGCTCCCGTCCGGGGGCGGCGGGCAAGCGCAACGAGCCAGCCTATTTGTGGTTATCAGTTTGCCGAGCGCAATGGCCGTCCCTTCAGGGAGGGTTCCTTCGCGCAGTGAGGCGGCCACCAGTACGGCCAATGCGGGTACGCCTGTTTGGTCTTCCAGTCCACATCGTCACGCCCAATGTGTATGATGTTTATTGGTCCCTGGCAGGCGCGAGAGCTCCATTATCCGACGTCGGCAGCCCTAAACCGAGCTCCAAGGATGAATCATGGCCCGGGCTGTTTCTCTTTTCAAGGGGACAATCCGTGGTCAGCCCTTGGGCTGCTTGCCGCCGGGAAACCCCCCTGTCGGTTCCCCCTATCCGCGACATTGGCCGTCTTTCGCCATTCCATCCTTCCATCCGTTCTGCAGGTCCACGCATGAGCAGCGCGATCCAAGGTCGCGCAAGACCGTTCCACCTACCTGCCCGATCTTTGGAGGTACAGCGGGCGAGTTTTAAATGTTCTCTGGAGAAGGGTCTGAATCGAGGGAGGCTCGATAGCTTCCTCGCCGATCACTGACTACACCGGAAAGCTTTGAGCTCCCATTTCGTGCACCGAGTACCGGCTGAGAGCGGCCACCGCCATGACGTGGAAGAGGCCAAGCGACGCGATTGCCACTTTGCCTCGCAGATTACGTCACCTGCCGAGGCTGGTGAAACAAGGAAACGGAGAGATCAAGGAGAACAGGAAGTGTTCATCGGGGAAACTTCCCCTGATGACCAGAACGCGGCAAACCTTCCATCATCAAAGGCGCCGAGCGGGTGATCGTTTAACTCAGAATCCGTAGCGCAGACCGGGCGTCTACTTCAAAGATGAGCAGGACAAAAACGGTCCGCAAGACCTTTAACGCAGTCTGATCCCAAACCGGAGCGCCTGGCCTGAAGTTCGAAACCGACAGAACGATCTTCTGCACGTGCGCGTCGACAAGAGCCGCAGATCAATGCCCACGTGCTGATGCGGGCGATCGGTCTGTCCCGATAACGACGTTCTCACGACAAACCAGGCATCCCCCGAGTACTACCGCAAGTCGATCGAGGCGGCTCAAACGACGAGCATCAGTTCCGAGACTCAGGCCCTGCTGAGCTCTACAAGAAACTGCGGCCGCGGGTGAGCCTCCGTCGGTGGTGTGGCCAGCAGCTTCTGGCACAGCCGTTCCTTCCGGGATTCCCAAGCGGCTACGACCTGGGACCCGGGTCCGGCCGTTACAAGATCAAACAAAAGCTGCGGCTGACGATTCCTAATGCGGTGGCGAACCCTCACCTCAGATAGATGTGCTCTCCACGATTGATTACCTGATGCAATCTGGACTCGAGTTGCGGCGCTTCCCCCTTGATGACATCGACCACCTCGGTAATCGCCGTGTGCCGCTCGTGGGCGAACCTGCTAGTTCAGAACCAGGTTCGGGTTGGCCTCAACCGCTGAAGCGAATCATCAAGGAGCGGAATTGAAACGGTCGGCGAGAACCGAATCGCTCACCCCTGCCCAGCTGGTCAACCCCAAGCCCTTGGTGGCGGCCCGATCAGGGATTCTTCGGCTCCAGCCAGCTCAAGCAGTTCATGGATCAGAACCAACCCCTCTGGCGGAACTCACCCACAAGCGCGGATCAGGCGCCCTCGCGCAGGCGGCACTCACCCGTGAGGGGCCGGTTTGCTGGTTCGGCGACATTCACGCGCCGTCGCACTACGGCAGGATCTGTCCGATTGAAACCGCCGGAAGGTCCGATGCGGCTAATTCGTTCCCTGGCCACCCATGCCCGCGGTGAATGAATAGCGGCTTTCATCGAAAACACCGTTCTGGCGGGTGCGGAAGGCATCGTCAACGAAGCAGAACGATCCGAATCTACCTCTCCGCTGACTGGAAGATGAAGTGCCGCGTTCGCCCCTGCGGAATGTGCCACCGACCGGCCGACCGGCCACATCACCGGCCGAGCTGGTTCCGGTGCGCTACCGAGGCAGGATTTTGAGACGGTGCCCCACCGGAGCAGGTCGACCTACGTCCAGCTCATCGCCCACGGTTCAGGTGATTTTCGGTCGCCACTTTCCACTTGATCCCCTTTCTGGAGCACGACGGACGCCAACCGCGAGGCCCTGATGGCTCCAACATTGCAAGCCGCCAGGCGGTGCCGCCTTGCTGGCGCCCGAGAGCGTCCCCGTGGAACGGGCCCTGAAACGCCAGGTCGCCGTGACTCGGGCATGGTTGCGACACGAAGGTGAACGGCAGGTCACTCTTCGTGGTGCCACGGCCAATCGTGATCAGGGTTGCGGAAGGCACCGGACACAAACATCACTCACCTGCGAAGTATCAGCGGGCTCCAACGCAGGACACCTTGCTTTGAACCAGAGGCCGATTGGTCGGCCCAGGGTGATGAGGTGAATCGCCCACGGCCAGGTGCGGCCTATGTCGGCCTGCGAGGGCGGGCGAATCGCTCTTGTCAGAACGTAACTGATACGCCTTACATGCCCTGGGAGGGACTCACACTACGCAAGACGCATCCTGGTCAGTGAGCGGTCTCGTCCAGGACGACCTCTACACCAAAAATAGGTGCATAACGAGAAATACGAATCGAACGCCCCCAGACAAGTTGGGCCCTGAAGAGATCACCAGGGAAATCCCCAACGTGGCTGAGGAAAGAAGCCTCGGACCACCGTCGATGAAATGGGCCTCTCCGGATCGGCGCTTACGTTAATCGGCGAATCCTTGTATGCAAGGTGACCCCAAGGTGAATCCGACCAAATTCCACCTTGAGGAGAAACTAGCTGCGGCGCCCAATTCTTTGCCGAGAAAGCCCGTGAATGTTTCTGACAACTCCCTGAGGGTTCCGACAACGAGCGGGCGCGGGTTGTCGACGTGCGCATGCTAGCACCCGCGAACAGGGCGATGAACTCCCAAACCTGGCGCCAACTATGTGGTGCGGGGCTATTGTGGCCCAGCGCGCAAATCCAGGTTGGGCGAACAAAATGCCGGTCGCTCACGCAAACAAAAGCATCAATCAGCCGCAATCCTTCCCGCGCGAGGAACATGCCTACCTGCACGATGGCACACCGATCGACATCGTCCTCA
>Ga0163217_1076394_pt1 | contig 15606 bp, 21 predicted proteins | sample SynspAceP_FD_185933 | JGI IMG/M metagenome (GOLD analysis project Ga0163217, IMG submission 185933) | Saline lake microbial communities from Ace Lake in Antarctica - Synechococcus sp. Ace-P (PacBio error correction) | ecosystem: Environmental > Aquatic > Non-marine Saline and Alkaline > Saline ...
AATGTCGTCTGGCAATCGCTCATGATCACCAGAGGTGAAATGCTTTTTCCACCCTCAAAATTTTTCCTCTGCCGGACATGAACCGGCCATAATAATCCGCCTGCCCATTGCCATATAGCCGTGCCCGTGAGCGGGCAGCTTGGGGTTTGCCAACAGCTGGTGGCCATGTAGATTTCCCGGCATCCGGCTCGTTTGATTGCCTTGACGACATTATCGCGAGTCGCTTCTGCCCTATCACAAACGATCGACCGATCGACAGTTTCCGCCGCAACCGAACGGGCTTCCCTTTCTGCACTGTAAATCATCCCAGTCTGCGTTTGACGGTCCCACCGTAAATCGGGTTCCCACAAATGAATGGCTTTGTTGAATGATGAAGTTTCTGATATCGAAAAATCATCATTGGCCGTCAAACATACCCACTGCTGCAGGACTACAAACGACCATTCAATTAGCCGCCACACCGTTCTTGAGAGGCAGCGCAGCCATAGGGGCGGTGCGCTGTCGCGGGCAAGGATCACCAGCAATCGTCCTGACCGGGGACCGAGCACTTCTGCAATATTGCCCGGTGAGCAGCATCGTCCAGAGTCCCTGTCCAGGTGTCGCAAACACGCTCCGCGACCGCAGCCGTGATTGATCGCGTTTGACTCTTTCCTGATTTCGGTGGGTTGAACAGTGGCTCCCCTTCGGTCTGGGTCCTCGGTGACTTGGCCACGGCTACACTCCAAGTCCTTTGGCCATGAAACCAAGGCCTTGATACTCCCCGGTCATAAAAGCCGCTGACGATGGCCCACCATCGGGCCGATCAACCAACTTCTCAAGCACGACGTCATTCTGAGACTGTGGAGCAATGCCGTAGTCGCAATCACTTTTCGAGAGCGCCGACAACTTGTCCTTGAGATCTCCTGCAAATCTAACTGGCTTTCCAGATTTGCGCCGCTGATCTGGACAACCAACTCGGCCTGTCCTGCGCTTTCGTCAGCAATGACTTTGTTGAACAATTCTGCCCCGGCAAGGGCTTCGAGCAGGTGCTCCGCCTCATTTCGGAGAGCATCTTTGGCATGGGAAACGTTCGGGAAGCCACTGTTTCTAAGTTTGGCTGCCAACTGGTGGACTGTGGCTGGTCTTGCAAAGCCAAGCTGCTTTTGCGCTTCCGGCTCCGCCTCACCGCATGAAGCAAGTAGCAAGGCCAAGCATACTACTTTGAATAGTGATTCTAGCTTAATTGCATATATGCTCAATTTATAATACCTGTATGAGAATAGTACTGGGGACTCAATATTGTAAAGGAACATTTTTTAATGGCATCATGGTCATGTTTACAGGGCCCTCTCGCTCAATTTTGCGATGAGGTAAAGCAAATTGGCGCGCCTCGGCGTTGCTTCGGCCGGTTTTCCGTAATGGCCACTTGTGACATTCAAACGTCTTAGAGCCCGATCCGAAGTCAGTTGAGCAATACCAGCATGTTATGATTCAGTCCGTCCTTTGCGAAGAGATGGAAGTGAACAATGCAATGGACTGGTATTGCCCGGCGTGAGCATAGCCGGGAAGGGTTACGATCTCCAGTGACATGACGAAAGGGAATGGCTTGCTGACAGCACCGTTTATCCCCGTCCGCCAAGATGGGGGGCCCCTCGCACGAACGATATGCGCGAAGTTGTGAATCGTTGCTCATATTGCGCGAAGCGGTTGTTCGTGGCGGATGCGCCCCAAATTGCTTTTGGCGCCGGTTCGACGTGTTCGCCGCTATTTCTATCTATGCCGGCGCGACAACGGATGTTCCGAAATGCGTCAACATGGTGCTGGTTATGACTGCCCGCCGAGATCGAGGGGCGCGAAAGGCCTCGCAGCGGCCGGAAGTGGATCGATCAGCCAATCGGTCCCAAAACCACGGAAAGTGGCGGAGTTGCGGTTATGATGCGGCAAGAAAAGTAAAAAGGGCCGCAAGCGCACATCGTCCACCGACACTTGTGGCATCTGATCTTTCATCCTCGTCCCACACTGCCGAACATTCAGATCGCGATGGTCCGTCGATTCCTCAAGCATCCGTTATCGCTCCCGTGCCTGCGCCATGTGTTCGCCGACGGCGTTAATGCGGGGGACAAGCTCAGGAGCGCGCTCAAGGGTCATGGGAAGCCCTGGACGCTGGAAATCATCAAAGCGCTCCGATACCCGCCAAAGGCTTCGACTCTTGCCGCGCCGCTGGGTCGTCGAGCGACGTTCGCATGGCTGGGCCGCGCCGCCCTCGTCCGCCAAAGACTGGGAAAGGTCATCGCCTCATCAACAGCCTGGGCCGTGAAAATCGCTCCATCCGCATGCTCACCGCAAGAACTGCAAGATATTGATACGCTTGGAAAAACTTCGAATCGGGCTCTTAATAGTGGACGCTCCGATAGCACCCAGTTTTCGTCACACCCGATCGCTTAAGTGACCTGCGATCAGCAAGGTATAGCGCAGGTCACTTTTTCGCATAATTATTGAGCCAAAAGCGTCTTCAATAGAAACGCCCAAATTCCGGAAACTCGCCACTGTCCGATCGTCATGAAATTTGAGACACATGCGTTTTAAAACAGGCAGTTAATTTGTTTCATCTGTGGTTGATATTATGCGGCTTCTTGCGTGAAGCAGAGCGCCCTCTTGTTCGATGTTTTTTCGTTTGAACTCCCTTTCTCCTTGTTTGAATGATAGATTCTGCCCTGCCCGAATAGGCTCGGCGGGTGTGACGTTTTTTCCAGGCTCTCGTGGTAACGCTGGTGATTGTTAATATTCCGCGAACAGCCTCAACCTGCGACTTCCCAAGTCGCGGCCAGATAATAATGCTCAGCAGGGATGCGGTTTTTGAGGGTCTGGTGCCAAACGCCCCGATCTTACCCTGGTTTGGGGATGGAATGGTGCGCCGCCGTACAATCCTTCATATTCTGTCAGCGAGATATTCTGCCAGTTCACTGCAACGTAACTGGGGCCCATTGTCCGATAGCAGGCGGGTTTAATGCAGCACAATGCACCTGGTCACAACCTGATGCCTGTAATCGCCAGCTCCAACGTATCGGTGCCATCCTCAGCCCGCATCGTCGTGCACAGCTCCACGCAATGATGTAGCGCGAGTAATCGTCCAGGATGGTCGACAGATAATACCAGCCCCAGCCAATGACTTCAGATAGGTAAAGTCGGTCCTGCAACATCTGAATTGATGGCAGTCGTCTTATCCTTGAAACTCGCTTAGCTGGCTTTTATCACAAATGAAAGTTCGGCTGGTAATCAGGTCATGCGCCTTGAGCAGCCGGTACACGCTGGCTTCTGATACAAAAGTAGCTCTTGTACGGTGAACGTCACCGCCAAGTTCGCGCGGGCTTCAGATCGTGCGTCAGCGCATGCTCCATATCTGTCCGGACATCCATCCGGGACCCGGTTCCACGCACGGCGGTCCAGGGCGTTTTGTCTTTCAGCGCCTCTTCGGCCGAACCGCTGAATACAGATCATACCAGCGGTAGAAGTAGGCCGGCGATGCACAGCCTGTCCAGCGTCTGTTTGGGCAGGCAGATTGTGAACGTTCGACGATTGCGGATAATCTCCAGCTTCTCGGAGCGGGATATCTCATTCGTCTTCTCCCCCTCCCGATCCATGCTTTTTTAAAGAAGCCCATCTCAAGCATCTGTTCATCCGACAACCTCCTTCAGATCACGGGCTTCCCTACGAAGGTCGCGCCACCCTCATCGGTATTTGGCGGCACGCGCAGTGCACGCAGCAAGCCGGCGCTTGCCAGCCTCTCATGAAATCTTCGACCATTGTAATACACGCCCTGAGAGATACCTCACGGCGGCATAGTTCGGGCATGCTGTCCTCGCCGCGCAGGCCTTCCAGCACAATCGTATCTTTGCTCCTCCCATATATTGTTGCGGTTGCTCTACGGATAATCCTTGACCACCCGCTCCGCGGGGCTTTTTGAGTATTTGCTTTCATCTTCGTTCCTACAGTGCCCCGATGAACAAAATTCTATGGCGCTAATCCTGTCTATCGATCACTGACGGAGGACAGTGTGTTTTGAACGCGACCCTACTCGTTCCTAAGATTCTGAAATAAATGTCCAATTTCACAGGAAAAGGCAACAGGGCATGGAGGCCGCAAGGCGCCTTTCCGGTCATTTGCGGTCGCCTGAGAACGTCTGCTATTGGGGCGGCTTGCCCGACCCAGCGCAGCCGCTTTTTATTTCCATCTAATCAGTTGAATGACCGGACTGGGGCGCTGCCGAGGGCACGCTTCTTCTGAACGGTCGGGAAGGCATCAAAGCAGTCTGTCCGGTTTCAGCTTTGGAGAGCAGCTAGTCAGCTTTCCGCCCCATTTGCGTCATTCCACGCTGACCACAAATGAACCGAAAGCCGTCTTTGCGGCGTCCATGCGCCACTCCCTCTTCATTTGGGAAATTGAATATTAATTTTTAAAAAGCTTAGCCAATGGCAATACAGGACGCGGGCCCATAACACACGCCACTGCCCTTGTCCGGCCAGGCGCCAAGTACGATCCCCAAACGGAGACTTGAAATGAGAACAAAGAGAAAAAGCACAAAAGACGATAATCAAAAGGTTTTTTACGAAAAGCCAGTAACTCATCGTCCATCAGTTCAAAAGCTGCCCGAGCAAGAATTCCTATCACCTCCCTTGAACAACAGATTATCGCCATTTGATTACGCCCCAAGCTAAACTCGCCACAAGGGCCACGGGCACTCGGGTCCATTCCCCCTTGTCGCTATATAAAGGCGTAAGGGCTTGGTGATGCAGGCAGATTGTCCAGAACGGCTGGCAATATAATTCCGCGTCCCGAGTCCACCTTTCGCCCATGCTGTCCATCGTTTTTGATATATGCCTCAGCGCTGTCTCGCCAACTGGCGTGCGCAAGCGCTCTTGCAACTAGATGGTTTGGTCCACTTTTTGCGCCTTCGTAACCCGAAAGCAGATAGTCCGCTTGCCCACCCACTTGTTGCCGTCCAAACTGGAATAGAATGATAAATAAAAAGCGCTTGGTCAGCTCCGCCCATAAGCAGGTCTTCACCAAAACTCGACTTTTATGTCCGCTTTGTATCACGGTTTACTTTCGTTAACTGGTGGTGGTCATTGCCTAAAAGCGGACTTCGCAATTCTCTGCGCTAAGCGGCTATCTGGCTCTTCTCGTCAAATGACAGCACGATGCATGGGCCTGGCGGATGAGACATAAGCCCAAACCACGTCGTGGAGTTTATCCCGCAAACCCTGGGTCGTTCCGAAGCTTGAACTGCCGGTAAGGCGTGCGGTTGCAGCCGTGCGCCTTCCAGATGCGGCGTAACCGAGCTGGCACTGATTGGCTGGCTGCCTGCCATCATATCCGCCACCAGTCGTCGTCCTCGCCCGGGCCATCGTCAGCGTCAGCGCCACCACGCGTTCGAGCCACTCGGGCGCAAGCGGGGCGATGCCGGCGAAAGGCGGGTCCTTGTTCGCGCAGCCAGGCCGTCGACACCCTCAGTCATAAACGCTTCCTGCCGCGCCAGACGTCAGGTCTTCGACTTGCCGGTATGCCGCATGATCGCAGCCGTGCCGACACCATCAGCGGAATATAATTCGATGCGCGCCAGACATGCTTCCTGGGCGGCATTGCGATCCCTGACAACACGCTCAAGGGAAGACCGTTCCAGACGACGAAAACTGTCTTCAAATATGATCCGGTGCGCATGACACTGAAATCGCAACATTCAAACGCGAAGGGAATCCCAAAAAGGACTCGACCTTAGGCGTTTATCCACTAGGATGTTGTGATTCCAGTTCCGTCGTTACTAAGAGAATGGAGTGAAACCGATGACATGGACTGGTATTGCCCGGCGTGGACATAAGCCGGAAGGGTTACGGAATATCCAAGTGACATGACGGACCGGGAAATGCTGCTGAACAGCACCGTTTTCCGTCCGCCCCAGGAGCGGGGGGCGCCCTCGACGACCGAATAGGCCGCGAAGTTGTGAAATGCGTTGCTCTAATGCGGCGAGCGGTTGTTTTCGGCGGATGCTGCCCAAACATGCTTTGGCGTCGGTGTCGAACGGTTCCGCCGCTATTTTATGCCTGGCGCGACACGGGATGTTTCGATGCGATCAACAATGTGCTGGTTATGAAGCTGCGCGAGATCGAGGGGCGCGAGGGCCTCGCCCCAGCGCCGGAGTGATCACAGCCAATCGGTTCAAAACCACGAAAGTGGCGGAGTTTTGCGGTTATGAGCGGGCCAAGAAAGTAAAAGGGCGCAAGCGGCAACATCTGCACCGGACACTTGCTTCGAGGTTGCCGCCCCGCGTGGCGGCATTGCGCCTGAACCATCGCGTGAAATTGTACTGGCCGAACGATCCAGTCCTGCGCGCTAATTGGTGCGATACCGTTCTCTCGCAACTCAATCGCAAATTTCTCGCGCTCTGCAAAGTCAGGTAAATCCGGTTACAGGCAATGCCGATGGCAACAAGATGCGTAGGGGGCATCCCCCTGAATCCGAAACCAGCGTACGCCAACCGTGGTGATACTCCTGCCTTCACAGCTGCTTCCTCGCTCGATGACCCAGAAGTCAATCACCACCTGCCAGAAACGGCAGAGATTCCTCACGGCTGCCAACAGGGGACGCCTCGAGAAACGTAGATCTTGCGCGTGCTCGATCCGCAGCGTGCTTTGTGGACTGTCATTGCAAACCTCCTCATCAGAGTGTTGCGAAGACGCGTTGAATCCGCCCATAATGCCCAGCAATGATTAACCGCAAACTCTTGCGAACTTCAAAATGGAAAGCTCGTTTTGCAAGCCGCAAGGGCGATTGCTGGACAACGCCGTGACGAAACTCTGTTTCCGGCTCGCTGAAAGGTCGAGCGCTCCACGGTAATGCCGGGCTTCCACACGGCGCGGTTATTATAGCAGCGCCTTTGACTGATCAACCACTTTGCTTTGACAGCAACCGTTCCGATGATTGTTCCATCGGGCTAAATCCGGTCGACAGCGGGAATATGATCAAGCTGCGAAGCCCGACGCTCTGTTTACCACGCCGGGCTCCCGCGCCGACATGGCTTCCGCCGGTACCGTGATCGCTTTGCCACGCAATGTTTCTAGGCACGACAGCACCATTCAGACCCGAATGCGCACACCCCTCAAAATGTCTGGACATAGCGGCTGCTCCGTTTGTTGAAAGGCCTGCTGCATACCGGTCCCTTCGCATGGTATCGGCGAACCCGGCTTACATCGTTTCGACTTGGGCTGCGTCGTTCACAGCGCGGACGAGAACGCGCATAGAAGTTTCAGTTCATCGCGCGATGACCGTCCCAATAACTCGTTGTCACCAGAAACCAGGCCCTTTCAGATCACTATCAACCGCTCCGCTTCATCCACGACTGAATTCCAGCCGGCGATAATCGCAGCCATCAACAATCTCCTGCTTTGGGATCTGCCATAAACGCCGCAAATCGCTACACATGTTTTTGGTAGTGAGTTCCGATACTGCACTCGCTTCCTTGCAACGCTGTCCGTCAGCTTTGTCGCAATCCTAGGAGGTGCGCTGTTGCAGCTGGTTTATACGGGACAGAATAGAATGCAGCTTCGCCGGACACATCCGCCTTTATCCTCCATCCAGTGTGTTGTCGTATGCGCGTTGACGTTCACCGACTGCCATTGCCCAGAATATAGGCAGGATTGGGCGCTGGGCGGTTCCGGAACACGAGGCCAAGCCCGAAAAGCCGCAGCACCGACGAGAACGATCTCGTTGAACCTATGCTCATTGCTGAAAGTTTTCTCCACAAATCCCTTGTAGTTGATCGGAAGAGTTGGTTGCGCTTTCGATTTCCTATCACAGCACCTTGTATGCTGTCGACGTACCTGCGAATAGGTTCAACCTGAACTCAACGAGTGAAAATGCCTGACGCGCGTAAATTATCAGTAACTCAGAATAGTTTGGAATTTCAGGATGTTACCCGCTGCGACAGCTATACTCTATCGTTCCTGTTGGAAGGAAATTTTGCTGTAAACAAAACCCAAGGTCCGGCTCAAAATCCGCACTTGTCTTTTTCTTTTGCACAAGTTGCGTTCATTCCCATTGAAAGTCAGAACCAAATTTTGTATTTCCATCTTTTCTCTTTTAAATTTAATGTCGTAAATATGTTCCTGCTGGCAGAGCTTCGTCCGTTAGTATAATTCGGAGTGTGCTTCCCGCCATCAATGGTATTCTTACATATCGGCTCACCTGGCGTATTCGTAAGGAGCCAAGCCGCCTAATCTTTTTGCGCATCGTGACTGAAAAATTAGGGACGATGCACTCTTTGTATTGCCCATGCAAGTTGATTTCCAGCATCCTGTCTCCAAGATTAGACGGTCGTGCCTGACACCCACATCTGGTTTATTTGTCAGTAACTTCGCTGATACTCAACTTTTCGCCGCGCATAAACAGTATCGCTGGCAGCAGCAGGCTCACACCCCGCAGAGACAAAACCAATCGCTTTCAACCTACAAAATCCCCATTTATCGCCAGCGGAAACGTCATCCGGCATCTCCCCGATGAACGGCCCCCATGACCGTTCCCATTGCGGCAAAGTAGCACAAGCGAAGGCAAACGGAAGATATTTGGCGATGGTTAGCCAACATCGGCCGGCAAGCAAATTACCCAGCCAGCATACTATCCCGCCAGCGAGGCTGATCATGGCAAATAATCAACGATTGAAATACGGCAGTTTGCTGATAGGTTCCGCTATCGCTAAATAAACTATCTTGGCCAAATTTCCTTCGGTGATTGCATCTGCTAAAGTGCTACACGCCGAAACGTTGCATCAAAATCCGCTCATCAAGTTCTCTCCCTCGATCGAGAAGGCTTTCCGCGAGAGCGAGCGCCTCGCAGTGTCCATCAGTTCCATGCCCTGGTTCTAGATTGAAGGGGCCTCCACCGACCATATCTTGCAGGACTGGATTAGGTGTCGCGGGTGCAAACTCGAGTGTAGTGCCTACCGCAAACTGAATTATCGTTTTGGCCGCCAGAGGGTGAAATTGTAAGGTGTGAGAGGTAAATGAGACGGCGGAAACTGTAATGAATCTGGAATTTTTGAGCCACGAATATCTTTCGAGCAACCAGGTGGATGAAAGCGTGCAAAGGCGCCGCAAATTGGCGGTCTGTCATTAGCTGATCTCGACCTTTCGTCCGTTCGCTCAGGCCCAGACCTTCGGCGGTGCTGGCTTATGCCTGCTTTCACACGCGATCGCCTTGCTCTACATTGGAAAGTACCTCGGCCAGAAAGAAGGATTGCGTGCAGGAATAAATGCGTCGACCTTCGCTGGGCAGCCAGCTTTTTTGCCCAGATTGTATGCGAGGTCCCACAATAGGAATAGGGGCAAGATTGCGTTTGATGGTCAAGAAGTTATGCACAATCGCCCGGTTCGGGCAAGCGACTGCAAAAATGGTGTCAGGCTGGGTTTTTTCCCTGGACGGAGTTCCAACTTGAATCAGTCACGAATGCTATCGATAGTGATCAAGCACAATCGGGCGGCGCTGACGTTTGTACTACTTCCACTTTGAAGTTCGCGGCCGCTTTCCCCCAGACCAATTGTGGTGGCCGACATTCTCTCTGGGTGTTGTCAGAAATCCATAAAGTTGATCTGCGCGGCTACCGTCCCATGCGGAACAGCCGCCCAAGGCCCCACGTAGCCCAAAAGCATGATCGCTGAAGTCCGGTTCCGGCAAACCATCGCCCCGACCAGCTGTAAACGGTTCTTTTGCCAGACAGACCGAATAGAATTGGCCAATGGCTCCTGCACAGATCCAGATCAGGCCTCGCGCAGACCAAGAAGTAAAACTGCTAGCTGACAGAGTTTGGGCCAGAACCGTCTTGCGCAGAACGGAAATTTCCGGCTGGTACAAATAGAAGATCCAGGAAATCCGCATCGAGCGGGCACACAGTGAATATGACCGGCCATGGTGGACTCTCGCAGTGGAATGTCAAAGGCAACCAATATGGAACACCGACGCAGCGAGTGGTCAAGAGACACGAATATGTGCCAATTGGCCGATTGTGCGCGATCACGAGCATCATAGCTGAGATGGCCGAGAAGCATGCAGGCTTAAATACGTGGAATCTATTGTTGTGGTCATCCCCGAGTCGACGCGGTCGCCAACAATTTGCCGCTAAAAACCCGATGCGCATACAATGATGTACAACGCAAAACAAGCGAGCAGGACTGCTGCAGAGCAGCAAGCTTCCAGCGAGAGAATGATTGGTTTGTGAGTCAATGATTGTGGGCAAAAGTAATCTAGAATGCTCCCGTCTGAGAAATAGGGAACAATATCACTTCTGGGATAATCTCAACGACAATTGCCACTAATGCAGTTCTACCAAGATGCTCTTCGATCACTGACTGCAAACCCCCCTTCTCTTGGAATTTTCCATTTCACACAATATGCGGATCAGCGCCCGGCTTAACGTCCGCTCCCGGGTCGGTACATGCCCAACCGGTCTGCTGTGATGCTAATTGACCAAAATGCAGAACTAACCGCAAACGGCCCAAGAGAAGGCATTAAAAGTCGATTGATAAACGACCGCTTCCCATCTGTGGACTCGCCCCAAAAAACGCAAGCGGGGTATTTTTGGGATGGTTTGGCGTTCGTCGGATGCTGCCATCTGTCCGGCCTCTTGATGCAGTGATGATGATTGGCGGGCCGTAATGGGAGTTCGCGATCGGAATACACATCACCCTATAGCCGTGCGATGAAGCACGTGGGAAAGCCCTGGTTTTTCCGATCCCCGTCTCGCCGACTGTTTTGCCTATACCCTCCTTCGACGACTACGGTCCCTTCTGAACGACGTCTGGTTCGCAAACGGCTATGCCGCTGCGACGGCAGCTTGTAAACCTCTTCTCCTGTCAACAGCGCCCAGACATGCGGCGGTCTTGTTGGCGAGCGCGACTGTGAAGACAGCATGCGCGGCTTGGCGCACCAGCAAATCTGTTCCAGCCACGATCCTTGGGCGCACAGCCGCGCTTGCCATGCCTGGAGCACAACCGCGCTGCTGCCGATGATCAAGAAGCCTTCGAAGGGTGCGTTCGCGCATTCTTTGAAATATCCGCGCCGAGCTTCTGCTTGCTCCGTCGAGTGCTGCCTCGCGTAAGCCCGACCCAGGCCGGCAAAGTCGCGGCCCTTGGCAAAGGGCCGGGCGGCGGTGCAGGCGCGGGGTAATCGCGGTTGCCGTATCGGCTATTCCAGGGATGTCATCAACCGTCGGCGGTCCTCTCTTCTCTGGCGCGCCGAGCGATCTCTTTATCGAGTATTGCGAATCTGGACGTCAGAACCTTAATCAACTGGGTCCAATAATATCAATCAAATATCGGTCTTGCGCCCCTGAGGAAGGCGTGGCGGGTCATCGACAGTCGCGACAGCTTTCGACACAATGGGCCAGGCCTTTCGCGTGCTAATCCAGCCATATTCGTGTCATATGACCGCGAAATCGAGTTACTGATTCTGGGTCGTTGGCGGACCAGCAAATCCCCGCCACGAATACCACCAGCTGCGGCTGTGCTATTCCTCTAAGTCTTGCACTTGGCACAAAACGCATGCTAGGCCGCTGGCTGCCTCACAGATGCTTCGGCAATCTGCCAGCATCATCTTCTGGCGCTTCACAAACGCTTTAAAACGATAAGCAGGTGCGTCAACTGGACGTTATGGCCCACTTCGCAACTCGCGCCGCCCAGTGATGCGGCACCGCCCACATGCCTCCAACACAACACGGCAAGCTTGGTAACGCCGCAAAAAACGGCAACAGGCTTCGCCTGCTGACCTTCTTGCGGAGCGCAGGCGGCGGCCCGACGCAATCAGCGCCGATGCACCTGAAAAACAAGACTTTGCGAATAATCAACCCAATAATGCTAACTTGCGACCATGGACGCCTCCTTCTACTGATGTCAAATCACCTCCATTTATGGCACACTATGCCGCGTCGGGGGGCGTCCACCCCATCACCCAGTTTCGTCATCCGAACGGATTAGTTTGAAAAATTAAAGCGTTTGGTCAGCTAATGGGCGTTTCCCCGAACCGTCCTTTTTCATTGGACGGCGTTGGCTGGCCGCCTGAGCATCCAATCCATAAAAGATCAACATCTGGGGTTCAACCTATATCCGCAGCGTTTTATCAGTTTTTCTGAATGGACTTGTTTGTTTTGTTTCGCGCATGGTCGCTGGTGGTGCCGGTGATGAAGATTTTCCCGGGATGCCTTCCCTGGGTGATTGCATGGATCAGGCGGCTTGGTCTCGTGCAACCCTGCTGGAGATAATGCCAACGTTTTGAAACGGAGACCCAGCGATGAACAAATCACCCGCGGTAATGACGATATCAAAGGCCGAGCAAAAAACGACTGACTGCAGCCAAAATAGCGGTGCGGGGACGCACATCAACAAGCCTGCTCAAAAACAACCATCCGCCAACTAATAAAATCCGCAACCGTCATCACAAGCATGGTCTGAAGCGACTGGCGACATTGGGCGAAATTTGCAGCATAACCGCCAGCCTGGCAGCCCCATAGTGCCCGGGCGCTTCCTGTCAGCTTGGAAGAAAAAAGGCCCTAATATATTCTCAAGAACATAGCCGCGAACCATGCGACCTGTATCGCATATCGCCCCTGATCAAGTCGGTGGATCAATCGTGAGCGGATTGCTTACCGACTTCGAACCATTATGTCGATGTCGCTTGGCCGAACTCACTGCAGAATGGGTAAGACCTCTTTCAAAAGCCAACGCCACGCTTGGCGACCGACCTGTTTATCAACGCAGTATCGCCTATCGCCTGCAGGAAGCGTCAATAGTGGCGGCCCTGCAACCACTGCGCGCCGCCACAGATTAACCGGCGTGGCGAAGCAACTGGGCAACGGGCGCGGAAGTTTCATCGGCCCGCATGGCCGACCTAAAGCCTGGAACCAGCCTCAGCCGGGATTGGCACGGCAAGACCCTGCCATGTGCTGGTGTGGATGAGGGTTTTCTGTTCGAGATCGGCGCTATCGTTCACTGTCGCAAATCGGCCAACGCCATAACCGGCCCAAATGGTCCAGGGCCAAGGTTCTTCGGCGCTTGCGGAAATCGTAAAGGCGTTGATCGCAAATCAAAGCCAGGTGGCGCAACCATGTCCTGCCGGCATCGGCAAAACCCAATGGGTCGCGGTGAAGGCGCAAAACTATCCGCTGTGCTTCTTTATGACCGTAAAATCAACCGAGGAGGACTGGAGCAGGCAGATTTAAACAGTCTTGTGCTCAGGCAGAAGCCTGCGCTGCCTATATAATCCAGTCAGCGACATGAAGGGCTGGAGCCCAGTTGAAATAACAATACTGATGATGGCGGATATTCGGCGGAAGCATGGAGAGGGCCAGGCCTTAAAGACTGATGGCTGATGTGGAAGCAGGCAAAGGTTCGATGTCATTGTTGTCTATAAAGGTTGACCGGCTAACCCGCGCCCTATCTGAACTTTGGCAAAAATCGTTGATGTATTGGGATGGGGGCCAGGGGCCAGCCTTCGTCAGTGTCACCCAAGTCCCGTTTAATAACGACAGCCCAGCATGGGCAGGCTGACATTTGATGTGCTTTTATCTCTTCGCGCAATTTGAACGCGAGTGACGGCGAGCGCAATTCGCGACAAGAATCGCTGCTTTCCAAGAAGAAAGGCATGTGTGATGGGAGGGCCGTTGCCGCTCCGGCTATGATGTCAAGGACTCGCAAAGCTGATTATCCACGAAAAGGAAGCCCAAAACTGTCAAAGAACATCTTCGGAGCGATATTGGCCCCGGGCTCCCCCCCCCCCCTTCTTTCAAATCTCGGCGCGCTTGCCGGGAACTCGACGCGATGGCAATCCTGCAGCAGCCTCGCATTTATCGGGGGTGGACGCAAGGCGGCAATCAGGTGTTTGGCAAATGGAGCAATTAGCCCATCTCTTGCAAAAACCTGAATTTTCATCGGCGAGATGCACCCATCAAGAAACCAAAGCTTATGCCGGTGAACATTAAGCCAATCATTGATCTGCAAACTCTGGAACACCGTGCAGAGGCCTTATTCATGACAACGCTAACAATCATCGTTTGCAAGTCCCAAGCGATTCAACCGAGCCCCTTTGCTGGAATGTTAACGCGATGGCATGGGCAGGGCGATGACTCCGGACCCATGCCAAGCGCGGCAACAGGCGATATCGCTATTAATGTGACGCGGTCTCAATCCTCCGATGGTAAATCCGCCACCTGAACTAACATGGCGGATTCGCCGCGAGCGAATAGGAAAACCAGTCCGGTGCTCGGCTTTGTGACATGGCTGCGGGAACGAGGCAGGTATCGTTGCACAGCTTGGTGATCTATGCCAGCGAGTAACCGAAGCCAAAACCTGATCAGCGACCTGCGCTGAGCTTGCAGTCAGAATCGAAAACTGCGGACGCCATCACATTTGCGGGATATACCTGCCTTTGTATCGATTTGGCAGATCAACAACTGCTGATGATGCCGTCACTTTGATTTTTGACGCCAGCAAGTTGGCGCAGTAATTTTATATCCGAAACTGAAGATCAGCTGAGACGGAATTCCAGCGTAATAATGCAAGCATCGCGATGATCTTGCCAAGCGGGGTCAGAAGTTACGATTAGTGTTGCGTCAATGAAAGCCGGTTTAAACCATGAGCGAATCGGATGCAAAGCCTGAAATTTGTTCATCCCAAGGCAGAAGCTGCATACCTCGCGTTGACCAGCAGCGAATCGGTTCCGTCAAACACCAAAGGCCGCATCTGGCAGAGCTTGCCGCGCCCTTAAATTTTCGGCTCCTGTAAAATATCATCACTGCCATATTTGGAAGGTCGGCAGCCCGGCCATGCTTTAGCTCGCGAAAGGTACTGCGCGGATCTGGCATTCCGCATTGCCCTGGAAGGACCAAGGGTGTTGTTTTCACGGTTCGAAGTGAGGCGATATTTAATCTTTTGAATCACTCAGTCGCCAACAACAACAAATCCTCCAAAAATGCGCATCCCTAGGACCACGTATTTTGGCCGACGGAGAAAAATACTTGGCGTCCCAGATTTCGGTGTATACACTTCCCTTTTGGTCGCAGAGCCGAGTTGGTCTTAAACCGTGTCCTAGGTCTCGCCCTCAGACTTGACATGCGCAAAAGCACGGCATATACTGCGGGATTCAGGCTGCAGGCCAATGCTCTCTCGCGAATTGTGGAGACCGTAAATGCTGAGGACTGGGTGGTGCGCGCGCAGTCTGTCGCTGAACCGGTCTCAAGCGTATTTTCCATTTAATATGGGAAAGTAGTGGGAAAATCGCAACTGATAAGGCTGAATTGCACATTTGATTGCATGACAATCCCAGCAATTGGCATGGAGTTGCGGGATATTCCCATAGCTGCTATTTGTGGTATCAAACCAGTGATTGTGGGAATGAATGCAATCCTTGTGTTGAACATTCAGCTATTTTATGCACTTGCAGCGAAGCGCATCATTTTCAGGCTCTTTCCACGCCGTCCATTTTTCTCATTTCCCTATGATGTGGCCAGACGCCCATTGGGCTGGGATCGGCAGCGACAGTGGCTCCTACATCGTCGCAGGTAGCGCAAACCCCCGGCCTGAACAGCGAGTA
>Ga0163217_1007828_pt1 | contig 15604 bp, 11 predicted proteins | sample SynspAceP_FD_185933 | JGI IMG/M metagenome (GOLD analysis project Ga0163217, IMG submission 185933) | Saline lake microbial communities from Ace Lake in Antarctica - Synechococcus sp. Ace-P (PacBio error correction) | ecosystem: Environmental > Aquatic > Non-marine Saline and Alkaline > Saline ...
CACCCACACCCACCTAAACACAGGGGGGAGAAGGAAAAAAGGGATGGGGCCCATTATATATGCGCGTTTGCCCGTCCATTCACTTTTGAAGACCAATGGAAAAAAAGGCAAATTCCCGCAATCCCAAATCCGTTTTTTTAACAAGAAAATTTTCCCCCTTTACCAGTTAAAATAAAGGCAAAAAGGTGGATTCGAAAGGAATCGCAGAGCTTTTGGGTAAAAGAGAAAAAACTGGGAAAGGTTAAAAATCAAGTGAAGCTGCGCGGACCGAGTCCCCCTGATAAAGACGGTTAAAATGCGTATTGGGTCCATTGAGCTTCGTCGGGGTGGAAATCCAGAATGTTGTAGTGAATAATATATTTTACGCAAACCCAATTAAACAGTCCCCTGTGTTTGGTATTAAATATGGTGGGCCTTGGTTGATGTCGCCCTCAGTACTTTTAATATCAAACAAATTCTTAGAGTGTTTCCGGTTAAACCACCGTCGTGAAGTGGTTACTCTCCGGACTCATCTTTGAGTTTACGTAAAGAGCGTGAAACGAGGTCATATTCTTGAAGGTTTGGCTGTTTTCCTTTAGCCAATATCGATCGCGTAATAAGAATTGATTCGTACATCGCAACGTCAGCCTGAGCAAAGACAAGATTGTAAGGTGAGGCTTGGCAGCCCAGGGTAATCGTGGTTTGCGAATGCCTCCGAGCGTGCTTGGTGGCTGATGCGTGTCGTCCAGAATGATTTGGACGCGGTTACGGGGTTTTGGTTGACGGTGGCTTATCATTTGTCGCCAGATTCAGGCTCAGGCTATTTTGGGACTTGCGTTTTGCAATCGCTTTTGGACTGGACTAAGAACATGACAAATTGCTTGTGAATATAAGTCTCTTATTGAGCTTATTGGTGAGCTTCTTTGATAGTCTTATCTAGCGCCAGATCGTTTGATGGAAGTGATTGTGAAGAGCTAGAAAGAAGTTTCGAGACGCTTTTGGTGATGCTTTCGTCGTACTGCAGACCTTAACGTCTCGTCAAGACTTGACCTATTGCAGATTTGGATTGACGAAGCACCAATGGTGTTTTACGTTTCAAATAACCGGTTTCGCGAAATCCCTCAGCCCACTCGAAGAGTACCAATCTCAAACGTTGCGTGGCGGTCGTGGGTAAAATCTTCTGACAAGCAGAAAGATGAAGATTCATATTGAACATCTTCTTGTGACCAGCAGCCATGACACCATTCTGTTGTTTTAGTAACTTCGGTAAAGTGTACTGGTTTGCGTGTTCTTTGAATTCCTGTTGCGAAGCCGTGGGTGGCGAAAAGGTCGTCAGATTAATTAACTTGTTTACCAACTAAGTAGAGGGCGAGTCCCAATTCCCCGCCTGCTTGCCTTTGCCTGTTGTTGAAGATGCAGGTAAAGAAGAGCGGTGATGATGAAGTGGCGGATGACGTTACGTAGAAGCGAGCAAGCTATATCTTTTATGGCGACGCGCGACGGTACAGTTTAAGAAAACCGCAAATGCAAAACTATTGCACGTCCTCGTTCTACTGGCTTAATTGCAATTGAGCTTAGATGAGACGGATGAGTTTGGTTGGCGTAGTGGGTTACGAACGGGCGAGAATGACATTATGTTGTCTCTTCTTCTGGTAAAACGATTCGCTTTAAAAGAATCTGATGTTCGAGGCGGATGGGTCGTACGGCTGCGGGCGTTCGAGGTTATTCGATTGGGCGAAGATGCAAAAGTGGTTTTCCTCTTATCGTTCCTCAGGAAGGTTCTGCGGTATTGATGGCTTTTTGTGAAACGGGGCTATGGTAAAACGTACGCTGTAGAAGACCTTCCCATTTACAGGTCGTGGTGTCAAAGTGTTATCGGTAATTCAAGTATCTTGAGCGTAATGGTCCTGTAATCGGCGCCGCTCAGTAGTGCATATGAAACGGATGAGATTTATTTGATTACGGGCATCAAGGGGACGTTGGTTCGTACTAGATGACAGAAGTGTCTTGCCAAGGTCGAAAATACTCCAGGTGTTACTTTGATTCGTTTGACAATGACGAACATTTGGGTTGTATTGAACGTGTCCGTGAAGATGATGAAGTAGATATCAGAGACCGACTGAAGATTGAATGAGGCCGCATGGACGCCCGTCGTTGAATCCAGGCACGCGAGTTGATGGTGAGAATCTCCTGTATCGACTGGAAACAAGATACTGAAGTAAAGAAAATAAAGCGACGCAACCTAGGTGCGTCGCTTTTGTTGTAGAAATAAGGTCCTGAAAATCATTAGAGTAATAAGCGGGATGGAGCCGAGTTAATATAATTTTTGTTCTGGTTCCCGGCAGCGCTTCCAGAAGCGGTTGTTGAAAAAGCACAAAGCCGAAAATGTTAGATTGGCACATGGTGCCTGGCCGTTTCCGTGATGAAAATGAGCCACTCGTAGTTCTGAGGTTTATGTCGACACCGATACTGGCGTCCGCTAAAGCAACCCACGTTGTTGGCGCGCTTGCTGGATATTCGGTGATCGATTATGATATTTTATTTGTTCAAGGGAGGTGCTTTCTACCTTAATTTGCTCAGCATTCCCACCTGCCATCTAACGAATGGCCTTTCTTGATTCAGCCTGCTATTCTGGGATTTACTTGGCGCCTGGTCTTCAAAAGCGATAAAGAAGCGAAGAAGATACACCAAGGTTTGATGTGGTTGGATCTTCTAAAAGGCAAAAACTATTCTACACAGTGCCTAATTTCTGCCGCACCCTGGAGTTGGATGGAATGCCAGCTTAATTTGCAATCATTTGCCCAAATGAAACCGATTGGTGGTGTTGAGTTTTCTGATTTACCAAAAACCAGTTTTTGCCCAATCGTGGCGGATTTACTCTTCTACCATGTCTTTCTCCCTCGAAAAATAGACCGTTAGTATACGGTTTGGATTTACGCTGGGCGGGCGAGAAAAACGTTAGGTCCTGCGGTGTGGTGGATTTGTTATCATCCGTAAAGGATTTTTGACTCGTAAGTACTGATGAATCTCCATCCTATCTGGAATTTCGCCCATTTGGCGGAAAATGAATTTCTATGATAAATAACGGCCGCCACTTATGCGATTTAAATCTAGCGGGATCTTGTGTTCGAGTGGTGAAAGGGCCAGGCGGAGTCGAAGGCATTGAAGGCGGTAAATATTCGTAAAGCAGCAGGCTTTGTATGACTTTTATCGATTCAAGTAAGGTTTTTACTCCAAATACGGTTTGCTCCTGCTTTCGATCTCTGAATGAATGTGCCTTTTATATTGGCTGATGAATTCTTGGACGCACTGTTTATTGAAGATCTGAAGCGGCAAGGCATTTGCGTACATTGCTGGGCATCGATCTGTTGGTGGTATTGCGAGCAAAGCATGATATAACGCGATGCCGATGGAAAGGGATTCGGTGGCCTAATTGACTTTATGCGCGCCTTCGAAAACGTCACGGGTAACTAAATGTCCGAATTCTAAACAGGCGGTGCCAAGAAACGCTGCCTTATTGCGTGATCGTATTGAATTCGATTGATTCGCAAAATACAGCTGGTTGATTTTAACGAACGTGCAACTTTGTGCACAAAAAGGTTGCTGAAGTGAGTTGCGCTGGAAGGTGGGTGAATCAGTTGTCTTTTATCCGCCCTGAACGCGAAAGGCTCAAGGTTTTTGCGTAGAAGTTATGGACGTAATGAAGGGCCTTTAGGTAATGAAGAAATGGCGAAGATTTTTCGTCAAGTCAATTTCCTTCTTTGTCTTGCGCTTGAAAAGCCAAATGCGCATTGCGTTTTTTGGGGCCAGAAGGCACCTTTACGCAGCAGCCGCTTTAAAGCATTTTTTGGCAAATCATTATTTTAAGTGCGCCGAATCGGCGCCATTGATGAAGGTGGTTCCGTGAAGTTGAAATCTGGTGCTGCAAATTAATGGTGTCCGTGCTGTTGAGAATTCAAACGGAGGGTTGTTGTTAATCATACTTTTGGGACCAGACTTTTCGCGATTCCACGCCTTAAAAAAATTGCGGTTGAGTCGAAGAGTCGTGATTCATCAGTCATCTATTTTAGTTAGCCCAAATAATTAGCTCTGAGATGTCCACACACACATTTTATTTCTCATGCAACAGTCCCTTTGGCTCATGTCGTGCGTGGTTAGATCGTTTATTGGCCACGCAGAACTTGTTGCTGTACAGTTCTAATGCCGAAGCGGCACGCCCTTTGCAGCAGACGCCGGTAGAAGCGGTCGGGCTATTGCTGCAATCGCCTGGTGAAGTAGCTTTGTCGAATTGTATGGTTTTATCAAAGGTTGTCGCAGAATATTGAAGACGCGTCCAGATAATACAACGCGCTTTTGATTGTTGGTAAATCAAGGATGTGCTCAGTGGTAAAGACAAAACATCGTTGCTATTAGTGCTAAAATGCACCCGGTTGCTTTATATCAGTTACTTGAGGCTTTTTTGAGGCGTCCACGCGTGTTGATATGAACGCGATTAGAACTCGCCCTTCATTATGATCGTTGGGGTTTATATATTTTTACTTGATGTTTGTCGGTCATCATTTGGATGAAAAAAATGTTGTGCCCGTACTTGCATCGAGCTTCGGTGAGCGAGCATCGAAAGTGAAGGTGGTTCGGGTTCCTTATCCTGTGGCTTGGTGCTTTTAGTTTAAATCTAATAAGAGTGTTGTGCTTTTGACTGGGTGAAAAGTGGTTCTCAGGCGTCTGTTGATGTGGCGGCCGCAAGAAAAAAAAGAAATTTGGCAAACTGTCATGATTTATTGGTCTTGGCATGATCGGCGGGTCTTTTGCTAAAGCGCTAAAAGAGCGAGGTTTTGGGCAACACTTTAATGGTGTTGACCGTCGAGAAGGGGAGTTGACGTTAGGTTGTTTCTACTCAGGCGTCATTGATCATCCTGGCGAGTTTTTTTGTCCTGCAGAGTTTCTGTGTCCTAAAATGGATTATCATTATTCTTGGCCACGCCAGTGAGAGCGATGGAGTCGGTTTTATCTGAAATAAGCCTTTTTTATCAAAAAAATATTCTGGTTACTGAATTAGGGTGACGGAAAAGGAAGTGTGGTTGATGCGGTTCGTCGAGTCTTCTCGGACAGTGCCCCCTAATTTTTATCCCTAGTCATCCAATTGCTGGTGCAGAGAAAAGCTGTGTATTGGCATCTAATTCTTTGTTGTTCGAAAAGCATTTGGCCATTGTAAACGCCTCCTTCAGACAGTAACCTGTTTTGTTAGATCGTCTCCATCGTCTTTGGCGTGCAGTAGGGGCGGACCGTTGGTCAGTATGCGATGTCTGAGCAATCACGATCATGTGTTGGCTTCATCTAGCCATTTGCCCGCATTTAACTTGCTTATACTTTAGTTGATGCGCTTGCTAATGGTGGAGCGTAAGTCAGGATGTATTTAAATTTGCCGGGCTTTGGTGGCTTTTCGTGATTTCACGAGGGAATCAGCGTCCGATGATCCCGTTAGTGTGCGATGTTTTTATGGCTAATATAAAGACCGCTACGTTTTGGCTCCGTTGGATCATTTCAACCCGATCGCCTTGCTTGATTGATGCGAGGATAAACTATTGCGGTGGCACAACGTGCCGATAGCGCAAGGTGGACGGTGCAAGCATGTTTGGTGTTTTTTTTAACTCGAGGCAAAAGTCTGCGCGAGATCATTTTCCTTCGTTTGTTTAGAGATCGCGCGTAAGTTTTTTATTTGAGAGAGTGCTCACGCGCTTATATATTATATTATATGTTCCGAGGGAGGTTATACGGACTCCTCACAGCTCGGACTATTTCTTCTAGTATCTGTTACTGCCTGCTTCTTCTATAAAGGATAGCAGTCGACAATTATGCTTGTCAGTGATAGGGATTATGAAATATAATTAGGGTGTGAGAGCATAAAGCCATTTACTAATAGCCGCATTGTCGGCAAGGTATGAGTGAAAATAAAGAATGTTGATCTGAACTGCGATGTCGTTCAACCATGCAGTGCTTTTTCGTGATACTGGGCGTGGCTTATCGAAGAAGTTACGGCGGATCATTTACGAGTTCATGGTGTTGGTCTTGTCGTGCTTTGAAAAAGCCCCGATTGCCGCTCCAATTAATGTTCATACAGAATGAAAACAGAGAGATACTTGTATTAAATGCTTCCGATCAGTATAATTGGCGGAGTCAGCCGTTTTCTGTCATCCTGTTGTGGCAGAAGGCAAATTTCTACACAGTAGGTCTAGTCAGCGTATGTGATTCGCACAATCGCTCATGGACGATTTGTTTTTCGCTGGTGCGTTAAAAAATGGTGGGTGGGAGAAGTTGTGTCTGAGTGCTGATTGCTTACCTGTTGAATCTGTCCTCCAGGCGTGCCGTTGAATGTTTCTGTTGATTTGACTGTGGTTCGAGCGGACTTAGGATGGCGGCTTTTTTTTGGCAGCGTATTGTATTCCGCCCTGTTTTGAAGGTGTGTCCAACGCCATTTTTGTCAGGTGTATGTCCATGGATGAAGGGTTTGTGCTGAGGGCCCATTTATTGGCGTGACTTATTGGATCAACGGTCGTGGCCTTTAAAGTGGTAGCGGCGGCCCTGCTAATTGTACGGACATTGTAATTGTCGGGTGATAGTATGAAAGTGGCTTGGTTGGTTTGTGTTTGGCAAAGCTTGTTACAGGTTCGATGAAGCTTCATAAAAACGCGGGGTGCTAGACTCCTGCATGTTTGCGTTTTTTTGTTCATTTCTTTCAGTCGATTGGTGCTGATATTTCAATGCCTCCGCAAGATGAGTTTGGCCTTTACGAGGTGTCTTCCAGTGCTGGTTTTTTCGGAAGTTTAAAAGCAATTTTCTTTGATCATCGCAGCAGAGTTTAATCATTTTAGAGCATACGAGTTTGCCTTTGTTTGTGTGTGGTGGCGGCTTACTCAGTTAGGTTGAAGTCGCATGCCAGGGCGTTGGCCTCTTTTGCCGTATCATTATGAAGATAGGGTGTTGGCTGTTAGTGGATGCATTAAGGCAAATGAAAATAGTCTGTCCATTAAATGTAAACGGCGAATTAGTGATTGAGGGTGGTCTGGCCCACAAGGTGGTGACTTGAATTGTGCTGGTGCATGGATAGGTTGGCTGTTCTTGCCATGCTTGGCATTAGGTGCGCGCAGTCAGTCAGTGACTAAATCAATGACTGTTCAAAAATTATTAGGACAAATTTAATGAGTTTAGAGAGTGTTGCTATGCAAATTAGGTTTTCAATTGTTTAGTGGCGCAATAGTTTTTTAAGAGAAATAGTTATGGATCAACCAAGGCCTCGGTTTATTACGCATTGGATGGTCCAAGTGGTGCCGGTAAAGGTACTGTAAGTTCAATTGATCGCAGAAAAGCTGGGGTTGGCACATACTGGATACGTGGTGCTTTAATATCGACTGCTTGCCCCTTGCTAGTTTCCACATCACTGGAATTGTCGGCGGACGATGTAGAGACTCTTAAAGTTTGTTGGCGGAGCCATCTGGATATACAGATTTGAAACCCTTCGGAAGAAAGGTAAAATTGAATTAAATTCTAGAGGGCGAGACGGTGAACTCAGGCTATCGAAACAGAAGAAGTTGGGAAACTGCGCGTCTAAATTAGCGGCCATACCTGAAGTTGGCCGAAGGTTTGTTACTTCGTCCAGCGGGCTTTTTTCGCAAGCGCCTGGTTTTGGTGGCTGAATGGGCGACGCATATGGGGGACGGTGGTTTTTCCTTCGGCACAAATTAAAATATTTTAACAGCAGTCCGCTGAAGAGCGAGCGCAAAGGCGTTTGCAGGCAAGTATGCAGCAAAAATGGGTGAAGCTGTTAATCTTAAAGAACTTGTTAAGTCGATTAAAAGCAGCGAGATGAGCGAGATGCGAATAGAGCCAATTGCTTCCTGCTTGTCCGCCTGCAGCGGGCGCTTTATAAACGTCACGATAGTACAGATTTTGACCATAGAGGCCAGGTTGTCGAGATTGATTTTTGCTGAAAACAGCGAAGGCGGGTCCTTGTAATAATCTGTTTCTTTCTCGCGTCTAAGAATGTGCTTAGAATAGAAAATGATTTATTCAAAGTCGACAAAGGGCCAGCAAGGTCTTTTGTCGCATCATCCAAAAACAACTGACCCACGTTTTGCTTGGCAATGTGGATTAAGGTTTTAGCCCTAGCTAAACCGATCATATAGGGAAATACAATGACTCCCAAACGCTTCGCAGAAACTGTTTGAAGAAAGCCTGTTCACCGTCGAAATGGCGCCAGGCCATTGTTACTGGTATTGTTGTTGATATCGAAGCGCATGGGTAACTGTTCAATGCAGGTCTTAAATCTGAAGGCGTAATTCCTCGTTCTAGTTTCTAACGGAAAGTGGTGAGTTCAGCTTAAACCATCGGTGACGAAGTTAAAGTTGCACTTGAAGCTGTTGAAGAATGGTTTCGGTGAGAGCTAAATTTGTCTCGTGAAAAAAGCGAAACGTGCAGAGACTTGGTCTGTGCTTGAAAAAGCTACGAAGAAAATGGCCATTGTTCAACGGTGTTATTAACGGTAAAGTCCAAAGGGTGGCTTCACAGTTGATCATCGCTAACATCCGTGCCTTCTTAACCTGGGTTCTTGGTAGATGTTCGCCCAAATCCGCGATAACGTCTCATCTGGAAGGGTGGTTGATTGCTAGAGTTCAAATTATTAAGCTTCCGATCCAAAAACGTAACAACGTTGTTGTAATCATCGTCGTGCGTTTTGGAAGCGACTAACAGCGCTGACGCGAAACATTACTTGCTTCTCTTGAAGAAGGGCCCAAGAAGTTAAAGGTATCGATTAAGAACCTTACAGGACCTACGGTGCTTTCGGTTATCTTTGGTGGCGTTGATGGTCCTTCTAACCATATCACTGATAATGGCTTGGAAGCGGCATTAAACACTCCAGTGAAATCAATGCTGTTGGCGATGAGATCGACGTTAAAGTTCTTAAGTTCGAACCGCGAGCGTAAGCCGCGTGTCTCTAGTTTAAAAGCAGCTTGGCGAAGATCCATGGGTAAGGCTATCAAAAGCTCGTTACCCTCCAGAGAACACGAAAAGTAACGGCTAAAGTTACTCAACTTCGGACTGACTACGGTTGCTTCCGGCCTGAACTTTGAAAAGGCGTCGAACGGTCTAGTACAACGTTTTTTTTCTGAAATGATTGGACTAACAAAAACCATTCAACCCATCTAAAGTTGTGCAGAGTGGTGATGGAAGTTGAAAGCTTATGGTTCTTGACATTGACGAAGAGCGTCAGTCCGTATCTCTTTGGGTAAATCAAGCAGTGACCCATGAACCCATGGACCAGAAGAGTTTGCTACTTGTCTTGTCATAAAGGCGACAAAATCTCTGGCGCAATCAAGTCTATCACTGACTTTGGTGTGTTCAATTGGTCTTGACGGCGGCAATTGATGGTTCCTTGTTTCATCTATCTGCCCTTTTGGAACGAAAACTGGTGGAGTGGCAAGTTTCGTCAATACAGAGAAAGGGCGATATGCCTAGAAACAGTGGTATTGTCCCTATCGATGCTGAGCGCGGAGGCGTATTTCTTTTTTGGGTGTAAACAACTTGAAGAAGATCCGTTTTCCTTGCTTTCTAGCAGAAAAATGACAAAGGCAATATCGTTAACCGTACTGTCTTCCTGAAGTTTGATGGCGAAAGGTGCTGTCGTTGTTCTTCGCTGAAGGCGTTGAAAGCTACTTGTGGAAAGTATCTGAAATTAGGCCGTGAGCCGTTTGAGATGCAACAACTGTATTGAAAGAAGGCGAATAAAGTAGCGAAGCTGCGATCATTAATGTTGATCGTAAAGCTCGTACTATTACTCTTTCTATCAAGCAAGAAAAAATGCACTGAAGAAATAACAGCAGCGATGAAGTCTCACACTGAGGAAGCCACAATTTTGAAAAGGCTAATGGCTCCTGACAACTATTGGTGTTTGGATCAAAGCGCAACTAGAAAACAAAAACTAATGTTTTGAATTTTTAGCATGTTATTTAAAAAGCGGGCCTAAGGCCCGCTTTTTTTTTATTAATGTTCTGTTTGAATTTAATTGACAACAAAACTATACACATAACATGTGGATAACCATGGGTATACGACCCGGTGTATGTTTTTTTAGCGTAAAGATTCTAAGAGTTTCTTCGGTGTCTGGTTTCATCCAGCTTTCTTTTTCTAGTAGTTCTTTTAGTTTGCTTCGCTTTTTTGAGCGATCTATCAAGTTTTTTTTGGAATTTGGCGGTAATGGAAGTCTTTTATCAGGCGTTCGTCGGTATTCTGAGCCGATAAAGTGAGCCTTTCTGCTGTGCTCGCCGTTTTCTTTTCTCTCTTTGATCCATTGCATCTATTTGGTTTTTGTAGGTCTTTGAGAACCTGTTGTTTTATTCATATCTTGTCCCTATCATTCGTATCTATTCGAAAATTTCAAATGGATCACTTTTTGCACCACCCGATTTTATATTGACGTCCAGAAAGTTTGATTCCATGTCTCTCTATCCACCTGGTTAGATAAATAAGCGGTCTTGATCTTGCTCGATTAATTTGTTTTATTAGAGGTTATTTCTTCTGTTGTGCAAACTTGATAATGCCGCATTGATTTTTGGGCTTGTTCTGAAAACTGTACTGGTTTGTTTGTGTGGTTTTGGGGCGAAACCGCCACGGGGCCGTCTGTAATGTTAATCTGCGTAAGGTAAATAGGGTTTTTAATGTCTAGAACAGGTGTTCCATCTAGTAAATCTGCACCGTATAGATCAATGAAAATTCTATTCCCTTCTTAGGATAAAGGCGCCCTATTTTTACAACAGAGAGCCCTATTGGGTTGGGCCTGTTGTGTTGCTCGTGTTGCAAAAACACCTAAGCTTTTCTAATTTCCGCGAGGCGCGGAGGGCGTAATTTGTTGCCTTCCAGTTTTCCCTTAATGCAGGCATGGAAATAAACTGAATCCAAATGTGTGAAAGTCATCGAGTCCTCTAAGTGTTTAAATCGATTATAAGGAGGGAGGAGTTCTAAATCGAGCGGTAGCTCCCGCTATTAAGCCCCGGCTGTTTTTTGGGAATGCCGAATTTTTTCTTTGTAGCAAGAATGTATTATGCCGATTGTTGAAAGAAATGAGTTTGATGGCAACACAGGATGGTCTTTTTTCGTGAAAACGGGCACTAAATGAATAAAAATAATATTGTGATAGTATAACTGTCCTTTGTCATCGATCACGATCTATTTTGTGGTCTATTGGTTTGTTCCTTCTACCCTTTGTAGAGTTAAAAATTGTCTTTTAGAATCTTATATGGAATCAAATGGTCAGCAGGCGGCGGGCGGCTTCCTCGTCTACTTGCTAAGCGTCCACCCAGCAAAAAAAAACATGGGCGTTGTTTTGGCTATGGCAAAGCTTTTGGAAGATGCACGACCTCGTATTGTTGAAGGAATCAAAAAGACATGGATAACGGTCGAGCAAAAGGTCTTGTGCAGCGTACTGGATCGATTGTTATTAGTGATGCCCTGCGAATTGATGGCATGATCGAAGGGTTGAAGCCAGGTGGCCTCTTTTACGATCCTATCGGAGAATATCCGGTTAATGGTCTCTACCGTCTGGCATTCAGCGTGGGCAAATGCGCGTTCCTCTTGGTGTTATTGGGATTATTTATGAGTCTCGTCTACACGTTACTATTGATGCGGCGAGCCTATGTTTTAAAGTCTGGTAATGCAACCTAATTTTACGTGGTGGCTCTGAAAGCTTTTTATTCAAATCAAGCCATTGCTGAGGGCCGGTAAACAAAGGGTGTTGTTTTGGTCGCGTTGCCGGAGCATGCAGTTCAAGTGGCTTAATACACTGACCAGAGATGCGTAGACAAATTGATCCACCATGCCGGAATTTTGTTGATGTAGGGTAAAGTGGGCCTCGTGGTGGTAAAGGGTTAATTGACGGCGGATCAGTAAAGATGCTCGCGTGCCAGTGATTAAGGCATTTGGATGGCATTGTCATGTTTATATTGACGATACGAAGCGGTCTTGCAAAAAGCGTTTTGATCGCGATGACGCTTAAAACACGTCGTTAAATGGGGGCGTGTGCAATGCGATGGAGTCTTGCTTATTCATTCTGCCGTTTGGCAGGAGAGTAATTTTGCCTAAGTTGGTTGCAGCCTTCCCAAGAAAAAGGGGTTGCGTTGGTCGCGGAGTGTGATTCAGCTCGTGGTATAGCGCTTCTAATAGGTGCAGCGACCAGAAGAAGATTGGTTAACACCAGAATATTTAGCGCCGAAACTATCGATTAAAAATTGTTGTCGATATGGAGAGGCCATTGCTGCATATTAACCAGTTGGTTCACATCACCTAGCCGATGCCATTTGTGTCGCAAGAACTACTCAAAAACACGCGGTTTAAATGACGGAAGGTCGATTCATCATTCTGTCATTGGTGAATGGCTTTCAACGTCATGCAGAATGGTTTTTGAATATGGCTTTGGGCGCTGAACAAATCGGATTTCGACGGATAAAATTCATGCCCGGTGGTCCGTTTGGGTTGTTGGTTTACGAAAGGGGCCAGAATACATAGTGCTTGGCGACGGCATACTCGTGACCAATTAAAATAGATAAAACTACTGGGAAAGTCCGTGTTGCTAATCCATGGGTGGGACTGTTGAACCTATTCATAATGGTCATCTGCGAACAGCGGTTGGAGAGTACTGGATCGCTATCAGTTTCTGAGTTTGAGGTTTGATTCCTTGCTTTCACCTGTACATAAAGGGTCAGCCGAGCGTTTCACCTCAGCCAAAACGCTTAGAAAACTGGCGAAATTGGGCGAACTATCGGGTGATTCCGGTTAAGAGTGGATTTCTCGTGAAATGGAATCGAGAGGGGCCGAGCCTATAGTGTGGGACACAATTGCGAGATATTCGTTTCAGGAGATTGGTCCTAATGAAATCACTTATTATGGTGTTGGGAATGGATCAGTTTTTCTTGTCCTACCAACATGGCAGAATTGCAGGAAATTGATTCAGTATTCCCGCATCTTCTTGTGGTTTCTCGACCTGGTTTTGGAGCCTGAATTTTTAATTTTCTGAATCTCAAGTGCTTTTTGGGCCGAAAACTAATCGGTGGCGCGCATCGTCGCATGAGTTACAATGCGCGCCTCAAGGCGTGTCCTGGTTCGAAACGCTTACTCCTTGCGCCGCCGATATTCTCTCAGCATCGTTAGAGCGCTGGCTCGTAAGAACGAATCCGATTGCGTATGCTATTGGCCAGAGCCAGTCCAAAAATACATGACCAACATCATTTATATCGATAGGGTAACCGTAAATTATATGAGTCAACTTTAACCTCAAAGCAGATCAAATTTGGCTTTTCTGTTGAAGCATTGGAAAGATGTGAAGGGTTGATAAGATCAACAGTGTTGAAATGTGGGTGTCTACCGACATGAGGACTTCATGGTGATCTGTACGCGGTACATCAAAACGTCATGTAACGCTTTTGGGCAGAATGTTAATTTTGAACATTAAAAACGCAAGGCTTCAAACCATTAGGTTTTTGAAGGTCGTGCCATGGAAGTGATTGGGTATTGGTTGATTTACACGATGTGTGGTTCATGGTGATGACTGAGGCGAAGCGTCGAGCGTTTTATGACCTTGGAAAAATTTGTGGGATATTAACGCAGAAACAGATGTAAGGCTCTTGTTAAAATGCGTGTTCGTGTTGAATTGGCCTGTTGGTAAATAAAATGCCAAAAATGGGTTGCTGAAGGTTATGATTGAGTGACTCTTAAACGTCTCCGAAAGACTTTGCATTAAGAGCTTGTTGAAATTCCAATGTCGCCGCGCGGAAAAAATAGCCGATATACCAAAAGCGATTCCGTAAAGAAGGGGGCATGCTATCGCTTCCTGAGTCATTCCTTCTGGAGATAAGGTCATAGCATGGAAGTTCTTGGTAAGAATGGTCCACAGAAGCAATTGTCAGAGATCAAAAAACCGAACAGTGGCGAATGGATGTTACCAGCGTGAGCTTACTTGTGGGTGGGCCAGATGGTCCCTTGGATCCTAGATGTACAGCTCGGGCAGATCAAGTTTGGTTCAATCTTGTCCACGTCTGGACGTTGCGCACCCAATGGTGAGAAGGTTATATTAGCGAGCAAATTTATCGTGCTTGGACGCTAATGATAATCACCATTCATCAATAGATAGGTGCGAGTTGGTGAGTCCGTCGACAAATCCACTTCCGTAATTATCTGTCAAGCCAGCAGCAAGCCTAACCAAGCGTCGCGCTGTTAGCTTCCGCTGGTTCTCTCAGTTTATTTGTTACGCGGTCGGTGCTAATGCCTCGTTTTATTCTAGCTTCAGTGATTGAGCATCACCGCTGTATCAAATAAGCCGATGATAACCGACGTTATGTGGTTACAGAACCGTCCCCCAAGAGGTGGACTTTATGACCGTAATGTGTTGTATTGGCGGAATAATCGACAATCACAGTTTGACGGTGATACCTGAGCGAGTCCACCGTAAATGTTCCGCAAGACTAAAACAAAATGCTTCAGGCATTATCGACATTAAGCCGATAGGAGTGGGAAGACTTTGATGATCGACTTAAGAATACCGCCGACCGTAATCAATCTCTTACTTTAAGTCTCAAATTAACCGATGAAGAGTGGGCTAGAATCTCTGTTGATTTGGTATAAGCTTTGACGGTGTTCCGGTGGACAGCACAATTAAACGCGTTTTATTATCCATTTTGGAGAAGCGTTTTGCGCAATGCCAGTTGGGTATGTTGGTCGAATAACTTCAAAAGATTTAGGAGCGAGTTGATAGACAGGCTTATCAAGGGGCTTTATTTATCCGGAAAAAACAGGAGTGGAGGGGTTCTACGAAAAAAACACACTGTTCGGCGGAGCAGGTTTGAGTAAGGTAGAGTTTAATGCCTCGCGTAGGATTATGTCCCGAGCTGGAAAGGCAAAACCCACACCAGGAAAAAGATTTATATTTGTATTTTCAGACGCTAGGCTGCCAACAGTAAACGCCTACGACCTTCTTGGCGGACTATCCACTGGTTCTGTGGTGGCCATTGATCCGACAAACTGGAGGGGTAACTAGCGCTTTGTTTTTTCCAAGCTTGGGGCTAAATGACCCTAATTGTATTTGTTCGTGGTATTTTCCTGTAAAAAATTACGCACTCCTTCGTCAATCCTAGAACCACTCCCCACCTTTTTTCAATCGTGCCTTTTTTACGTGGTGGTTATCCCAGCATCTACTCTTAAGCCTTTTAATGGCACTGGGCTGGTCTTGAAGTATGGCTTGCGTCATGGGACTGAACGCTACTTCGCTAAAGGTATTATCAAAAATTAACCGAATGGTCGTCGGTATCCGGGATTGGAAGCTGTACTGGACATGGTGGATTAATTTACGAGCGGTCTATTATTGAGTCCGTAGACACCTATTATATCAGTTAGCAAACAAAATGGGATTACCCCTATTTGCATAACATTTTTTGACACGGTTTGGTTTTGGACAAAGTAACTTAAATTAAGATCTGTAATGGTGAAGTAACGCTTATTGACCGTCGAGCGAGTGGGAAAAAAGCAAGTAAATAGAGAGCCTTGGTATTTCTGGTGGATCTGTGAAGATGTCGGGTATCGGAACGAG
>Ga0163217_1021671_pt1 | contig 15600 bp, 6 predicted proteins | sample SynspAceP_FD_185933 | JGI IMG/M metagenome (GOLD analysis project Ga0163217, IMG submission 185933) | Saline lake microbial communities from Ace Lake in Antarctica - Synechococcus sp. Ace-P (PacBio error correction) | ecosystem: Environmental > Aquatic > Non-marine Saline and Alkaline > Saline ...
GGCGAAGGGGGGCCACGAAAAATTAGGGGGGCCCCCTTCTTAAAAAAATTTCCCCTTTATTTTCTTTTTTCTTTTGTTTTTCATGTGTATAAAAAATAATTTATAAGTTCCCCCAAAAAAAATACAGATTAGAAAAAAAACAAACCCATGCCTAGATTAAATGGTTTAATTCTTTTTTGAAAACGATGAACAGCCAAAAAATTTAACCAAATCTGATTTTGCCCCTGCTAATTATCCCGCAGGTTTCTCATAGTGAAGTGGCCCCTGGGGAAAATTACCCTTGAATTTTTTCATAGAAACCCTAATTAAACAGTAAAAAAACGGAAATATGATCCGTTTTATTTTCAGGATTTTTTTGGCGAACATATGGGCTGGAATTCCCTTTTCGTCCGTGATAATCATTTCTACGCACTTCCTAAATTATCTTTGGGAGTAGGTTTTATATCATTGTGAAAGAAATGTCCATTAAGAAAAAACCTCCTCGGATTTTTTAAAGGGATATTGCCATGGTCTTTATCTGTAGCTTACTTTACATCTATATCTTTATGGGGATTAAATTATTACCGCGTGAAACCCCTTGCTAACAAACTACTGGAGTTAGGGGATAAACACAGTCAAACAGGACTTGGTAAATTTTGTGGAGCACTTTATTCGTAACCAATGAGATCATTTTCAAAATTACCAAGGACACAAGTAAATAGTTTGAAGTCCCCTATACCGAAAAAGAAATTTTCGAACTCACGCTTAAGGTTATGAATCCCTTGAAAAAACAAATACCTTTCTTCACTTACAACAGACCCAGCTAAAGAAGTCGATATTTAGTACGGCTTTGACCTATATGGGTTACTGGCGCTATTTAAACTCCGTTTTACGCCAATGCAAGCCCGGCAATAGTAAGTTACCAATTTTGATTTTCCGGTCATATGTGGCCATGAGATTGGCCATCAATTCTGGGTTTTTCCGCCGAAAATGAACAAATTTTTATAGCTATCTGGTTACGGCCAACCAATGAAGATATTTTATTTTAAATATGCCGCCTTATATTCTACGCCCTAAGTATTGCCTGAACGAGCTTGCTAGCGGGATCATGGGATGTCTTTAAAAGCCAATACAGCAAACTTTAACCCTGGCGTTAAAAAGAATTATAGGGAAGTAGGCAACTTCTGGGCAGGCACACTGCAAAATCCGTAGAGCCTGGTTTTTTAAATTAATATTTAACACCTTTTTTTAAAAGCCCAAAATCAGAAGGGGGTTATAAAAAGTTCAACCGCCGTTGTTTACTCTTTGGTAAACTATTATCAGGAAAATCCTTTAAAGAAATACATAGCGCCGCAAAAGTCATGTAAATTAAAGCAGCATCAATTACCCAAAGCAAATCAATTATTGGATAAACCCCTATAAACATCAAAGAGCCTCCTACTAATGTAGCACTAATACTATTGTTCATTTTGGGGAATCCCTTAACTGGTTACTTGCACTTTTCTTAACAAAATACATTTTCCGGGCTTCGAAAAAAAACTTTCCGGCTTGGAAACTGCTCACTGAACGCTACTTGGTTCAAAAACAACCGGTTTTTCTAGGTTCTTTAATGGTGCGCCCTTCGGAACTGTACATCTCCAATGAGCTTGGAACCATTAGTCCATTTACTTCCGCCAATCCCTGATACTCTCAATTCCAATTACATTATCGGAACGCTCACCACTACGGTCAGCTGCCTGAATATCCCAGCCAAGCCATGTCATAAGTCTTCGGGTCCATAGTTGCAGAAAAATATATTCCATCTTTATTAGGAGGTGCCTACCCCCGACTTAAAGCGAATGGCTATACCAGGATAATTTACCCTTTGATTACACCAATCTTCCGTATACGTCCATAAATTATTCCCTATGCGCCCAACAAAATGGCAATTAAAAAAATAGACATTAAAGTTGTGATATAATAAACGGGGTCACCTTTATAGGCATTTTCTTCGCTCTGCAGCCTACTTTTCCCCTCAAATCCAATGGGTTCCCGGACCGTCTATCCTATCTTTTCTAGACGTAGATCGATCGTATTAAGCTCCTCCCCTAGTTTTAAAAAACAAAATCTTTTTGTTCTTCCATTCCGCATTCCCACCATGGGCTTCAAAAACCTTTAAACAATGTTCTTGGATATCGTCAAGGTTTATATTTGATTCCGTTTTTAGTTCAGTTATTTCACTTAACTTTCCTTTGTTTTATTTCCCTGCTTGCCAGGAATAACACGGCTGGCCACACCACACTAACAATCATATATTTATGCGTGCCTATCTTTAGTTAGCGCTCCATTTCGTCGCATAACTTTAATTAAGGTTAAACATATTAATATTATTTTTTGCATCAATGAGCCACCCAAAAGAAATCACCAGCTACCCACAACCCCTCTAAAATAAAGAAGTATCTTATTACTAAAAGAAAATCCCCCGGAGCGAAAAAAAAAAAAATGGCCTCTTTGTTTCTTGAAGGAGTCAAGGAACTTCAACTGCCCTGAAAGGCAAATACACCCTAAAGATCCTGCTTTTTTTATCCTGGTCTTATTAAGCTTTGAGATGGTTTTTGGAAAAGTAATCAAAGTGTTTCACCTAAACCGCAGAAATTATAGCCGTTTCCGAAAAAGAAAAAATTTTTTCAAAAATTGGCTAATAACGGGGGTACCACAGAGGGTTTTTGGGCCTCGCCGCAACAAAAGGAAACATTCACTGGGAATCATTAAATTTCAGAAACTGACTCCCGTTGATTTAATAGCAGAAGCACCTGAAAAACCGGGCAATTATAGGTGCACTTCTTCGCACTGCGATGCCGCTCGATCTAGATGCCGTAATTATTGCCAATCCGAAAGCGACTCCTATAATCCAATATATCCGGTCTAGGTTGGTTGTTGTTATTTACGCGCATTTGGCCCTAGGCTCCCACAAGAGATAATTCAATACTTAATAAATAGAATTAGGCCATCACTGTGCAGGCCTTAGTGCGTCCAAACCCTACACGGAAGTGGATTTCACTAAGAAACAGCCATAGTAGTGGGGTACAGCAGCTACTGACTTCCGAGAATGGCTGAACAAGTCTCTCCAATCTTATAATTCCCATGGCACGTGAGAATAGACTCCATGAATTGTTCCGTATTCCGCTGCAACTACTTATCTTTGAGGCTTAGATAGGCAGAGAGGGTTTTTAAACAAAACGAATCAGACATAAAAGAAACTACAGCTTACAAATTAATATTTGAAATCCATTAATATTTACATGAACAGAACATCCTTTTATATAATAAATAGCCATAATGTAGTTACTTTCATGTTTGTATTGAAACTTTTTTGGAATACTTAAATGCCAAACGTTATTCCGATGTGGTACCAAACGAATTGAGTGATGTGTTTGACCAAGAGGAATATAGAAAATCCCAAGAGTACAAGAAAATCAATATCGCTTTGGACTATCAGTTATGTTCTTTTCCCTCTTGATTAACATTTGTTTATTTCTGGACTTTTTGGAGGATTTGAAATGGATCGATTCAGTAGCGAGAAGCCTTCAGTCAAAAGCCCGCATCTTATTGCCCTAGAATGTTTTTTTGGCATAATCATGATCGGAATGATATACGTAACCACTCTTTTTCATATTACCATACTTTGGATTATCGAGGAAAATTTGGGTTTAAGCAAGAGTACCAAAAAGTTGTTCTGGACAGATAAGCTTAAAGGATGGGAATGAATGATGAAATAAATCCCTTGGCGGAAGGAATACTGTCCTGGTCATTTGGTTTCTTTCAATGGGCTGGCCCCACTTTTTGGGATTTATGCTTGGGCACCGTTGCCTGTATTTTCGCTTTTCATGAACCTTTTTAACATAAAACTTATGTAAACCCTTTTTAATAAACAGACCCCTTAGCAGTAGGTAATTTAAAAGTAAAATGAAGCATATGCAAAAAATGTGGGCTTTGAGCCAAAAATATCTTTGGTCATAGACGGATCCACCGATCTACCCAAGGCAATGCTATTTTTCAGGGTTTCGGTAAGAAAAAAGAATAACCTTTACGAACCTTTGATCAATGCCTCTTGAAGAGGATGAATTGTAGCGGTACTTACTGGCCCATTGAAGTTGGACATTATAAAAGGGAAAACACATTATTCTTAATTATTCTGCCTCCATTTACTAACAATGGCCCTACCCTATTTTATTTTTAAATCAATATTCATGAACACGCCAGAGGTATCTTTGGCCAATAGGCCGTTTTCACAGCAAGTTTTCTGCCCGCGCTATATCGGTCTTTGGATACTTTACAGTCCTATATCTGAAAATTACTGCGGCTTGATAATGAGTTATGTCTTAGAAAATTTGAGTATCAGGCAGATGATTATGCCAAAAACACTTTGCTCCAAACCTCTGATCACCTCATTAAAAAAATTATCAAAAAAATTAGTCCTAAGCACCTCACTCCCCATCCGGCCTATGTTTTTTTTTAATGCACTATTTCACAACCCAACCCTACATGTCAGAATTCAAAATTTAAAGGCATAATTTTTTTTGCCTACTTAGTTAGTTTGGTGGCTATTTTTATTTATGATGAACCGAAGGCAGCATAGAGAAGAAAACAAGGGATTGCCAAGCAATACAAGGAATTGCTCCGCATAAGGCTATCAGAATCTTACCGATGAGGATAAGAAATTGACTCCTGCCCGCCTTTGATATTGGCGTAGATGCACATAAACATCAAAGAAGAAAATCAGGAGAAGCCTACATTTTTTCACCCTATAGCAGTGGCTAAAATAATAAGCTCGAAAATTAGGTTTTGGATGCCGTGTCCATTGCCTCCGCACTATACACGATGTTTGTTTGAGCGCACGGAGTTATACTTTTGGCCGACATAGAACGTAATGTTCGGGGAAACCGTAGCACTTCGTGATGGGACTCACTAAAACTTGGGCCCACCTAAAAAAGGATATGAACATATCCCAACAGCTGAGAATTTAGAAAGATGCTTTTTATTAACGTTAAATGATGACGTCCCGGGTCATTATTATAAAAATTGCAGACAGGTATCACAACATGCTCCTATGGATTCCATGCCAGAGCATAAACAAGTGAAGATTAGCATCGGAAACCTTGTCATCATATGCTCCATTGGCGCATGAATAGGTCTGTACAACATAAAGACAGAACTGGAAGACCTTTAGCCATTTTTTTTAAATATACGGAACGGGATGTCTACGAAGATTATTTTGGGTAAAATTGAGAATCCAAGGAAGCCCAAACAGTCCTTATATTGATGCTTTTTCGGGAGTTTATCACGCGAATCTTTGATAAAGAGCAGTTAGATTATTATATAAAAGGACGGAATGAAATCCATATTCTCTATTCCGCCGAAAAAATGAAGGTTCAAGAATGTGGCCTTTGATGAGATTTATGACTCAAATTTGCCATAAGGATCATTTAACAAGTCTGACCGGAAAGAACGAAAAAAGTTTATAGCCTGGAAAATTTATTCATCGTTTACTCGGACCAACTTCCTCCCCCCTGTTCGGTACGTGATTGGATTCCTCTCAAATCTACCGGATATGAGGCCCTACACATAAGGTAATTGGGACCAAGGGCAAATGGGTAGAAGTTACAGATAGAAGTGAAAGGACTGCACGAGATTCCGAAAACAGGCTATGCGGCCCAATTTTAAATACAAACACGGCAATCAAAAAGACACAAGGAATTGAGAATGGCTTAACCAAACTACAGGAAGCCATTGGACAATGCCAAATACGAACGCAGTTGATTTTTGTAGAAGAATTTTAAGCTTAACCTTTATTCCAAGGAGATTTTCTGTATTTTACACCTAAAGGAGAATTTAAAATCCCTCCAAAAGCGCTACACCTTTGGATTTCGCCTTTTAATAACATACCGGAAGTGGGCATGACACAGAGGAGGCCAAGGTGCAATGGTAAATTAGTCCCATTTGAACACACGCTCTAAACAGTGGACGACGAATGTATAGATTTATTATTACTCAAGCAACCGCCAGCCCCAGCCAAAGCTGGTTAGTTTAAGCGCACTACAGCAGGGCCAAGGGCCAAGATAAATCTTCATTAAGGGAAGAAAAAGAAGACCATGCCCAATGGACGGTAAGGAATTCTTAGACCGGCAACTAAAATCACAAAAAATTAACCCTTACGAGATACCATAACCAAATTGGTCATATTCTTTAAACTCAAAACCAGTTTTGGACTTGGCTTCCTATAGAGTGGGCAATAAGGAGTTTATTGACAATCATGATGTTAAGGATTTTTTGCGGCATCTTATAGTATGCTTTTATTAGTTTCTTAAGAATAGAATAAGGAGAAACCCAGTTCCTGAAGATATTCCATAAGAGAGGAATAACTACTTAATTTGATACGCTTGTTTTTGGCACAGGAAGAGGATAAGCTGGAATCCTAAATTATCCCAATGCCTGCAATCCATTCCTGGAGACGAATTTTTGGATTCGTTAGTGTAAATGAGGAAATTAGGTACACAAGAAAAACTGTCCCCAATGCCATAATCTCTCCAGTCCAACTACGCCTATAGGATATTTCTGCAAATGGATCGATTCTTCCAGAGAATTTACAGTAGAATAATGCGACAGGTAAATAGACAACCTAGGTTGATCAAGTGAATTACAGAAGTAATCTCTGGAATTTTACATGAAATATGCGGAATATTAATTTCGGTACCGCGACGGAGGCCGTTTCGCGGAAAAAATTAACACTTGTTGTAAAAAATAATGCTATCGCTTAAAAAAGTATTAGATAATCTAAAGCGTTAATTAAACGGTATCGATAAAAGTGGTCGCAGAATTTAATTTTTAACTGTACATTTGTACCCTAAGCTGGTAAAGCCCTATGGCCGAAATATAGAACCAAAGAATAGTTAAAATGTCTTCACCACTTTTCTTAGAGCGGAAATGGGCACAGAACAACCACCTTGAGCGCTAAACCACCACAACGGCATTTTACAGGAACATAATACGATTAGTGAAAACATTTGATATAGAATCACTTTTATCACTATGAAACACAAAAATTATCGGGTTAGCAGGGCTACACTTATACAATAACATGAGCTTCTATTGGAATGCAAATTAGTTTAGAACACCAGTTTGGAAAAACCAGGCCAATACGAAAAATCTATTTGGACAGACAGCACGATCATGTTTATCCTAACGGATACTTGGTGAAGTCAGAATTTGCGACCCCCGAACCAAAGTATAAAAAGACTATTAGGGAAGTTTTTTCAAAATTAAGATCATACTCACTCACTCTATTTTTAACGGGACCAAAAATCAGGAAGAGAACACGAATAATAATCCAATTTACATTTAAGAATGGCAGTAGACTTACTACTAGGACTCAATGGGGCGATGAAGGAAAAGGGGAAAATGTTGATGTTTTACAAAAATATGACCATTATAGGCACGTTTTCCAAGGCCGGACCCAATGCTGGCCAACTCTGGAATTTGATGGTATAAAACATGTTTTTTGCACACTAATTCCCCTCTGGAATTTTTCCAAGACTGCGGGTCAACATTGTCCGGAAACGGTGTTGGGTAATAAGAACCCCCGTTTATCCTTTAAAAAAGAGCTCGATAAACGCTTAAGAATTCAATTTTAATGATATTAAGTCTATATTTTTATCTCTAGAAAGGCCCATTTAATTTTGCCTACCCACCGCCTATTTGATGCCCTCTGAAACTGCAAAAGGCAAGGCAAAATTGGATCTACCCTCAAGGTATTGGTCCCGCACTATATGGAAACATAAACTGGAGAAACGAATGAGGGTTGGGGATTTGGGAATTTCTCGGACCTGGAAGAAAATACAGATCATTGCCAACAAACATGAGGCTTGATCAACTTTTACAATGTTAAAGAGATCCAACTATGACACCTAGGAATTGGAAGCCGATTTCCTTTATGGCTGTTTGAAAGAATTAAAAAAAATTGACTTCATAGATAGTGAAAGAGTAACATTTTAATGCACAAAGGGAAGGCAAAAAATATTGGCGGAAGGTGCACAGGATCTTTGGTTGACATCGATTTTGGAACCTATTCCATTTTGTAACCTCATTCTCTTCTATACACTACACGCGGCAGGTCCTGTACTGGATTGGGCGGTGGCAACCAAATAAAATTGGCAACGTCATAGGTATTTTCAAGGCTTACAGCTACCCGTGTAGGCTAGTGGACCGTCCCTACAGAGCTTTTTGATGAGGCGGTGCCACCTATGGGCGTGTCGGTACGGATTTGGCGCAAACCACAGGAAGACCCAGACGTTGCGGATGGTTAGACTTAATTGCCCTTAAATAATGCTGTTTTGAGATTAATAGGAGTAACGGAAATCTAATGATTGATTGAAAAGCAGATGTACTTAAGCGGGTTTAAAACCTAAAAGTGTGTAACTGCATACAACAAAAGGAAAACAGATAAACATTTACCTTATAGCAATTGAACCGGAATATGTAACTCCGGTATACGTGAAATGAGGGTTGGTCAAAGACTTGACCAAAATGACAAGGCTGATGAACTTCCGGACACATTAATGGGATTATATTAAGTTCTTTGAAAAAGAACTGGAAGTCCCCATCAAGATTGTTTCGGTAGGACCCAGATAGGACTCAGACGATATATCGATAACAAAGCCATCTTTTAAGAGGCCTTTTTTGATAATGGCATTTTATTAAAACTATCCCAAACTATAACTTCCTCCTCACAATAAACTATTTTGACCAAAATTTTAAACATTGCTTAAGTCCATTTCTTATTATTACCGTTATTCATTTGTTTGGACGGTTGGGGCCCAGAACCGAAGACAGAAGGTTAAACAAATAAACATTGTTTTATGTAAGGAGCCAACTTCACCAAAGATGAAAAACAATATCCCGGTGCGGCCCTCTTTTAAGTAAAGAATGAATCGGCAGGTGCATTTGAGATGAAGGAAGCCGATTTATGGTGCGATATAGCCTTTATTACCAAAGGAGATAACTTTAAGGCATGGGAATATTAAACTTCAAAAGGAGATTCGCTACAATTAACCGTGGCAAAGATCAGACTATGACGGCAATCTGAATCTAAGCGAAAGCCTGGGAAAATGTGGTTTTTGAATCATACCAGCCATGACCCTTACACCGGATACTTTAACGATTTGGACGGGAAAAACAAGAGGCCTTAATCAAGATTACGGAACCGTTTGTAGATTGTCCAACACCCTTACAGTAGAAATTTTGGACGCTTATTTTTACCGCAACCTTAAAAAATCACTTTTTTTTAGATAGTGTAACCTCGTCAATCCAGAATTCAATTTGGTCCTCCAAACAATTGGATTAATTATACGGTTTAAAAATGCCTATTTTAACGGACCGTTCCTACCATTAATGAGAAACCTAATAAAATGTATTGTGAACGGTGTGGTTTTTTGATACCAAAATAGACAAATGGGTAACTGGAATTAAAAATACCCGGATCGACTATAATAGAAATCGTATTATTTAAACGGGGGAACAGCCTGTATTTGACAAGAAAGACCGAATTTTGCATCCGCTACCAACAATATTACAATTAGGGACACTATAAATATGGATTGAATCAGGCCACTGACGCTGAAGTATACAAGGCCAAGATCTCTGTATTTCTAACCCAAAGAGCCGTATCCATTAATCTCGTAGAGCAGGATTCTTTATATGCCACGGTGATCACACTAATCGATCACTGGACAGCCCGACAGCGTATACTTTAAGGGCCTTTAGGAATGCAAAATTCCTATAAGAAACCGAATTTAGTGGTAATATCGCGTTCCATCAACATTTTTAACCAAAAGACCGGAATTAAAGAACTCATTACAAGCCTATATTTGGAATGGCGAAAATTCAAATGACCGCGATAGCATTCCATTTATCTCCAATTTGGCAAAACGAAAATGGACTCATTGAAGGTAATCAACAATGCCTTTGGTTATAATCAAATAGACCACTGACAGCAAAGTAGGCTACCCAGGCCAATGGGCCAGGACTCTTTTGGAAGTTTATAGCACACACAGCTTTACACCACTTCGTCAGTATTATTATTAAGGCTCGAGTTTAACTATGATGCTGTTGGTTAATAGGGATCACTGACGGCTTCAATATATTCATAAGAAATGTACAATGAATGACCAAGAACTTTTATAGGGATCAAACAAAACAATATGTAGTGCATTAAAATGAACCCTTGCATAACGAGATAGAGGATATTACTTTTTATAACCAATCTGAATGGCGATATTTTACAGAGAAGGACACCTGAACAACAGCAGACTACTAAAAGGTTTTATCTGGCGTGGGGATGAGCGTATTCTTACTAAAGAACGATATTTTTGACGAAAACGATTAATAATATGTAATTGGCACCATAAGGTGTGGAAAAACCCTATTGATATACGACGTATATCGATGAAGGCGGAAGAAGATAAGGAACGCGATTCTATAATTCCTCAATTACGGGGCAGTCAGTGAGAAAAAATTGGAACAAAAAATCGACCAACAGAAAAAGGAGTCAAAGCTACACTTCAGATCCGAAACTAAAGAACGCTAATGAAGGAGGGCACCAAAGAAAGACGGTTGGCTCTGGTTACTATTTAATGCAACGTTGTTTGAACTCAAGAAAAAATTATAGAAATTCTCAAAACCTTACCAAAAAGGCTGGACCTAAATATTTCTTTCGGAATTTCACCATTTCACTACGTATATTTACGAAGATTAAATTCATGGCAAGAGGCACTTATTTTCCGTGAGTAATTTCAACGTAAATACCATGGACGAAACGGATTTTTAGAGTATTGGACAAATAGACTGAATGAACATGATTGGAGGATTATTATAATACAGGCACAGACTCTGAGCATCCTTAGCTGGAAATTCATACATGCAAGGCAGTTATATTTAATGATCTCAAAGGAAATGGCCCTCGATTTTGTTGCTGGTGTTTCGCTTGTAGCCTGGGTCACTGCACCAGAGTGGTAAATGGCCATACGGACAGTAAAAGTACATGCCACGTAATGGTATACTGGCGAATACTTTCAGGAACCGCGTTGCTATACAAGCTTTTGGCTAATCATCGCTCCTTTGGAGAACCACTTATCTGGTTAATTCTGGATGAGCCATTGAAGGAGCATTGAATGGCAGAAGGTATACAGGCGAAGCCAATTCTAGGCGCCAAGAATGCTTCCATGGAAATACATGGGAAGTTTTGAGCATTAGGGCTATGAAGAGCGAAAAGTGCTTTAGACTCTAATTCAACATAGATTATTCGTTTTATAATGAACGAGGATTATTTAAACAATAACGGGGAAAACTGCTGCCGTAGTTCTGGAGCCTATTCAAGGGGTGCCGGTTTTATAGTCCGGAAAATTGGATATTTAAAGGAAGGTCAGGGAAAGATGTACAGCAAATGGGGCCATGCTCATTCTGGATGAGATACAACCTGGATTTGGGCGTACTGAAAATTTGTTCCGCTTTGAATATTTTAATTGCGTTCCGGACATACTTGTAATTGGAAAGGCATGGGTGGGCGAATGCCTGTAGGAGCCTTTGTATTTCGCACAAAATGATGCCGACATTAACAGGAAATCCAACTTGGTCATACTTACCACCTTTTGGCGTATCTGTAATTGCTGCTGCCTGTCTAGCTACATTGCAAGAATTAACGGAGGCACACTTATCAGGATGCCTGGAAAGAAAATTCTATTAAGAAACTTTACAAACGACTAATAAAAGAATTCGAGGAAAGGCCTAATGTTGGCTTATGATGGAACAACGGATAGTAATGAGTTATACTTAAATGTGCGCAAAAACCTGAATTTATTCTGGTTGCTTTTTGAACAAATGCGGTTTGAATTTCCCCGCCATTGACATTACCATGAAGAAATCAACAATAGGTTGTGGTTGATTTGGAGGTATTGGGACGGCATGAAACAATAAATTGTTACTAATTTTGTAATATTATAGACCAAATTGTCGGAATTAAGGGTTTCAATAGACTACTTAGTTCAATGATAATTAGAAGTTCCTATGGCGTTAGAAACCAACGAGGACCAGGGCAACCAATTGCTAAGTTTGATCCATGCTCAAACAGACGATGTCTACTTCTTTGATGCGGGATTTTAGATATTATCATCAATCTCAATAACGGCAAATTGCATGCTAAAAAAGCATTAAAATACGGTTGCAACAGCACCCGGACAGCAATTGAACTTAGTTATTGTCTACTAGAGTCTTGTCTGAACCAATCTGGAGTTGGCAGACAAAATGTGATGAGCTACGATTTAGATAGTAGCACGAGGAAATATACAATCCAAAGGCCAATTTTATCCAAAAAAGATATCAGAAGCCGGCTGTATGCTCTAAACCATGCCTGGATTAACGATGACGTTTTGATATACAATTCACTCTAGGATGGAGTATTTGTTCATGGATATTTTGAGACGCAACGAAATTTCATGATGTGGTTTCCTTGTGAGAAGATTATTCCCTCTCTTATAATGTAATCTATTGTTTTGATTCTTTGAAGGATTTTGACGGAGCCATCGTAATACCTAAACGACTATCTGGAACGAACCTATAGCGAAGTGGCATGGCACAATTTAGGTAAATGTATTACAAAGATGCACAAGAAGCCTTGACTGCTTTTGCTTTGCCATAATTTCGATGAACTTTTATAGGTGCCTACCTTGAAAAAGGAAAAGTATTGAAAATGGGCAGATAACAATGAGGCATTGAAAACTATGAGACCCTATTACTATTGAGGATCACTCTGCTATTTAAGAATGAAGATGCACGAAATTAAAATGATGATTGCAAAATCCTATTATTCAGGCGGTTCATAAGACTTTAATGGATAAAGGATGGTTTTGTCCATCAGGTTATTACATAAGGAGGAGAATTATAACAAAGCATGCACTATATAAATAAGGCTTAATTTGGGGAATTCAAGTATTGGAAAAAATGTGCAAGAATTACATCTGCCTAAAAAACATGATGAGCATCCTTCAACAACAGTGGACTTAGGACTACGAATTTGCCTGTTTCCATTGGCCGATGTAGCCTGTTGCAACTAGATGTTCATGCGCCGATTAGAAATATTGCTCCAAGGCATGAGTTTTATCGCAACGATTGAATCAGTATAAAATGGCAAGGATTCTATCTGCTATTTAACGGATTCCGAGAGGCGGGCAATTCGATTGTACGCTTTAAGATAGACTTGAACAACTTCATTTTATCGAGACGAATTTTCTCCAGTTCTCAATACATTGGGCCAAACTTAATTGAAGATGTGAAAAATTCTTCCAGATAATAAGCTATTTTTTGTTTTTTTATCATTTATGGAAATCGCAATCTTTAAATTACATTGGTTATTTTATTAAAGGAATGCAGGTGTTGTGATGTTGTACCCGGTGTTCTGGAGGCAATTGCTTTTATCGTATTTATGAAGAACTTATTACAGCATAAATTGTAAACTTGCTTTTACCCCACTTGAGAAGGAGGAATTAAAATTTTCTGGTCAAATAAATGGTTATTCTTCTTGCACTCCCTTCTAGTATCGGTATCGGTGCTATCCTTGCCAACTGATTAGCTTGTTAATGGAGATGAACTATTCCATTATGGTTTTTTCTTTTGGACTGTCTTTGGGCAGTATACTTGTGTGCAAGGAATTAAAAATGGGGTGAGTACTATATTTAATAAGATTGTAGGGCGCAGCTGTGCTTATTATATTACCAATTGCAATTGAATTCGGCTTTCCCTCCTATTTTTTTTCCGGATTGGCATGTGCATGATTTTACCAGGATATCGGCCTTTATTCTAGTCTTTTAGGCTCTAATAAACGGTTCTGGACGCATGACGACGCGTTCTAAAATCATAGCACCGTTGCTTAGCATTTTGGCTGCTAAGCTCGCAAACTTCTAAATGGATGTTTACCCTTACAAAACTAACATTGGACCTGCTCACTGGATTTATAGTGGCTATTTGATAAAATTGGCTTGGAAAGAGTCTTGGAACCAAGATGTTTGGAGAAAAATAATTACCATTAAGACAGACGTATACCCTTTTCCTTTGATGGTGATCCATTACAAGTGCAGTTATTTAGCTTAAATCTTGGTTTCCCGTTATTTATACTGGAAAATTGGCACAAAAATACCGCATACCTCAATGAAACCAGAACCGTTACGGATAAATTCTTACTGTAATAAAGGCTTGTTTATGGGTGTGCACAGTTCCGGGCGTTCGGTGGATTTGTGCTTTTGGTAGGTGGTTTCTAGAGAGTTTATCTATTCGCTCCAGTAACGTAACTTTCACTCTTGATCAGCGAAGGTTGAAAGTTCTATGTATCAATGCAGTTTTTTAATACTCTTATTTTTTGGTATCTGGTAGCTATTTCAGTGTCCTCATTTTTGGATATTTTTGAACGTTGAATGAGCTTTGAGGCGCTTTTTTGATGTTTGGCTCGATTACCTCATAGGCAAGGATTGGCATTGGAAAAAGACCTACGCCAGGATTGTTGGACTTACCATTGGAATATCTATATTCTTCATCGGGAAAAAAAAAAAAAAATAAAAAAAAAAAAAACAGATGAAATTGGTCTTTAATTCTTTTGTGCATATAGTGTTTGGGATGCGTTACTGACTATCGGGTCGTTTTTCTATTCCTTTTTGGCAATTATGTAATCTCTGGTAGATTCCGTTATGCACTTTATGAATACTTCTCTGAAATTTTCGGGCGACTTCAGTTTCGATAATCCAACAGGTTGAATACCTTAAAGATACTTGCTGTATTTACATGGATCCGCTGCGGTTAGTGGACCCTTTCCCATCTTTAGCCGTACTAAATTTAATAGCTATTATATGGTTTATGGTTTATTACGGTTCTCTCGGAGTGGTTTGGCATGGAAGCGAACGTTATTTAAAACGACAATACAGGAACTTTATATTGGATACATCAAAATCAATATAAATGAAGGTCATTTATATTTTGGTATCTTATGAGACTTGTGGGCTATTTTTTTTATAATTTTTTGGAATTTTATTTATTAGGTTTTAGACTGTATGGAGAATAGAAAGGGAATAAAATAGATTTGTCTAATTGAAAGAATATTTATATTAATTTTCAAGAGGTTATTTACAGAATTTCCGAGTAGGGGACAATATACTTTATGAATTTGACTTGAGATAGATTTATTCAAGGAACTGATGGAGACACAAAGATATAGGTTAAGTTAAGTCCGTACAAGGAAAGATATGCTTTTTATCCTAAATAGACAAGAAGTCTGGTATGGGCTGTGACATCGAAATTGTAGAGAATGAGACAGTAGGCTATAACAGATGATCATGCTTTTCAAATCCATTGAGCCTATTTAGACAATAAAAAGGGCTTATACTTGGAGGGAGGTGTTAAAAGCCGTGGCTTTGTACTCATAAATAGGGATAACATAATTTGGTTTCAAAGTCCACGGCAACAGCTTTAATTTCAGAATCAGGAGGTATGTTGACATACGGTAATAGTTAATTGGTACGCCTTTGGGAATACCATTTTATGACAAGC
>Ga0163217_1072358_pt1 | contig 15600 bp, 15 predicted proteins | sample SynspAceP_FD_185933 | JGI IMG/M metagenome (GOLD analysis project Ga0163217, IMG submission 185933) | Saline lake microbial communities from Ace Lake in Antarctica - Synechococcus sp. Ace-P (PacBio error correction) | ecosystem: Environmental > Aquatic > Non-marine Saline and Alkaline > Saline ...
TTCTCCGACCAGGGGGAGGAAGGGGGTTCCCTGGCTTCATGTTTTCTTGCATTCCTTTCGCGCACGCGCGGCAGGGCTTCGGCGGGCCCATAGCTTGGCAAAAGGATTTTTTTTTGGCAAAAAACTCGCTTCTCGCGGGCCATCAGAAGCAGCAAGCCCAGGCGGGCACATAATCTGCGCAATCCAAATGTTCGGTCTTGATACAAGCGCGCCATTCATTCTTTCACGTCATCCTCGGCCAGGCTGGATGCCGCCCGCAGTATCACAGGCAAACAGCGGCAAATTTTCCGGCAGCCTGAATGCAGGCGTCCCATAGATTGGAAATCGTTCATGAATTGGGTTCTTCCTTTTTACAGTAGAGGTACTGTTCTTGCGACTGAGGTGGAATGGCCAATGGGGTTTCAGGTTTCTGCGTCAATATTGGTTGCCGCAGCAAACCTTCAATGGCCACATCCGGACCCGTCAACTAGCGACGTGGGATTCATTTTTGGTTTAAGCGCAAGATTCAGCGCCGGCAATAAACGTCCAGAATGGGAAATTTCCCGCTGCGCCGGGAATGACGGAGTGGGACGGGAAATGACGGGGGTGGCGCGGGAATGATTCGCCCGTCTCCTCGCGAACGGGGGATCCATTGTTCGTGTTGGAAAGTGGGTTGTGTGATCCTGTGGCCGGGCGAGGAACCAAAACTTGTTTGAGCCGGTCTTCCCGTAATTCCGCGCGGCGGGAATACATTCTGATTTCAGGTGTATGCACTTTGGCCAGAGTACCCATCACGTTTGCATCCAATCGCGCCATAACGCCTAATACACAGCTCAAGGAATAGGGCATACCATGGAAGCAAAAGTACATCAGCCCAGGCGCCGCAAGGCGATATTTTGGCATCGCAGTTTCTGGGCCGAAACTTTCGTGAACCAGCCTCAGCGATCTTGAACTACTGCGACTTTTAGCAAATGTGGCTGACCCGCAAAGAGCCAGCCAACCAAATGACGATCTTGGTAGACACTGATGCTCCAAACATCAGCCGGCGCAACGCGTGGAAGTAATCGTGCAGAACGCATCGAAGAGGCTGCTTGGCAGAACGGAAGTGCCCAACGACAAGCGCATCGCTGTCCCTCCCCGCGCCTGCGCTCGAGAAGGTCGAGCGTTTTTCTGGTACGCTGAGCCAGCTTCAAGGAAGGTCGGCAAATGCAGGCTAAAAAACCGGAGCAGGGGTCCGGGTTCATTTCACTCTAATAAACTAGTCCTGCAAAAGCACGTTTCTGCCGTAAATATCACAATGCCGTTGCATTGGCTGATACCCTGCACACTTCAGCAAGTCAGGCGTAACTGTTAATAATGATTCATCGGCACTGCTTGGCGCAGTATCAGGATTCGATGCAAGTTCGCATGGGATGAAGACCTCGTTTGCACCGGTGACTTTTCTCATGGGTGGTACTTCCGGTTGTCGCGATCAATAGCTCCTAGTAAAGCTTCTCACCCGGGCGCAACGCTGAACGTGATACCAATATCCCGTTGATTGATTTCATCTGTCAACGCACGTCAACCCGACAGTGAATATCCTGCGCGCAGGTTGACGATAGTGACCGGCTCGCCCATATCTCAGCAAAACACATTCACCGGCCTTTGCATGGAGCCGCTGAATACCAATTGCGCCGCTCGGGTGGTCATGAAGTAACCGGGTAATATGCCGGGTGTGTGACAGTAATCGGCCGCCGCGGCGGAATTGATTGGGGAACATAAGGGTATGACGAGCCCGATGAACCAGCACATTTGCGACCGACAATGGTAGCGGTGCATAACCTGGTTGACGCGAGGCTTCACCCCAAGGTGGGGCGCTGCTCACTACTCAGGCTGCAATTACATTCGGCATCGCTTTGGTCGAACCCATCACGTTTGGTAGGGCGCACTGGCCTGTTGTCCGAGATAAGTACAAAATTCTCGCCTGGCTTTGATGCGCTGCGCGGTATCAAGTACCGAAAACATTGTTCATGATGCCTTCAGCACATTGTGCTCCACCATAGACATGCTTGTAAGTCGGCGGCGTGATAAATGTAATGATTTTCCAGCGTTTGATTACATCCTGAGGCGCCGGTAATTGCGGTAGAGCCAGATGGGAATCAGCATGGTTTTGTTACTCTGAGTACGCAGATACGGCGATCAGCTCGAATGAATTTCATAACAGTGCGAACTCGCTGTGCTAAACAGCACCAGGGTTTAGGTTCGACTGCACAAAATCTGGCGGATAGTCGCTGCCGATAGAGCGCAGCCCGTCCATACTGGCCTGGCCTTTTGATACAACGCTCAAACAGCGATTGATCCGCGTGTACTGCAATCAGGCAGCAAATCCGCATATCGATTCCTGGGAGGTTCGACTTCACCTTGCGCTGGGCAAGAATCATCAAACCGGGATCGTACGCACGTGTAAAGAGTAGTCTTTGTTAAGGAGCGAAGTACGTCGACGTCGTGTCCGCGTCGCGGAGGGATATACCTAATAGTCTTCACTCCCGGGTCTTCTCATCATCAACCTACATGATCCGCGCGTAACCGGCAACCCGCATAGTGCGGCGATCACAACTCTTCATCATCATCAACAAAGCGACGGGCGGTACAACTGGCACGCGCAGCGATGCTAGCATACTGTTTGCCCGCCGCCCTGCCCCATAAATGGCACCCGGCCCCCCCTTTTGCCCCCCCCAACGGGGAGCCTCGTCTTTTTTGGACTTAGCTACGTACCGGCAAATCCAATCCCGGCAAAATACTGAAGAAGCCAGTAATCGCAAAGCCGCCACCAACATCAAACACAGGCTCCAATGAGAAAGATCCAGATCGAGATATAGAATGTCAACCGAGTCGCGGACCGCCAATCCAGCACCAGCATAAAGGCAAAGAAAGCCCGGTGACGCCTTGAAAATCACAGCACGCATAAATTGCAAAATCCGATACGGCTCGGTACATGCCATCGCGCACAATAGCTAGGAATAGCGAGAGGCGCAGTTAACGAACAGCCAACTGATTACCTCCGGCATACCCAGCTGATGCCCAGCGCAAGAACAGCGCCAACGCACATGGCAAAGCAGCAGAACAAAATCGCCGCAATCTGAATGAACCGTTTGCGGCGATACTCAAATTGATTATCGTCCCTTGAACCTCTTCGGCTCCTACTCAAATTTCAGAATTTACTATAGTCAGTGTTTTCAATAATACGTCCCATAGCGCTTGATAGTACTACGGGTTCTCTGACTGCCACGCAGGCATCGCCACATGGCTTGGAACGCCAGCTCAGCGTGCCAGTTCAATTCTTGGCCGCCAACTGCGGATCAGCGTACAACTGGCCATCCCTGGCCGGCGTCGCAAGTTGGTATGGCAGTGATTTCCCACAGGCCTTGCTCAAGGCCTTCAGATTCCAGTACCGAATAGCCATGGCTTACAGATGAATGCCTTGATACCTCGTGGTGCTGGAGCACAACAGCGCTGTATGCCCGCGTGCAGATCAATCCATGGGATGTAATGCGAACGCCCAGTGCATCCGGGCGTAGGGTAATCGCCGCCAAACACTGGTCAGGTTGCTCGGCGCCCCATGGCCATGGGAATATAGGGCATGAGGTTGTTGGGGGATACCAGGCAGGTATCTTCGCAATTGCCCGCTGGGATGGCGCCCACGGGCTTGAAATAACGCAAAAGGGCGATGTTTCACTCGGGTCGCACGGTGCAGGTCCGTCAGCAGCTTCAATCTCACTTGGACCGGCGTAGGGTTGGGTCGCTGCTAGTCGGGAGTCTTGGATTGGCAGGCTGGCGGAGTCACGTAGACGGTCGCAGAGGAGCTGAAACAGGTTCTTTATCGCGCACGTGCATGGCTTCACACAGTCATCACGGTGCAGCTGACATTATTGGGGTGGTAGTTAAGCAGCGGCTGCTGCACGCGTTCACCAACGGACTTCAACCGGCGAAATGTTGAATAACCACATGATGACATGCTCGCGAAGATAGAGTCCAACAGGGCGCGTCAATTGATGTCCCCTTCGATATCAGGGCACGGGAGCGTGTATATTCAACGCTTGAGGCTCTGAGAGCTATGGCTGGAAGTTATCCAGACCAGCACTTCAAAACGGCCTTGCGAGTTTAATACGGTATGGGTACCATAAATTCGCCGCGGTGGACCAGGATGGTCTTGCTATAAAGTGCTGATCTCCGCTGAAATTCTATGGCGATTTTACCATCCAACCGCACATAGGGTTTGAATACATCACCCCAAAATGGATCCGCGTTCGCGAGAATGACGGATAGCGAGTGGCATTCCGCCTCTTCTCCTCTACAGACATACCCCGTCATTCCTACCCACCCTCATTTCCGCGAACGAGGTAAATGATCCATTTTGACTTTCGGGGTGAGACACAATTGGGCGGCACCACACCGCTTGGATGCGCATTCGCGAGCAATGACGGATGGGTGAGTATGGTATTCCCGGCCCTACGTCTCCACTCAGACCTAGCCCGTTTATTTCCTACTCCACCGTCATTCCCGGAACGAGGGAATCTCATTTTGACTTTTCGGGGTAGTTCTGTACGGGCAAACAAAAAACCCTATGGATCCCCGCGTATCGCGAGGAATGAAGAACAGAGGAGTGCATTCCGCCTACACGCTGTCAATCGCCCATCCGTCACCCGCTGCCATATTACTGTATTTTCGCGCAGGCGGGAATCAGGCGGTCTTATCAGCGAGCACCTTTGCCACAAGTCAACTCGACCTAAATCCGCCAATCGCTCAACCAGCCGCGCGTCTCCCGTTATCACGCCTGATCACCGCGCTTTTCCGCACATTCAAGCGGATAACGGGCGGCTGGTATTCGACGCGGCAGGGTTAAAGGAGTCAGCATAAAGCAGATGCTCAGTCATCGGTTGATCCATCAGCGCATCGGGGGTATTTGCCTCAATCGCCGCTCCAAAACGCCCGGCGCGTCAGAAACGGTCAGCTTGAATTCGCCGACGATGGAAGCAGCAATCCGCTATGCACCAGCTCAGACATCGCTTGCTTCAACGCAGAGCAGCTCCGCCACAGGCAGCCACGGACTCATGCGACTGTGCAGTAGCGAATAACAGGAATATGATGTGCGCTTCAATTGCGCATACCACGATCCTCATAATCCATACGCTCTTTGATAACGCTGCGCCTTTGTTTGCACCGCCACACCACCGCCAGCCTCCACTGCTCCAATGTTCCACACAACCGAGGAATCATGGGATGTGCGAGGCAGGTTTTTCTGCAAAAACGCTTCAGCCACAGCCCGCGATGTAATAAGCTTCTCAATAAAGCGGCGTGTTCTCAACAGAAAAAGCGGTCAAAATGCATCCAGCCGATGCCATATAGCCCCGTGCTCAGCATGCCTGCGGGTCAAGGCCGCGTTCTAGTGAGGATTGATTGGTTGCATAGGGAAACTGCATCGGGTTCATGAAGATTTTTGATTAATCTCGACGGCACGCCCACCGTTTGAAATGCTTGCTCAAGCCGCATCGATCGCAGGGCGCAGCGCGTTGCGGATTCACCAGCACTTCAACGGGTAATAATTTGCCGGCTCGAATAGTCAGCAGATGCTGAATGCTACGCTTCGCGGGTATTCCACCACTCATATTGCGCGCTTTCGTCGGCAACGGTCGGTCCCTCCGTTATGGAGCCTCATAAACATTAGCTGTCAACTCGCGAATTCTGCACAGGCCAGATCAGCAGAGATCGGCCGAGACCCTTCGCGCACCAGTTTGAGGCGTTGTAGTCGATCGGGTGGTTTGTGGGAAGCCGTCACCTCAAAGCCCCTTCACACCAGGTGGAAGGTCGCGAAGTAACCTCTTCAGTGCCGCAACCCCAGGTCCCGCACGTTCACTGCCTCGTCTGCAAGCCGTTGGCCAAGCCGCCTTGAAGCGGCCTTCGGAAGGTGTCGCGCACATCGCCCACCAGTACGAATGCGATCAAGGCCTTCAGCACTTGGGCAAAAGCCCGGGATGCGGTTAGCGCAATGTTTTGTTAAGCTGGTACAGCTGGCAGGATGTCAATACGTTTGAAACAGGGTGATTCAGACATGCTGATCCTTAGATGAGAGAGGTATTGCCTAATGATAACAGACCCGAAAGTCAAAATGGATTCGAGTTCGCGGGATGACGATGAAGGGGCGGGGGAATGACAAAAGGGGCGGGCGAGAGTGGGGGACGGCAACTAGCCCGTCATCCTCGCGTAACGCGGGGATCCATTTTGCCTTTAAAAAGCGAGTCTGTGCATTATGCCAAGGCGGCAGCGCGAGGCACCACTACCCCTCAAACCGCAAAATCCGCGCACACTGCCGTGGCGTATCTAATTCTCCAGATCAGCCCTTCGCCAGGATCTGATCAGCGTATCACCGAATCTTTTTGCCCATCTCCATCCCTGGATTCGAAGGGATGATGTCAGATCACCGATTGCCCAAACACTTATGCTCATAAGTGCGATCAGCGCACCAAGTATAGGGCGTCAGCTCAATCAAAAGCAACGTAGAGCTGGGCTGATGCGGGTAGCGTTTATTCCGTGGCACGAGGCCGCGTCTCCAACAGCCGCATCACCCAGCGCCAGCAGCGCGACTGCGCCAGGAGTTAGAGGGCCAACTCGTGGCTGTGGCTACAGCTCAGTGCGATTCAATATGTTGCGCTCCAGATACGCGCGCTGGCCAATAACTCGCAGGTCATCGTTCCGTGCCGCTGGTCGCATGCCTGTAAAAAGCGTGCTGTGCATTCGCCCACGTTTGCCATACAATCGGGCAGTAGCATAATCCCACCGGTTACCGAGCGTTTACGCTCTTGCCGTTGGATTCCATTTCCAAAGCCCCCCCCCCCCCTGTTTTCAAAATAATTCGGCAGTTCTTTCAAGGGAACCATCGTAGGGCAGGATCGCAAATGGGCATTGATGTTAGAATATTGGTATTCCAGATTACCGATCAATACCGAGCAATACCGGAAATTCTGCTTCCCAAGGCGCCTTACGGAAGTGCCTCACCATAATGCAATGCGCAACCAGAGCACTCCCGAAAGCATGCTGCCAATGGTAGGGCACGGGCAACAATCGCCGCCAATGAATAGCGGCCGCTTACCCAATCCTACAGAGCCGCCTCTGGTTGTATTCGGGGATGCCACTCGTCATTTCGCGCGCAGAAGACACGCCAGAAAGTGAAATTCAACAAGCGTGCGGTCATCCCCCAGTTCGCGCTCGAGCCAATGCGCGCGTGCGCATTAGTCGCGTTCAATAGTGGAAGGATTTGGGACGATGATAAACAGTAGTGAAGTGCGGGCTAACCGCCAGCAGCTGCGATAATTGGCTGCCATCCATAGTCGAGGCAAAGTGCACATTCACTCTGAGCGCTTAGGCAGCCGCGATCGGTCAACGCCTGAGTCCACATCAGGGGGCCAGGTTCAGATCGCCCACGCAATATCACCACACGTATCACTTCCCGTTAGCAGCGCGCATTGCCGGCCGAATCTGCGTGATATCTTCTCTTCGCTGAGTTGAGCATGACCTGGCCAGTAATGTCCTTTGCCGTCTCACTCGCAAATTCGATCTGCGGGTAAGCGCAGTGCCAGTGCATGGGCGTTCGTCTTCGCTGTATTGTATTTTTCCAGCAAAGAGAGCATCCATCCGCGCGTCTGCTCCCGCGCCAGCGCGAGCGGTGAGTGAGGGTTGCTTCAATACAACGTTTTTGGGAAATCATAAAGAATGGGGCAACTGGCGATGTAGTCTCTATCGAAACGCTGGCCATCGCGGCGAACATGTCCGATAGATGCTTTGCGCGCATCCTTTTCGCGTGGGGCAAGCAACGCTTGCCAGGCTTCACTGTTTTGCTTGATGTTTGCATCACTCAGGCCGCCCCTATGCCAAGTAGTAAAACTTCTGCTTTGATAAATGCGGATCCACCATGCCCGTCAGCAATCAGCGGATACGCCATGCTCATCTTTCAGGGCGCAGCAAATAGGGCTCCAGTAAGCTTCATTCAGTGACAGCATCAGCGCATCAGCGCCTCGCTGCTCGTAAAGGGTCGTATGCAGCTCAGGTCTCACGCTCAACCCGCCAGTCAGCAGCGGCGCAGCGCCCGCGATCGTGCACATGGTCTGCACTTCCAACGCCTGCGCCCACAGCGCTTCATCTTTCAAAATGCGGGGGAGTTATCGATACGGGACGATTAGGCTTGAAGGCCACGCCCAGAGCGCGACCCTGGCCCAGCAGTTTCATGCCGTAATGGCGCAACGTTTGCGGAACAGCACCTCTTTCTGGCGAAATATTGATGCGAAGCACTTTTCATACAGCAACTGCGCCGCATCCCGCTACTCTGCAGGGTAGAGGCCCAGGCTCATCACAATCAGGGAATAAGTCCAAACCCCCAAACGCATACAGGGTACAAGTAGGATTCGCCATGCGCTATCGCACCCCATGCCTTGGCGAATACGTTCAATATCCCACGTCCAGGCTGTTGCCAGATCGCCATATCATTCATATTAGCTCAGGCGGTAGCACATCCGGTATCGCAGCTGGTGATTCCGCTTCACGGGGTCGCATCCATCCCCGACCGGCCGCCGGTGAACGGCCAGCAGCTCAAGAAGAGTTTCTGTGCCAGGTTCTCATGCATCCGCGCCAAGCACAGTTATCGCACGCATAAATCCCGCAACGCATTACCTTGTCAGCAAATCCGGAGGCTTACCACAGTATGGCTGGATCACCCTGCGCTTCTGCTCTTCGTCTTCTGCAAACTTCGGCTGGTGCACAGGAAAAGTGACTGATTGACACAACAAGCTGGCTCGGTTTATCGGCAGGCACGCAAAATGTCCTGGCCTAGCAAAAGGCATCCGGCTCAATGCCACCAGATCACCGGCTCTGCTGCTCAGGCGGCGTGTCCCTGATCCGCCTTGCACACCCTACGGCCTGGGCTTTGTTCGGACCATCAGATCAGCAGCCAGGTTTCCACGGTAGGGTAACTCGCCTTAGCAATTGGCGAGCACTCGAGAGTCTGGAATATGCAGAAACCTGATTAAAGAAACGACGCAAAGCGCAGCCTCACACAGTGCGCAAAAGCGTATTCGCGTATACATCCATGTGCATACTAAAAGCTCCTCAGCGCTGATAGCGCGCAGCATGGCTTGAAATCGTTGCCCGTACAGGGTGCGCAACCGTAAGCAGGGTGGCTTCCAGTCCAGTTTACTGCCGAATCAATAGGACCAGCGGAATGTGATACGCTCACGCTGTTTCTGCTGCATGAGAGCAGGCATGATCAGTCAGCTGTATTCACCGCCCGCACCAGGTGTGTCCTTGGCTAACAATTCCAAAATTACTCGGCCGCAAAAATAGCGGCCAACGATAGCATTTGATTGGGGCTTCGGCTGCGCAGCTTTCACTACTGCTCATCAACGCATGCTTGCCTGATGCAGATCGCCGTTCAGATCAACCAACGCCATACTGGCTGACATCGCTCGTAAGGACCGGCTCAACCATGTCTGCGCCTGGACCACGCCAATCGGTCCAGTCCTCTGGCAAGTCTCACACAGGCCTGACTGCTCCAGCAGTCGCAGCAGCCGGCAAAAGGGCGCATCGCCACAATCGGCCGCGCACAAATACACCCGCATGCCCACGAGCGCTTTGCCTGGCGCCTGCGTGACATCAGGCGGCGGCGCGTATCGCGCAATTTCACAGCTTCTTTCTTGCCACGGCGTTCCAGCTCGCTTCAGCTCGGTAGTTCCGTCAAAGTGATTCTTCAATAGCTTACTTGCTCGAAGTGGGTCACGCACAAATTCGTTGATGCGGCGCCATGGCCTCCTCCACCACGTACTTGGATACGTTTATCAACACGGTAACCATTTCCTGGGGATGGCTTGCTAGCGGGAAGAAAGCGCGTGCCGAGACCGGCAAGGGTAATACGGCTTTTGGTAAACTTCACAGTAACTCTGATTGTACAAGTCGAACACAGCTTGTGGATTAAGAGCGAGATCGGGCTAGAGTTCAGGTGAAGCGACTCTTCATTCGCCTTATAGGCAAATTCTGAGCGGGTGGGTAGTACATAGGGCCGAACGGAAAGCGTGCAGTAATTTGCTGAATCATGTTCGCATGGAACAATGATCAGCGATGCACCATTGATGGCACGAGCGACTCACGATCAGTAGTAGGGAAATCGGGGAAATTTTCAACAGGGCGTCAGCTCATATCAATAGTAATAGGGGGCGGCTTACCTTGCCCTTTGTTCAGAATCGCCACCTGACAGTGATCATAAATTCAGTTGGTTGATCTGTTTCTTGATCGGCAACGCCGGAAGAATATCCACCTGATAGTCACATCTGTACATCAAATACAGGCGCCAATAGCCTCTGGCTGTTCAGGAACTGGGCCGGCTCCACATAGCATCCGGTGAACCCAGATGCTTTAACTGTACGGCGAGAGCTCCAAACTCAGAGCATTACTACCCACCGAAAAGAGTCGGAAGAGCTTCATAATTGGGCTGCATTTCTGCGCTCAACGAAGCGAGTGGGGTGTATTGCGATGAAGTTTTTTTTAGCTAAACCGGAGGACAGGGGGGGGCGTCTCGATGCGGCCAACAGCAACCACTCGTAAACAGTCTAAGCTGCTTCTTGGCTCGTCATCCTGGTCACAGCCAACTCAGCCCGCTATGCAGCAGCACGCAAAAAGCCTGCGGCCAACGACATAGCAACGCGCATCACTTGTCCCATCGGCTCCGATTGCGAGAGTTCTCATTCTCATACTTACTAAAGCGACGCCCCCACCAAAAACCTGAGCGGCTACGGAATTTGACAACCCTAAACCTTTTCTCAGATCCTTACTTGGCTACCGTCAAAAGCAATCCACTGTTTTATGGAAAGCTAAAACAGCAGCTTGTGCCGCGCAGTGATCTGAACAAGCTGATCAACACCGCAACTATGCACACAGCAAAAGGCACGGTATCTGAGCCGATCGCCTTAATATTTCAAAGGTTTCTGCAATCGGATTTTTGGACTTAACGCCCTTCCACAAATCGGGAAATTAGAATTCAAAGATTTTTCATAACGTCACCTATTAATAAGTGGATTCATAAGTGACAGGAGACCAACGCACACCAGCAGACCGACTATGGGAAATTTGAACGTAGTACTCACCTCATATCTTTCCCACAAATCGTTCCATTCAGAGCCTGTTTCAAATGTGTTGCGTCACATGCTTGCCACAACCGCGTCGCCAATCCACACCAACTCTGAGTTAGATATCGGCCAGACTCAGGGAGTTTGCGCAAAAGTATCTTAAGGCTTTCATCATCCAGACTAGATTTGCAACATCATTCCTTGCCTTACGGGTTACCCCGAAACCTCATCAGCTTAGCAAACGTCACGCCAACACGTTTTTTAGGAAAATCGGGCACCCACGATTTGTGTCGGCGCTGCCTCTGAATCCGGCGGCTCGCCTATACAGGCTAAGGTAGCTTTATTACATTTGTGTAAGTTTCCCTGTCATATCAGACTAGTTCCGTTCGGAAAGTTGTGTTCGCAGAAAAACGCTTCACCAAGGGTCAAAGGTCCGATAAGCTCGGGACCTATGTGATGTCACCGTCACTTGCACAACCCCAACGCAATACAACGGTTTCAAACGGACACCAATGTTGCACACTAACCTAATGGCGGATCTGAACGCCAAGGTACACCAGGAAGGTCATACAAAAAGACGCTTATTCTATTGCTGGATGGCACTCTGGAACTCAACGACAAGAGCGGACAAGATCACCACGTGGTCAAGCTTCTGCGCTCCATACTGTGTGGCGGCGATGGTCCAGCCAGATACTCTACTCGGGCGGGCGTGGGCATAGCAGGGGTGAAAAACTGGCCGGCGGCTTTCAGCGGTTTTGGCCTGGACGAAAGATATCGACGCCTAAACCGCTTCTATGGCAACAACTACCCAGCCAGGTGACGAATCTATCTGTTTGGCTTTTTCCGCGGCGCCTATACGCCCGAGCCTGGCAAGGGCCGATTCAACTCGCCGGGATATTGCACCCACCTGCCTTGGGCCGCACTGGAAATTACATAATCGCATCCGCGCACAGCAAGCGACAGAAAGAAGCAAGCAGCATCGGCCCCATTCCTGGCATCGGCCGCTATGTCCAACGTCAGCATAAAAATGCATCGGCGTGTGGGATACGTAGGGCTCCACTGGCATACCGGGAGTGGGGCCAAGGGGCACACTCCTCTCTTCGCGCTGGTTACTTCATGACGTACACCTGGGCCGCATTCAGGTAGCCCTGCACGCCCTGGGCCATCGATGAAAAGCGCCCCGCATTCCGCCCACCCTGTGGGAAAGCCCTGAACCACCTTACCGCCTGGCAAATAGTCCGAACGTATGGTTTGGCGGGTGTGCATTCCGAATATCGGAGGCTCATAATGCGGATAGCCGGCTGTCGACATCACTGGACTGATGGTCAAACGCTGAGAGCCACCGATCTGAAGTAACCGACAACATGCCTGCAACCAGCTGCGAAAAGATAGAGACTGCATTAAGGCAAAGGGTGGAAAGCAGAAACGCTGCTCTAAATCGCATGATGATCGAGCTATTCCTTCCTCTACGCACTCTCTGTAAGTTGCCTGCTGAACGCCCGCGACGGGGACGATAACGGCATGCTTCGCGCAAGCTGCGCCAGCTTACAGCCGGCGCAACATGCCCAAGCAGGTGATGAAACCATCAATGAAAAGCTGCATATATCCCGCCCGTGCAGCGCTGGCAACTGCGAGGCGTGGGAACATGATGCTGCATCAAAAAGGCTCACCATTGCCCCTACCGCGGCAACCTGGCCTGAAGTGATCAAACAGATACACACCAATACTGACAGAGGCAGTCTGTAAGTCGGATGGGACGGCGAACGCCTTCCGAAGAAAAAGTACCTGGCGCTACCCTTAATAATAGTACCGGCCTATACTGGGACGCCCGGCTCACAACAACGTTTAGCCACCACGCTACCGCGCCTGTACCAGGCGCGAGCTCCAATCGCCTCCACCAGCCAATTGCACGGCCGACACCGATATGACGATTAGCTTATTCCATCACACATCAAAATGGTCTACGGTGGGTTGGCATTAAATGATCACACGCCCCACGGTAGCAACCGTACCAACAGCCGCATCAAGCGTGCCGGGTGAACATCCGCGCTAGGGCTCACCCAGCTTTAGGATGGACTAATTTGGAACAGTTTGATGCCAGCTGTCATAAAGATAATCCACGCTCTCAGAACAACATTCTTGCCGACAGCCCTATCCCCACCATGACAAAAGATGTGCAATCTCAAATAGATGATCAATTCTGCCATTACGGGCAGTCCAAAGCTTTCCACATCGGTCCAATTGTCGTCTAGGGATCCATTTCCCAATCTCCGCTAAGCAGTGCTGCTCGGCCACAAGACCTGCATGACCTCAGCGCCAATACCAAGCAAAGTCTTTAAACAAAACAGCAGCCCCCAAGCTGACACGGGTCAACGGACATCGCAGATTAAAGTGGCGAAAATATCTTTAGATCTCCCTAGAAACTTTTGATCCACATATCAGAAGCGTACTGAGTTTAACCGGCATGACCTCATCATTAGCAATTGAGGGTCCATCCGCGGCTCCGAGCACTCGTTTTTCATCTTTGTATTTGATTGAGGCCCGAAATCTGTCATATCCGGTTTCACAGTATATTTTGTCCTTGATATTCTGAAGGGTAACGCAACATAAGGGGACTCAAGGACGCGGACCACAGGCTAATCTTACCGCGCAGTACATCAAGCAAACTGGGGCAGCTCATCAAGTTTAGTACTTCTTAAGGTAGCGCCTACATCGGTGTGATCCTACGGTCTTTACCAAACGTAATCTGCATACCACGCGTTCAGCGTCGTAACCATGGTATCTGAAATTTTGTGTTGCGAAATGTTGCCCGCTGACCTCGTTTCCCTGCTAAAAGACTAGGGCCACAGTGTTTAGATTAAATGCAAATAGAACTAATAAAAAGTACAGGCAATAAAATAAACGCAACCTATAGCGTAGCGACAAGGTCAAAGAGTCTCTTAAGCAACATCAAGACACTCCTTGACGATGGACTACAACGCCTGACATCTTTCCGTCATCCTTGTGTAGAGAGGTCAACGTCAGCGTCCTTTCAAAGATAGATTGGACTGCAGGAAAAGCATTCAGGCCGTGAGGCTGTAGGTATCGCGCCAATAGGATGAGGTGGAGCGGGGATAATATGCCAGCGCTGCACCATACCCTTTGTGAACATCCTCGCCAAAAACTCGTCTCGGTCCACACTTATGTTCAGGTTTTCAATTGATAGGTAAGAGGTGCCAGGAGTGGATGTCTCCTTTCAGCCGGATGAGGCGGCAATATATGGGCAGATGCAAGCAAATCATCATATTAATCCTGCTAGCTTTGGTTGCGTTTTCCTGAAGCCTTTTAATTTTTGGAGCTGATGGATGCCCTGTGCAGCGGATATCAGTCATATTATATTTAAAGCCGGCGCGACTACCTTCGTATACCAACTGGCGTTTAGAGTAAACCGATTCAACGCAATCAGATTGGATAATGGAGGCGATGACTCTGCACGCTCTGCGATTATCAGGTCTGCGGGTAATAGCATCCCGGCCTCACCTGTGGTAATGAGTTTTTATTGGCCTGAATTATAGAATAAGTGGCAACGCTGAAAGATAGGCAGAGAGCCAGCTACGGTACACCAGGCTCTCAACACCGAAGGATATCAAGCGCATATGAATGACATTACCGGCAACTGACGCAAGAGCCAACGTAACCAGATTTGAACCGGAGTTGGGCTTCAGGCAATGTCCTGTCAGGCGTTGCCCAAAGATTGGGCGTCCATACATCGACGTCAGTCGGGAAGGTTAGACGGAAATAGCTTAGACAGGCGTTACAGAAGCGGCGCCAAACGCTGGGCGGCCATGCGATGACCGGCGCCCAAGCACGCAAGTCTGTAAGCCAGAGCGTGGTTAACAGCATTTTTGCGGTCTGGCTGGAGATGAAAGTTTTCAGCCCCTGAGCAAATAGCCAACCGCCTTCGGCGCTTGAAGGCTCCGATCATGTTGAGTCGCCATGATGGATCTCCGTTTTAGTCGATACCGCAAACCCATGGTGGGGGAGCTCTACTGCATTGCGGCAGCGGCGGCTCTACCGGAATGCTACGGGAGCATGACAGGCGGGGGTCAGCCTCGAAACTGGTATCTATCAGCGAGCCGTCCTTCTGAGGCGCAACCCGTTGACGAATCGGCGAACTGGGAAGGCGACACTGTGGCATGCAAGGGCAGTCAACTTGGTCCGTTGGATGGTTGAAAAGTGGCTATCTCAGCGCCTATCCGGTCAAGCGCAGAACGCGCCGCAGGTGAACGCGGGCCATTAATCTTCAACTAAAAGGACCCAGGTCATACGCTTACGCTGGACACGGAAGGAGTTTGGGGCACGAACGGAATCGCCTTGAAAGCGGCCTGTAGCGTTACTTTTGCCGACCCTTATGCGCCTGGCAGCGCGGGCCCAAGAGAAACCCATGGTCTGTTGCGCCAGTACTTCCCAGGGAGCCGAATTCAGCAGATGACGGGTC
>Ga0163217_1048528_pt1 | contig 15598 bp, 20 predicted proteins | sample SynspAceP_FD_185933 | JGI IMG/M metagenome (GOLD analysis project Ga0163217, IMG submission 185933) | Saline lake microbial communities from Ace Lake in Antarctica - Synechococcus sp. Ace-P (PacBio error correction) | ecosystem: Environmental > Aquatic > Non-marine Saline and Alkaline > Saline ...
CCCACAAAACAGGGGGAAAAGAAGGGAGAAATCGAATTTTGGATGGGCAAAAGAACAACGCTCTTTTACGGGTGAAGTTTGATTGTCCTTCCGCCTTTTTTTTTTCGCTTCGGTCCCAACTACCACCACCGGCCCCCCGAAGTACATGAATATCCCCGCCCGCCCGCGCAGGATCGGCAAATTGTCCGAGTACCCCAATCCGCCCGTGGGCCTGGGTGAAAAAAACCACGTCTGTACTGGCCTGCACGCAGCTTTTTTCCACCGCAACCCTACACTATTCCTTGACCGCGAACGATTAACAGCCAATCCCCGACTGATTCACGGTTTTGAAAACGGCTGCCTTGTCGCGATGCCCATGAAACTACCTTGGAGTAGCATTGTGGTCCAGCGACTAAAGCCGACAGGCAAGCTCGTACATCTCAGCGGCCGAGGGCCCGATGGACACATAAGCGCATAGGCCGATGGCCTGCAAGGGCCCGGGTTCAGATGATCCTCGGCAAGGATGGGCAAAGATTCTACCTGACCGAAGCCGGGCCGGCTTCTGACGCCCCGTGGTGGACCCGCGAGACAGGTGAAAGGTCGAGCGGGTTGCCGAAGGCCTTTGCTGATGCCTGCCCAGGTCTGGCGGGCAGATGCGCCAAAAGGGGGGGGGGGGGGGGTGGTGACGTATCGTGAATTGCGAAGAAACTGGCGGCCAAGCGGCTGATCGCTTTGGAATATGAACCGGTTGAGCGGACGACATTGGCGGAATAACCTGCCCATCGGCTTCCCGCCGCCCCAGGCATGCCGCCTAGTGGGTATTCCGACGGGTGTGGCGTGGATTGCTGTATCGGACCGTGTAATTTCAGCTCTATTGGACAATGGGCTTTACAGGCATTTGAGCGGAAGGGCAGCCGAGGAGTGAAATGCGGTAGGTGTCGTTCGGTTTTCAAAACCGGAAGTCAAATGGATTCCGCTTTCGCGGAATGACGGGGTTAGTTGGAAGCCGGTGTTGGCTGGGGGTCTGGAGTTGGGCTGGGGGGCCTGGGCTGGGGCTGGGTGTTCGGCGTTGCCTGAAGGCTGGGGCTGGGTGGTTTTGGAACTTATGGCATTTGAGCAGCACGGTAGCAAAGCCAGTGCCGCGTACCCAAGCCCGTCAATCCTCGCGAACGCGGGGATCCATTTGGGCTTTTGAGTCCAAGGCTGGGCGGCCGAGATCAGCCGCCCAGCCCTTTGAAAACCCTGCCCTTTACCCTCTGCGATCATTCCCGCAAGAACAAAGGTGCAGAATCCCACCGGCCTTGAAGTAATAATCCTCATTGCCGGTATCAATCCGGCAGCAGCACTTGAAGCTAGACTTTTCTCGCCATCAGGCCCGCGTCGCGGTCCACGTCCAAGGTTTGCCCAGGCCGCAGGGGTTGTCGCTCGCTGCCCTCGATATCCAGCCCTCGTGCCCCGTCCAACATCAAGCCGCCACCGTTCGTTCCCGTCAACAAACTGCAGCGGAAAAGAACGCCCCATTCCCTACCAGGTTTGGAACCGGTGGATCCGCTCAAAGGCTCTCCCGCGATAACCGCCTTGATCCCAGCAAGATTGGGTACCCTTGGCCGCCCAGTCCGCGGCAGGAAGCCGGTGCCCGACTATTCTTGCCTGCCAAACACACGAGCGGCGGTTTGCATCCTGCTGGTTGAACGCATGGCGGCACTCATAAATTCGCCATCCGCTCGGCCACTGGGCACATGCACGTTTCACCACCCTCTTCTCCGCCCAGCATCCGGTTTAACGAATACGGATATTGGCGACGGTAACCGCGCATCATCACCTCATGGTTACCCCCCGAACGGGCGAACCGTAGGAATTGCAGTCCTCAGGCTGGACGCCCAGGCTCTGCAGATACTCCACCTGAGGCCGAGCTGGCCTTGGATATATGCCCGCTGGGGAGATATGGTCTGTGGTGATTGAAATCACCGGGAATACGGGCCAGCACGTTAGGCCTGGGATGGGACCGGGCTTGAGCGCCTGAATAATGGGCTGGTTCGATCTGCTCGAATAGGGCGGATTCTTTCTACATAGGTGGAGTCGTCCTTCCAGGCGTAAGGTCGCGCCCCTCAGCGACGCGGAATGGGAACTGCAATGCTCGTCGCCGGTAAACACGTCGGCATAACGCTTCGCGAACATGCTGCTCCTTCCACCAGGGCCACCGCCTCGCGATCTTGCATTGGTCCGGCCACAGGTCACGCAGGAACACCGGCTTGTGTCGCCGATCTACAGGCCCAGGGCCTCTTCAGTCACGTTTCATCCGCGTATTGCCCGGCAGTGCGTAGGCACTACCAACGGCGGGCGGAACGCCGCCAGTTTGGGCCTTGACCTGCTGATGCAGGCACGCGGCTCAAAGTTGCGGTTACGCCGACATACACCGAAGACCACCACCAGATCATGGGTCATTAACCGCCTTGCGATTGACCTCATGGCAAGGGCCCGGAGTGCCGATGCACGTAGTGCAAACGTAGGCCCACCAGATGAAGGCCCAGTTCATCCAGATACTCGGTCAAACGCCGCCTTGAGCAAGATAATCGCGTGACCACCTTGGAGCCTGGCGCAAGTGAGACTTGACCCAGGGCTTGCGCTGCAGCCACGCTCCACTGCTTTTTTCGCTACCGACAGACCCGCTGCCATCATCAACGCTGGGGGTTGAGGTGTTGGTGCATGACGTTGCATGGCCGCGATCAACCACTGCTGCCATGGCTGGAGTACATGATCCTGGCCGTCGATCTGCACCACGGCGTCTTTCGCTGGTGGGACTACCGCAGTGGCCACCAACCGGCCCTCGCTTCCAACTGGAGTTCGTTAATCAGCCGGGCGACCTCTGCAGGCTGGGGCGCAGCAGCTCATCAAAAGCCTTGTGCACATCCCCAGCGCGACGCGATCCTGCGGGCGACCGCGGCCCCTGCAGGCTAAGGCTCCCCAACTTCCCATTCAATATCCAGATGCCAAGCCTTGTCGGGGTGAACTCGGGGCTCAACTGCCCGGCCTACCCACAGCCTTGCGCCTTGCTTGTACGCCTGCGAACCCGTGCGACAGTCGTCCGGGCCGGGCGGCCGGTTCAAAAGCGCAGGTAAGCGCAAGGTTTCCGGGTCATGCACGGGAAAAAACCCGCCAAAGGTAGCAACCGTATTCCGGCGCATAAAAATTTTGGGGGGGGGGGGGGCCCCCAAAATGGTCCTCCCCGAGCCCGGGCCGAATCGGCAGCGGCAGATCAGGCCAGGCCATCACCGGGTAGAACTCAACAAACTATGCCCGCAAGCCCCCCCCTTGCTGCGCAGCATCTTGCGTTACGGGGTAAGCACGCAAGTCAGTGGCAGTCCAATGGGCCTCGGTAGCTTGCCGGCAGCTTGAAACAGCCACCTCCGGATCAGCATCGGCTACAGGTTGGGCAGCATAGCGGCTCCTCAAGCCACTCGATGCGGGCGCAACACCCAACCCACCCACCTAGACCTTGGACCATCGTGTGTTGCGATCAGTGCCACCGGGTGTCCGGGGTAGGCAATGCTTGCGTCCTTCTCCTCGGCCCAGATACTTTGCGACAGAATACTCGAGCGTTTTAACTACCTGGTGGCAAGATGCCCGTTCCAGGCGGCACCACACGGAAATTATGAAGGCCTTCTGGCCCAGCGCAGAAAACTCGTAACGCTCCTGGCCATTTTTGGCGCTTGCATTTCGATTTTTTGGGCCAACGGTTTGTTCGTTGAAAGGCGCTTGTCATCGGGCGAAATGATTTTCGACCATCACCGGAGTGGTCGATCACCAGATCCCCGGGAAGCTAGGGGGGTTGAACTACGTCTGAGGATCGGCCACCTTGCGCGGGCCACGGCATCCGGCGCAACTTTCGGGGCGCCAGATGCCACTACGGCCGGCCCACCGGTGAAATCCTGCATCCCAGCCCTCGCGCGGGCGTACTGAATTTCCCGAATCCAGAGCGTTTTTGTTCCTTCAGCCATCGCCATCGCCTGACCTATCGTCCCGGCGGGGGGTAACTGTTTTGCGTCGCTATGGCGCAGCCAAGGTTTCCAGCAGGCCACTTTCCAAGTGGACATCAGGGCAGGCCGGCCCCAGGGTCACCTAAGCTGTTTTCTGCGGGCTTGGGCAGGGGAATGATAGGCATATCCCTGCTCGCCCACTTTCAGGATTGCTGGCGTACCAGACCCTGTTCACCCATCAGACCCCATAATTTATCTCCTTTTCATCCAGCAAGGCGCACTGGGGGCTGCCGGCTTATCATATAGCTATACCCCACCCTAATTGGCCGTGCCAGAATACGCAACCTTCATTTCAGAAAACGGATTGAAGGCCGATATAAAGCCTGCCAGCCCAAAGCCCAAAGACTTTCGCGGCCTCACATAAAATGGGGGCGGAACCAGCCATGCGCAATAATCAGCCCTGGTTACCCAGCGGGGAACGAACCTTTGATGCCGAACAAACGGCTGATGCTCCACAACCCGACCTTAAAGGCACATCATCTTATTTGCATGATGCTTTCGTCGCGTCAGCGGCTTTCAGCGGTGACCGAGTTGGTCGGCAGCCCGCATAAACATGGTCCGCCATCCTGATGACCCCTTCAGCCGTGTTTGCGCACATCGGTGGGAGTTAATTTGCACGGGTTGGGCAAGAGCTTGGTGGGCATAGTCAAGAAATTCGTTGCAAAATGGTGATCATTATTGGGTTTAATGCCTTTTGTAACACCGATCTGGGGAAAACGGTCGGCCGGTTGGCCTATGATCAGTCAGAGTACAAACCAGCAAAGCTCGGCACCCGAGCGGCAAGCCGCTTTATGCTCGCCTCAACGAAGGGCAAAAACGTTGGCATGGGACTGGGGCAAGTATCATTCAAGCGACGTTCTGCCTGTCGTGGCTATTGCTGGGCGAGGCGGCGGCTGTTCGCCGGGATGGTTCCTTGAAGGCTGGGCGGAAAAAAGAATAGGACGGCGTTGGCTGCCCGCGTCGCCCTGCCGCCGGCTTGCCCTTAAGGCCTTTTTACGACCAGGGGCCCCTGCCAAAGGCATTCTCAAAGTTGCAGACAACAGTAAATCACGATCCGCTGCTGGCTACCATGTACACCTCGCACAAGGCGTCATGGGCCAGATCGAAATGGCGCTGTTAAGCCAGAAGCACGCCTGCAAAACATGGCCTGACGCGCCGTGCCTCGACAGCGGCTGAACAGCTCAAGGCCAAGCCAAACGAAGCCAGCCAACTGGCCACCGCCAAGCAGACGGCCTTGAGCCCGGCAAACGCACCGAGACCGCAAATGGTCGCTACCGCCATCAACGATGGGCCGGCGGCTACGCAAGAAGGTCTCCCGGTAACGTACAGCGCACCGCGAAGCCTAACCCGCGAAGCCAACGACGCTGTCGGCACACGGCAAAGCCGTCGCCAGCCAAAACCCGTGAAGCCCATCGAGATTCTCTCCGCCTCGGTCAGCTCAGCCTGGGCCACGGTATCCTCGCAGCTGGCAAAGCCGGACGGCTTCAAGAAATCGGCAAGGGTTGTAGATGTGATCAAAAAGCATCCGCCCCGGGAAACAGGACCAACCATGCATCGGCCCCTGGGGAAGGCCCGCTCTTGAAGCGGCCCGCTGCCGGTTTGAAGGCAAGGTCCGCGGTTCGGCGCCCGTGGTCGCCGACGAAAAGTCCGCGCCCTGGCCAGCCGCACCGCCGTGTCAACTGAACAGATTCCATGGCCTGATCGGCAAACCACTGCAAACCGCCGCCCAAACGTTGCGGTGGACACCATGCGCGCAGAGCCATGAGCAGGCTGACCGCGGGGTAAGGCGCAGGGTAATAGAAGCGGAAGCGAAAGCGCTGGACCGGTAAATTCCGCGCCGCAATCGAGCGCATCAAACGGGGAACATGGGGAAGCGGTTCAGATCGCCAAGCGCAAGCTTTGAGACAAAAGTGCGTGGCTGAGGAGATCAACCGGCACGGTCAACACATCTCCGCCTGGGCCGACACCACCGCCACCCAGGCTAACAACGCAGGCCCGCAGTGCTCAGTTAATGAGCTGGCCCAACACCGCGCGCAGCAGGCGGCATTGTGGAGCGGTTTTTTTAAAACAAGCGCTGAGGGCAAAAAAAGGGGGCAGGACGCGAGCACAGACGCCAACCAAGCTCGCCGCCGCTCCCATCCCCCGCATTCCCGCGCGAGCGGGAATCCAAGCGGTTTCGGCAGCTCCCAACCGCCAACTCCTACCCACTCGAAAAGCCAAATGGATCCCGCCTTCGCGAGATGACGCTCTGGGGGAGAGAGGGCCTACCAGCCAACCGCAAGCCAGCATGCCTACTATCCCCGGTCAATCCCACTCACCCCGTCATTCCCGCGGAATTCAAGCGGTGGCCAGGCCAACCAAAACACCTTAAAAAACGAAAAGGCCAATGGGCTCCCCGCGTTCGCGGAGATAGACGATCCTGAAGAGAAATAGGGTCTACCAGCCAAACCGCAGCAGAATCTACATATCCCAACATCCCCGGCTCACCCGTCATTCCCGCGCAGGGCCGGGAATCCAAGCCGGGGTTTCCGCCAAGCCCCAACCGCAACCAAAACCTGCCCACGACGAAAGCAGCATTGGAATCCCCGCCTTCGCGAGGATGAAGGCAAGAGAGCGCCAGCTTCCCTGCCTGCCCTTGTGCTTCCAGCCCCACTCCCCGTTATTCCTCCACCCACGCGCCCATTCCAGCCCCCCCCCCGTCATTCCCGCGGGGGAAAACGCCGGGAACATCCACCTTGGACCTTAAAAGCTGGCGCATATCAACAACCTACACACTGCAAACCCAGCGAAAGTGCTAACTGCGACCCTTTGCTACCCACCCCAAGGACAATCACCATGTGCGGAATCCGTCGCGCCGGTCGCCCAGCGCAATATCACCGCCTTCTTGATTGAAGGTCCCTGTTGCGTCTTGAGTACCGGGGTACGAATTCGGCCGGTGTCGCTGCTGGAGCAGAGGGCAACGGCATCACCGAGTCACGCGGCGGTTGCAGGTAGTGGGAGTTTTTGCAGAATGCGCTGAACGGCGCCGGCATTTGGTTCACCTGGGTAATCGCCCACCCCGCTGGGGCCCCCCCACGGCCAAACCGGCAGAGCACAATGCCCACCCACATGTTCCCCGGGCAAGCCCTTGGCATCGTGGGCATTAACGGGGATTATTCGGGGAAACCAAACAGCCCCGGCTGGCGCAAACCACTGATCGAGGCTTTGGGCCTACCAGTTTCAACCTCGGAAACCCGACACCGGAGTCGTTCGCGCATCTGATTGCCCATCATTACAGTCCAAAGAGCACCGACCTGCTCGAACGGCTTTCCCGCACCGCCTCCGGCGAAACTCACGCCGCTTACGCCCTGGCGCTGGGATGGCCCGAAGACCAGCCAGACACCCTTCGTATTGGGCGCACGTATGGGCAGCCCGCTAAAGTGATTGGGCGAGGCAGTGACGAGCCACTATATCGGCTCAGACCCGCTGCGCTGGCCTGCAGGTCACCGACGGCTTTCCCGCTTATCCCTGGGAAGCAAGGCGACATGCCGGCCTGGACCAATCACACCCTGTGAAATCTGGGGAACCGCCAGAACAAGAGCGTTGACCCGCCCCCTGACCGGCTACGAACACGCCGCCCCCATAGCCTGGAAAAAGCGAATCCGGCACTATACTGCTCAAGGGATTCTCGGAGCAGCCCCCAGGCCATTTCGCGAACACGCTGGCCCGTAATCGTTGGTCGACGATCAACGTAACTCACCGCGATCCTCGGCCGGATGCCGAAACCCGTCTGCAGACATTGCCCAACATCCCATTTATCGTCGGCCTTGCGGCAACAAGCTATCACGCCCAGGTCTCGTCGCCCCCGCTACTCTGATTGAAGACCAGGCCGGCTTTCCCTCTGCAGCGGTGGCAGGTGGGCCCAGTTGAATTACCGGTTACCGGCACCGTCGGTGCGTTCCGGCCAACACCTGCTTGATCACCATTCTCCCAGCTCCGGCGAAACCGCGACACCCCTGGCCGACTGGCGCTTCGCCAAGGACCAGGGCTACCGTTGCACGCTGGCCATCTGGTAAACGTTGCCGGCAGTTCACTGTGCCGGCGAAGTCCCGACTGGCGCCTGCTGACCCATGCGGTCCGCGAAATCGGCGTTGCCCAACCAAGGCCTTCACGACCCACTGGGTGGCACTGGTTATGGCTGACCAACGCACTGGCCAGGTACGGGGCAAAACCCGCTGAACAATCGCCGCCAACGTCAGAGGCGGCTTCAAGAACCTGCCCGCCGATTATCGATCAGGCCTCTCCTTGGAGGCCGCGGCATTCACTACCCCTGGCAGAACGCTTCGCCACAAGCAGCACCACGCCCTGTTTTTCCTTGGCGTGGCACGCCATTATCCCATGCAGATGGAAGGCGCGGCTAAAGCTCAGAGGAAAATTCAGCCTATCACACGCAGACAGCTTATGCAGCTGGCGACCTGCAAGCACGGCCCACTGGCCCCCTGGTAGATGAAAGACATGCCCGTCGTCAGCGGTCGCCCCCAGCGAATGCGGCTGCTAGGAAAAAGCTCAAGTCCAACCTCGAAGCAAGTTCCCGCGCCCGTGGCGGCCACTGAATCACCTTTGGGCCTGCCGGAAACCATCGATCCAAGGCGAAGAAAGCACCACGAAATCATCTGGCCTGCCCCTCGTGGAAAGATTGGCATCTCCCCGATCCTGTACAACCATCCCTTTGCAGCTGCTCGCTACCACGTTGCCCTGGTTAAAGGCAACTGGACGTAGACAAGCCACGCAACCTGGCGAAAATCGGGTTTACGGTGGAAATAAGCCAACACTGTCCCGCGTACGCGGGTAATGACGATCGAGTTAGCGATCCGACGATAAATCAGTTATCGGTCACGCCACAGCCGCCCAGCAACCGTCATTCCGCGGAGGCCGGGAAATCCAAGCGGATTCGCCTCTGGCACCCGCTCATACAAGCCCGAACCCCCCAAACTGGATTCCCCGCCTTCGCGAGGATGCCGACCCAGTGGGGACGCGGACAAAGCGGGTTTATCAAAAACCCAGCCAACGCAAAACCAGCCTAACTAACCTTCGTCATTCCCAGCCGCGGCAGGAATCCAAAGCGCTTTATCGCAGTTGGCACATACCCGCATACTAAACGAAAAGCGCGAATGGATCCCCGCGGTTCGCGAGATGACGACCCTGTGGGGAGCGAATAACGCGGTTTATCGACCCGCCAACGCAAAACCCAACCTCTAACCTTCGTCATTCCCCGCGCAGGCCGGGGAAATTCCAAGCGGACTGGGTATACCTGAACACTGAACCAGTTAACAACCACCTCCCAGCTACCACCCGTCATTCGCGAAAGCGGGATGCCATTTTGACCTTGACTACCGCCCCACACATCTGCGAACATCTTGCGCACAATCCCATTGATCTTATTAGCCTTCATTCCAGTCTTGGCACTTCGTTTTTTGGCGACTGGCTCAGGCCTAAATCACCTCCCCATCTGCGATACATCTGCGGCGCAGCCCCAACCGGCCATCGGCGCTTTCAGTCACACCGTCCCTATTGCCACAAGGAACATCGAATGTTTTCGCCGCCGCAACCAGGCCCCACTTCACCTCGATATTCCCGGCCTCAGGCACGACTTCACAAGTCCTCGTCCCTCGAGGCGTCGAGGCACACAGCCAGCCCTATCAATTTCCAACTGGAGCGGTCAGCGAACGCCCGGACTTGGATATTGACAGCCTGCGCATGCATGCCGGCCTTCTTCAGCTGCGCAGGCAGGGCAAAGGCATACACGGCCTTGATCCACCGCGTCGCCCAGGGCGGATGCGGGCAAGCGCCTGACGCGCTACATATTCGATCTGGTCCCGCATCTGTTTTACCTGGGCCACCGCGCAAACAACCAGCGTATTTTCGGCACTCACGGTGCCGCAGATCATCGCCCCGGGTATTGCCGACCACGGCATTCAGGCGACACGCTACCGCTTCCAGCTCAAGCAGCGATCTACCCACAGCGCATCTACTGCACCAGTACGATGAAACCGACCCTGCACTTTATCCAGCGCTGTGCGAAGAAGAAGGCATCACTACCCCTTCGAACCAGCACCGATCACTCATCTTTTTGGTATTTCGGCGACAGACCAGGACCCGGGGCCTTCCCCAACCTGGACGCGACCTAACGGCTTATACCCAAGACCAGCGCCTGGTCGCCGACGAGCCCAGTAATCAAGCCCGTCTTCGCATGCGCGTCGAAACCCGCCCCAGCGCGTCACCCGCCGGGATTCGACTTCGAAACAGCCGCCCTGTTGATGGAAGCCGCACCACAAGACGCGAGCAGCCCGTAGAAAGGTGATCAGCCCCCCAGCACCGCTACCGGTCTGGAAGACCTAACGACTATCCGGCCTCTTTACTGATCGCGCCCGCGGCAAACACGCTGGCAAGACGCAGCTGGAACGCCATGCGCCAGTGGACCTACCTGCTTAGCCGAAGGGTAAGAGCGATGTACCCACCTGATCAGCGGGCCACCTTTCCTGACCTGTCCGAACACCCCAGAACCGACTGGAACGATCTGTGGTTGATCACCCAGTCTGCACCACCACGAAGGCAAAACAACCCCGCAGGTAACTGGAAGAGTCGGTTAACCAGCGACGGAAAGGCATCAGATGGCTTTACCCCAGGCTCAACCGCACCCCAGTTTTCACCGCACAACCCTGGGATGTGCCCTTCAGACCCCCAAACTCGTCCATACTTGCCAAACCAAAGTCCTCGGCAGCCAAACCGCCGTATCCACCGGGGTCGGAAGGCGAAAGAGTTCACTGCGATCAATACGGTCGCATCAAGGTGCAGTTCCAGCTGGCTCACGCGAAGGCCCAGGGCAACGACCAGACTACTGTTGGCTGAGAGTCTCCTCCAGTTGGGCCCGGCAAAAACCCAGTACGGCGGCAATCGCCATCCCCAGAATCCGGCATGGAAGTCCTGATCACCTTCCTCGAAGGCGACCCGGGATCAACCCGCTGGTCAACCCCGCTGCTGTTACCGCAAGGACCCATCCGGTAACCCTACGAACTACCACGACACAAAACCGCAGCGGTATTCATAACCCTGAGCACGCCCCAGGTGGCGGCGGCGATGGCTACCACGATTACCGTATTGAGACAAGAAAAGGCGAAAGAGGGCAAATCTACCTGCCGCCACCAGCCGTGCCGACTGGGATGAGAATATCGAAAACGAACCAGAAAGTCCGCGTAGGCAATGAACGCCATGCACCGCGTTCCGAAGCCAACAGCTACAGCGGAGTTTACATGGCCGAGAGCACACACCAACCCACGCAGACAGAAAGACCGAGAATTCAAAGCAGACGACCACCTAACTGTCGAAACAACAACACGTCATAGCTCGGCCCACGGCAATTCGTCGAAGCAAGGCCAGGAATCCACCTCTCCAGCGGCATGAAAGTGGTGCCTGGATGCGGCAGCGAGATCACCTTCAAGTCGGCGGCAGCTTCGTCAACGCCTTCGACCCAGCGGCGTAACGCTGGTCCGGTCCGAGCGTCAAGAATCAACTCTGGCGCAGCCCGGGCCTCGGAAGTGGTGCGGCGCCTGCCGTTGCGGGTGAGACCGTTGGCGGATAGTGATGTGCGGGCCGGCCTCCTTGCTCCGACTGAAAGAAGCACAGGCTGGATAGCCACCCTTTTGTCGAACTGTGTCAAAAGCAAAGGCGGCACCCTGCGCCAGTGCCCCCTGGCCAACTGCCCGTCGCCGTAAAGGAGATTAGAGGCTTAAGGTTATGAGCTAATCAGACGCATGGCGCAAATGCCGCTGCTGCAAGTCACACCATACTGGCTGGCGACCGCAAAAGAGGATTACTGGAAAGCTTTATGAGCTGGAGCCACACCTGATCCGGCTGCAACTGTTTTGAAGGTACAGCTCTTCTCCCCCCAAGCAAGCCAGTCCCCTTTACTGTTCACAGCCTGTCACCCAGCAGCGGACTGACCACTCAGCCTGAAGACACGCACCCAGTGCACTTACCGGCTGTTCATCACCACGCAAGCGTCCCACACGCGCCGCTATTGCAGCAACTGCGCAGCCTGCTAGAAGCGCGATTCTACAAGGGGCGTAAAGCCCTGTTTGCGTTACTACGACCTCCCGGGTGCCAGCTTACCTGTTACCGCACTCCACCTGTAGCGAATTCTTTGCACCTCGCTGGCTTGGCCGCCAGATCAAACGAGATTTGCCTGGTACGGCGGTAACCTGGCTGACGAGGTTCGCCGATTGGCAAACAGTGGCACCTGCCTCCGACATGTGCACGACCCGACGCCAAAAGTAATCAGCAATGCCGCTAGCCTGAATGACGCTCAGCTGCAAACGCCTTGGTAGATCAAGGTTTACGAGCACTTTGCTGGCGCTGGCTTGGCGACAACAAAGTTATGCAATGGGCCCCAGACACTCGAGACCTGGAATCAGACCCGGCATAGCCGCCGGACACACCGACCACAATTCGCTGAACGCCTGGAATGGATAGTCCAGACAATAAGTGGCAAGGAAGCGCAGCACGGATGAGTAGCAATGTCTGTATTCTCGAACAACGGACCGGCTGTGAGCCGGACAAGTACTCGTTGAAATTTCGGCAACAACACCGCGGACACCCAGCGACTGTTGATCTGCGACGCCGAAAGGGCAGCCACTCGACGGGAATCTCGCCTGCAAGCAGAAGATTGAAGAGTCCTCAGGCGAAGGCGTGTCCAGCCCTATTGAAAATATGGGACTGGGAAGAACAGCCAGGGCGAAACCCTGTACCTGGAAATTGGCCAGCGATTCTGGGTGCCCCTATACGCTCCATTGCTCACCGACGCTTCCGCGCTACCCCCGACAGGACGAAGCGCAACTGAACCAGATCGTAACCTGTGTGCCTGTACGGCCCTACCAAGCCACTCAAACAACAAAGACAATTCCTGGCAGACCCCGTACTGGTCGCCGCAGCGGCTATATCTATGTGTTTAATTTGGGGCAAACTCTGGAGAGAGCTAGAAGTGCGCTTCACCGACGAAGGTACGCGTTTTATTCTCGATATAGACGTCGAATCCTTCGTAACGAAACAACGGCTTTTGCCCAATGGCAAGCGCCCAGCCACCGGCGTAGCACACTGGAAAGCCATCTGGTTGCCCTCCAGTGGAAAATGGTCGTTTGGGCGCAGGCTCGCTTGACCTTTGATATTTTCCCGAAAGTACAACTGACGCAGCTTGCCGACTCAACTACAAACGCATGGAACGGCATGAGAACTATCGCACCCCCCGGCGTGAGCATGCCTAGACTACTGGTAAGCGAATCCTCTCGGCGGCCAAACGCTGGGGCGACGCCCCCGCTGGCCCTAACCTTGCCTCGAAGCCCAGCATGGGGCCAGCACAACCACGCATATCCCCGTATGCAACGCGCTACCGAAATGGCATCAAACGTCTTTCCGGTCGACTTTGCGCGCCACACGCTACCAGCGCCAGCAGGCCAACGAATGGCTGCTAGACAACGCCGCGAAAAATGCCTGTGCGATTTTTTGACCGGAAACTACCACAACAAGCCCTGGGGAGAGCACCCGCCAAGCGACTGAAGCCTGGCGGACCGGATGACCACGAACACAACCAGCGGATTTCGAGTCGAAAGCCTGCGCATCTGCTTACGAGGTTGCATGCCCGACGCGATCGCCGTATGGCAAGCTCAGAGAATGCTCAACCGATGCACTTCAGGCCGTACGTGAACCGCCAGCTTTACGCGGTTAGCTGCTACCAGATCCCATGTACCGGTTACGCCACCTGCAGGACGACGCATCGACGCCCTGCAGCCATTGCTGAAGTACTGCAACAGCTGGCCATGGAGCACCACCCATCACGCCATGCGCCCTGCACTACTGCCGAACCTTGCAGTTTTCCCATTTAGTAACGGTGGCACAGAAATCCCCCTGCACCAGAGTATTCAAAAGCACACTCACACGAAGACGGAAAGCGCGCGAAATCAACATCGCCACCTTCCGCCTAGAGCCGCGCAAATACCGGGAACTACTGGCAAGCCCCACTGGCACTCGCCAATTGCTTGAAACTGGATCAGTTCCCCAGGCAATGCCGTGGCCGACCAACCTTAGCCTGGATACACTTTGAATACCTGCCGCCATGGTTCTTCGTAGTCCGCGTCATGGCCTCCATTGCTCAATCCAGACCAGCTCGACCCCTGGCAATCAGGACGACATTAAAACGCTTGTAAGCGGTTTCCCGCCTTCACCGCCAAACAGCAATCCAGGGCAGCAACTGCTTACGGAAATCCTCCACAGAGAAGCCACCCCTGCATACAATGCTCGGCCAAGACTCAGATATGACAACTCTTTGTCGACTTCATAGCCGCCTGACAGGAGCCATGAGGGCACGGACGCTTCAGGGCAAACGGCAGCTGGCCCCCTGGAAACAATGGATGCACAGACGAAAGAGAGGAAACGCTGGATGGCAATGACCTTGGCGGCGCTGATGGCAGCCGCGAAGCCTGCAGGATAGTTTCCACCGGCCCACGAACGCTCAAAGCGGGCCATGGCAGTGCTTACCAAATCGTATATTGAGTTAGCTCAGTCAAAGCCCGCGAGAACCGCGCCCCGAGCAAATATCGCCCACCATGCTCGGCAGCAGCAACCAGACAGTACTGCTAACCGAGCCAATGCGAGCAAATCCGTCCAGACCAGAGCCACTCAGAACAGACCTGGGCCAACATGTAACATCCAAGAAGTACGATTCGCGGCTTTGTTTACCTTGAACTGGAGAGCATTTACGCAAACCTGCCTCTGGCGTAATGAAGGGCGGCCATTTTGTCGAAGCAGGCCAAAAATAGCGGCACAACCGGCGCTATCTGACTAGAGTTCTGAAGAGCTACCCAGAAGGTTTGACCCGCAGAGTTGTTGAGAGACGTTTATCCGTAAGTTAAGCCTGGATGGTGCGGGAAGCCGCCTTTTGCCTACAACTTGAGTCGCGCGCGGCGCCAGGGCCCTGGTAGCGAATAGTGCCGAGACAGAATCTTTTTCTCTCTGCCAGTCGATAGCGACAACCACTTCGTATTCTGCAAGAGCTCCAGTCAAAACCGCAAACTGCGAGGCGGCGGCCTAGCTCGGCACTGCTCGCCTCACGGGGCAAATTCTGAGCAAATAGGCGGAGCTCTGCAGCGTGGCAATAGCAAAGTTTCAACACGGCAGGAAGGCCGGGCCACACAGGGCCTTGAAACGCAGGCCGTTCTTGCTGCTCTCGTGCTGATGATGAACGTGGGAATGTGCAGGTAGCTGTGGGAGAGGTTGAAAACAAAAGCTTCAGAAAACCGGTAAGCTTAAGAGCTCGAATTGGTGTTTGCCTGGAGCTGGCCCTTGACCTTGTACGCATCGCTCCTAGAAGTTTTGGTAAGTAAAGCGGCAGGAATCAATCAATTTTTAGCGCAGCGGAAGGCCCCTTAGTCACTGTTTTCCCCAAGGGCTCGCCTGAGTCAATTCGTGGGTATGAGACTTCGGCCGCCCACATAACTACGGGAGGTCTCCGTACGCCGCTAGGTCCAGAATTTGCAGGCTTTTGTTGTTTTCCC
>Ga0163217_1075065_pt1 | contig 15597 bp, 11 predicted proteins | sample SynspAceP_FD_185933 | JGI IMG/M metagenome (GOLD analysis project Ga0163217, IMG submission 185933) | Saline lake microbial communities from Ace Lake in Antarctica - Synechococcus sp. Ace-P (PacBio error correction) | ecosystem: Environmental > Aquatic > Non-marine Saline and Alkaline > Saline ...
CAACCACCACAAAAGAAGGAAAAGGAGAAAATTGGGCCCCGGGGCCCCCGTGCAAAAAAGAAAGATTTGGGGAATCTTTAGTGGGGTCACAAGGGGAAACTTCCCGTAAAAAATGACCCGTAGAACGGTTTTTCGCCTTTTGCTTTTTTTTAAAAAGTTAACTTTTTGGTCCAAGTAACCAAAAGCTAATGAACTGGTCAATACCATTGCGGGGTTTTTATGGGGTCCAACGGCAAAAGACTAACAGCGACAGTTTCCGTGATTACTTTAAGCGAGTTCAAAGCAATTGGAAGGAGAAAGACCACAATCCAAGGAGTGGCTCATATTTCCCTGAGAAATATAGGGACCCTTATCTGTCCATTGAAACGAAAAACGGCCCTCTCCAAAGGGGGAACTCCTATAACCATTAATCACCAATAAAAAAAGGCCAAGGGCCAAGAAAGGAGCTATAGTGGCCATATTCCTCCGGCACCAAAGGTGGGGGCCGATATAAGAGGCACTGCTAAGATATCGGCCAAGAAAAGAATCCGAGGTAAAGGAAATACCCTGATATTGGCGCACTCCATGAAGACCATCGCCAACAATGCTTTTCCCAAAAGCGATACAAGGTTGGATCGGACAGGTTTCCCCACGTAACAGAAACTTGCACTGGAAGCCCTTCAGGATATCAGGAATCCAAAATGGCACAGGTGGGACGACCATAGACCAGGAGAACGAACTAGAATAAAAACAGGCAAGGGCAAAGAACGGAACATTCGCCCCAAAAGAGTTCAGCAAATGGGGAAACAGCTAAGGAAACAGCTATTGGCCAGAGTAGATACCTCCTTTATAAATCGCCAAACAAATTGGACGCAAAACCAATCGAAAAGAAAGCAAAATATTTGTTCGATCAATATTCCCGAACCCGATATAAAGGTCGCTTTCGACCTGGCACAGGGGCTAAGAGGAACATATTCAAGTTTACGGCAACCTTCTATTACAGAATAGCATTATACAAAAGCTGGCACATTGTAACAAGGACGTAGAAAACTACGGGCTCTTTCAAGGGCCTTCAATACAATTTGCAACACTATATCCCTCAATAATAAGATCGATCCTAAACTATTTTATAAAATAGAAGTAGCAGAAACGCATCCGCTGAAATCATTTAATGCTAAAAATAAAAGCTTTTAAGAGCTCAACGTTTAAGGAGGTGTGAAAATGTAGAATTTCTTCCTTTATAGATTGACCACATTTTTGCATAAACAACAATTGGTCATGATCCGTCGATCTTTGGCAAGAAAACGATCGGGCATTGGATATTAATCTTTGGACCTATTAAAGCTTATACTACCAGAAGCTATTAATAACGCACTTCGACTGGCCCTCCCATAAAACGGAAGATGGAACGCTGCCATCTATATTTTTTGAAGAAAAAGAATGGACACCCCTAAAAGAAGAAAAAAACATCGCATTTTAATAGCCCATGGTTTTTCATAAAAGAGATAGTAGTCCAGGACTTTCCATTGAAGGGGAAAATCGGTCCTACCTCCACATCAGCGCGCCGTTGGCCTTGATAAGCGCACCACACGAAATAGTGCAGAGAGATTGGGAATTCTGTAGCACAGGGAACACGGATGACCATCGAGTTCGCTGCTTTTTTAAAAGTACTTGGTCGATACTAGGGCTTCGGCTGCCGCAACCAATAGGCCTTTTCTTGGGGTCGACGGAAAGAAGCTCCAGCGGACAGTACAAGGATTACTTGAGCGATTTTTTAAAGATTGGGAACAAAAGGGACATGCCAACATGGCTCATCTTTCCCCGGTATCGGGCCATATCTGTCCTTGACGAAAGCAACCTCTCAAGGGGGAGCTCTATACGATTATCAGCCAATAAAAAGGCCAAGGGCAGGAAAGGATCATAGTGGCCATATTCTCCGGTACCAAGGTGGAACGCGATCATAGAACAATTAATGAAGATATCGGGCCAAGGAAAGGGCCAGGTCAAGGAGATCACCCTGGATATGGCAAAACTCGAGAAGACCATTGCCAAAAAGTGCTTCCCCGGGCAATAACAGGTCACCGATCGCTTCCAATGTACAAAAACTTGCCCTAGAGGCCTCTTCAGGATATCGCCGGATCAAACACAGATGGGAACCCGCAATGACCTGGAGACACGAAAGATAAAACAGGCCAGGGCAAGAAAACAGTAATTCGTTCCCAAAAGAATTCGATAACGGGGATACCAAGAAAGGCAACTATTGGCCCCGCAAGCAGGGTATTTACTGTTACAAGGCTCCAAATAACTGGAACAGAGAACCAATCCGCAAGGAAGCAGGATATTGTTCGATAATATCCCGATATAAAGATTGTCTTTGACCTTGGTCCAAGGGCTGGCAGGAATCATATTCAATACGGCCCAACGTCCCATAGAGACCGCCTAATACAAAACTGGCACAATTGGTACAGAGGAATGTAGAAAAATACAGGATTTAAGGGCGTTCAACACCATCGCAAAACGAATATCGCTCACTATAGATTCTATCTGAAACTATTTTAATAACAGAAGCACAAATGGCATCGGCAGAATCGTTCAAATGCGAAAAATAAAAAGCTTTTAAGGGCACAGTTTCAGGGGTGGTGAAAAATGTAGAATTCTTCTTTATAACTAACTTCAATCTTTGCATAAAACACAACAATTGGTTCTTGATCCCTTGAAATGCCGATTAGTGGGCATTTTTCCAAGTGTAACATTTCAAAGCAAATTATTCTTTACCATCCAGGGTTTTGGGTAAAGGTTTCGGATTTAATATCAACTCATCTTGAGGAATGGAGGACAAGATAATCTTGATCTCCCTGAACCCATAACCGTTAGGCAATTCATTTTTGGAAAAAAATCAAATTAAAACCATTACTATCTACTGGGGTATTATAATTGGGAAACTCCGATTGCAAAAAAAGGATATCCCAGAGACCTTTTTCCCTTTAAACAAAGCATGTTGGCTGGCCAACGTTTATAGTCATCAAAATTCGTTGGCCTTCCAATGCAAGTTCCACCCGTCTTTCATTCGCGAAATGGGCATACAAGGCATCGTCCTAGGCGTAAACCATAGTCTAAAAGTTTGCACGTAACTTAGCTGTGGTGTAACCAGAGAATATTGGCATGCCAACTCGCTCGCCTTAATAGAAGTTAAGTTGGAGCAGAACTAAAAGTACATCCAATTCAATACTTTGCCTCAAGCATAATTCAATAAAACCTCAACCATAACCTAAATAATATATAGCCAGTTTTTCACTCGTCCGCCCAAAATCGCACTGCTGCCGTGAATTAGGATTTGAAAAACTTTTTCAAATTGAAAGCCCGTTACCGCCGATTCCTCTACCCCACATCTACAAATGGTGTTGTTAAATATTGATTTGCGCTGGCTACCCTAAGGTCAAACCTGGTATCCAAATTGTAGCGCTTAATCTAGGATCCCACATCATCAGCTAATTGTTGGTAAGGAAAGTCATTACCACTTCGTAAGTTGCAGCAACCCCTAAATAATCATAGGCGATTTCCATCCTTCCCAAATAAGAAGATACCAAAAACGACCATGTAGGTCAATATCTCTGGGTCCTTCTTGTTTGTATAAAACTTAGTTCGTGACCCATTTTGTTCAGCGGCAACTTGCATTCTATAAAATAGGACTTTCAAATCCATATTGGACAATATTATCCATTCCAACTAACTTAATAAATAGTCCATATCAGGATTACCCGTATTGAAATACCTTTTGTGTAGTTCCCATTATCAACTCCCTCCTCCGGCGAAATACCGCTTTTTGAAAATAGCTATTCGCGATTCGCTCCAGGAGTTTCCCAAAAACAATCTCCTTCATGATACTTCTGCCAGTACCCTCAAAAAGTGCTACGCCCGTAATTTAAAGGCAAAGAGTCCCGTTTCTATATTAAGCCTGGAATTTCCAGTACTGGATCGAAAGCCCCCAGGTTTTCATTGTGCCTTTATCCAAATCGGAGAGAATAAAGTCTAAACAACCTCCGTTCTAGGATTTCTTGGGTCCAATGCAACAATTTCTCATCACAGGAAATAGTTGGGTATCGTATATGGGTTAAAAATCCCCGTTATGTTGTTAAAAGATTTAAATATAACCATGCCCTAAAAAATGTGCTCCCCCTAAAAATTGTTGGTAAGGAAACTAAACTCATCACTGACATTATCTAAATATCAAATAGAATTTAATACTCCTAATACATCCCATGCATTAATCCACTGTCCGAGTTACTAGGTGCCCTAAGTACCATTTAGTACTTGATTTGGGATACGTTGTATTAAGTTGTCAGAAATTGTCCTCAGAGAGAGGTAAATTTGCACTCCATGCTTGGGAATGAAGCATAATACTTTTTTTTACATAATTTTCTATTTTTGTGTTGGAGGTCTTTAAAGAACTCATTCACTGAAATTTGGTCTTTCGGTGGTGGATTGGGTCAAAAAATCCTCACACCGATATGTTGATGGCAATAACCAAAGGAATGCCTAATATATATATTATGATTTTTCATGATTTTTAGATATATATTTGTCCCGCCGTCCTGAAAATATGGATAACACTAAGAAACTTAGTGTAAGGAAACATAGAAATGTGGGGTATACGCAGGCGTACCCAAAAAGATTACTCCTTTTCTTTTAAGCTTCTAATTAGTTGAAGAAAATTGAGCAAGGACTTTCCTTAACGCAATAGCTCAAGCAAAGGCCAAATATGGTATTCAAGGAGACTCAACGGTGACTCAATGTTGAAGAAATATGGTTAACTTTGATTGGGAACATCGACCTTAATTAATGCTATGGCCAAAAACACCTGAACAAAAAAACTTGAGTTTAGAAGCAAAGGTAAAGATTTGCTCGAGAAACAGAAAGCTCGGGCAAACACCTGCCGAGCGAAGCGGACAGAAGGCTAATCAATCTCGAATAATGCTCCGTTGATATGGCAGAAAAAGAGTATGGACATCCAAATCAGATAAAAAATTACACACCCGGGTTAATCGACCACACAAAGAAAAAAATACAAAGAAACGTTAGTTTCTACTGTGATTCTACTCGGGGGAACAGACAGTTTACTACAGATCCGATCAAATCAAGGGGCCCACAAGCAATCTATTGCCCCAAAAGGTTATAAGTGCTGGTGCGTATATACGCGGGCTCTATGCCTAAATTAGGTACAAGTAAAGTTTAACTACCTACTCAAGGAGGACTCTCGATTCTAAAATATAGGCAGGGATAAAACCTTTAGGATATTACGGGGCGCACCATATGTTGGATAAAACCAAAGCGGAGCCTTAATCACATTACAACAGACCCCCATCACCGTTTTTAGAAAACACAAGAAACCCTTGTACAAAATGTTGAAATAGAAAGGCCGGAAGCCATCTGGGTCAGTGAATATAAACTTATATAGGAAATAGAACCAAACCCATCCTACCTGGCCTTGATCACAGATGCGTATTCAAAGAAAATAGTGGGCTATACGTATCTAGCTCCTATAGGTCTAGAAGGTTCGCTGAAAGCCTTGGAAATGGCAATTTACCAAACAGGATTCATAAAAAACCGACTATTGATACACCATTCCGACAGGGGATTGCAAATATTGCAGCAATGAATATCAACAACTCTTGAAAAACAACATATAAGGTCAAGTATGAGAAAAGAGCGATCTCTCTATACGAAACATGCCATCGCCGAAAGGGTCGCAACGAAATATTTGAAACAAGATTTGGCAGTGCAAGAATATTAAAACAGTAAAATTGGAAAAAAGCAAACTGATAAAGAATGCCATACGGAAAATCTATAATGATCAAAGAACGCATTTATCCAACCATATGCTCACAGACACTACAAAATGCAACGCACTAAAAACAAATTTGAAAAGAAACAGTACAAATCAAAAAACTGACAATGTTAATCATTTGTTCAGCCTTAAATATTTAAATTTAATTACTTCAATTAATCTGTATCGATTATTTAGGATGAGACAGAATTTTTAATAAGAAACTTTTAAATCTCGAGTGAGATAATTCTATCGCACCATAGGTTTTTCCTGCTCCCCATTACTTAGATTGCTACTGGGTCAATACCAACAGGTAACTTAGAAAAAGTGAAAAGGTTTTCTCCTGACAAGTATAAATCTTTACTGCGGATAAATTCAATTTTTTCCAAAACTTTACTGGAAGTTAATATCCCATTGTAACATTTTGCAATCGCAAATAGGCCCATTTTGCAAATATCGAGTACTAACTATTCTGTTCTTATTGTTTTGTTGAGCATTGTTTATATAAAGGTCTTGAAAAATATGCGTCCAGATTATTAATTGGCGTCAACATATTTCCAGCCCTGTAATAAGTATCTCCGGGTTGATCTCTAAAAATAATCTTAAATGAACCTTGAAATATGGAAGATTGATTTCCTGTTGCAAACCCCCAAAAAATGTTGTTCATTTTGCGTCGAACCAATAAATCTCTTTGTCCAACACCACCCACCACCAGGACATACTCAAATCCCTTAATAAGAAGGCATTTAATTAATTCCCGTATCTGATAATGTAACGCAATTGTTTCCAATAATCCCTGAAGGTCGCCGTGGTCCTCCCAAGTATGACTCCATCGTTTACAGCCCATCCCTCATTTACATCCTCCATATTTCACGTCCCCAGTGTTCCAAACAGGCCAGTTTATGTCCAGATAAATCAACCAGAATGAGGTTAGTCATCAATATCACCTTGGTTTTATAAAGTTTCATTACCGTAATAGCCCCAAAATCTCACAACTCATCCTCTCTACCTTCGTACCAAGTATTAGAATTCCAAGTAGGACTTCTCCAAATTATTTTGGGTAAACCACCGCTTTGCTATCATATAGATTAAGACGATACCATAAGAAAATCCTGAAATTCACAAAATGGTTCCAATTTAAATTAACTTCCCATCCTCTAGATCGAAAGTGGCATTATTTTGTTCTGGAACAACAGAACCCCAAAACTCCTGGTTGTGCCTGAACAGGTCCCTAATCATATCAAAAGTTGTCTTTCCAAACCAATTCAAAATTAGCTTTTATTTTCCATCCAAAAAGGTTAGATCTGTCCCCACGTTAACTGTTCGAGCTGTTCCCAGTAAAGGTCCGGACTAATTAAATGATGGTGTACCTGCAAAACCTACAGGTTCTTACTTCTCCTGCGTCAAAAATCCAATTCACAGCATTTCTGAAAGAAGGAATAAAACGTAAATCTAAATAGGAATCACATCTTGGTTCGCCTAAGCTCACCCAAGAACTCTGTAATCTTAAATTTGTTTACTATATTATCAATTCGTTTCCCAAAAGGTCTCTTTATCCAAGTTCCATCCACAGAAAAGGAAGGAAAAAACCCCACCGTTTTGTCTCTCTCTGAATAACAGAAGTACATTATCTATATTATCTGGTGTCTCGTTGTGTCTCTTCTATATAAATACCTTTTGCCCTTATAGGGTTTGTAAATTAAATCTTCCAAAAAAGCCCTCAGTTCCAAAGGTCAACAAGTTTTCCAAAACTTGCCTGTATCCTCCCCGTCCTGCATGTTTTAAAGACGGCACATCTGACCAAGAGATTGGTCATGAAGCAGTTAATCCCCTATTTTTGTCCTTTAAATTGCCGTTTCCGGCTAACCAGGAAAAATTAATGGCTTCAGCAATATCAAACCATAGGAAGTATAAATATTGGTAGTCCAGTACTTCGTTGCTTCGATGAGTTTTGACCTACATATTACTAGGAAACTGTCAATTTCCACTTGAACTTGGGAGTGATCCACTAAATTGTCACAAAACGGTAAGTTCCTTACTCTGATAAAAAACAACCGTATTTCGAATGGCGAAATCGGCATTAATTTTTCCAACTTTTACAGGACGAAATCTCTGTAGCAAATGTATGCCAGTTTTCGGTCCGTTTCGGGTAAGCGTCGGTTCCAGCATCGGTTGAACCCATGGAATTTTGGATGAATCATTATATTTCATACCCATCATATTTAGCATTGGTAGCATAGTTCTGGCCTATTTGGGTGAAAAAATAAGATCATAGGAACCCTGCCGTCCATTATTCGGATTTCCCTTATGGTTTTTGTAATACCGTGGTTGATACGTCGAAATCCCAACTATCAATTCAAGGCCGTAAGTTATTTTTTGCCAATTATGTTATAGCGGTCAAAATGTATCCCGTACCATAGTCAGAACCCCCTCTTGTCCAAATGCTTCCTGCGGAAAAGTAATATGAAAGTCTTTTTCGGAACCACCAGAAATAGAAAGATCATGTTTTTGTAAAATATCCGCTACCATAATATTGCACAAACCAATCCTATTGGCATTTTCCAAATTGATTAATCCCATGATTGGAGTTATTCGGGTCTGGGGTTGTTCAAAAAAGGTCGCATCTGCTGGGAAAATTTGGACGAACTTCTTAAAAAAATCAAATCGCCCGCTTGGAAGCATAACATTGTCAATAATATCATTATTAAAACAACCTACCTCCAGCCACCAGCAACTCCAGACCTTCATTTATAACGCGCTTGCATGTGTATAGGAAATTAAAGCATACTTTGGAAATTTCTGAGCACTGCTACTGACACACTTCCTTGAATAAGTTTACGCTTAAGTTTTTTTTATTTTTTTCCCGATTTTGTGGTAACTACAATAACACCGTATGGCGCCCGTGCTCCATATATGGCAGAAGCTCGGCATCCTTTTAATAATCGAAATTGAAACTCCACGTCTCAGATTTCAATCTATTTAAATGCCAGGTATTCCATCTTACTATGTATGGTGATCCCCACCATTATAGATCCAAGGCCCTTCTAATCTGAATACCCTCAAATCAGCTCCAAGGTTTCGAATCCGACATCACCTATACTAAAAGTTAAGCTGGTGAACGTACCCCTGTAAAAAGCTTGGGACACGGTGGCGAGATTGGACAGAGTTTGAATAAAATCGCTATCATAACATCCACGCACCGGTAAGGTTTAGATACCTTTTTGAGTAACCATAGCCAACCACAACAACTTCGTCCAAGCCTGAAGCACTTTCCTCCAAAACAATATCAAAATTAGTTTGCTTATTAATAGCTTATCTCCTTCGTAGAAAAACCAATATAGGATATGATTAGCTTGCACTGGCAAATCGGTCAACATAATTGAAAAATTTCCATCGAAATCTGCCTTCAGTTTCCGTTGGTCGTTCCTTTTTCCACAATGCTGGCTCCGGGGTAATGGGGGTTCCTTTCCGAATCCCACTATACTTCCCTTGACGGTTGCCTGCTGTTAAGGTTTTCCATAGGAAACGCTCTCCTCCAGGTTTATTATTCTGAAATTGCTTTAGTAAGCACGAATTTGGTTCTATTGTCCCAGCACTTCATATTTAACAGCTAAATCTTGAAAATTGATTCAGAATCTCATAAATATTTTCCCTTCGAAACAGGATAAAACCTTTGAATTAATATCACTTCTCTATTTTTTGTATAAGAAATCTGAATTCACTTTTATGCTCTTATTTCCCTTAAATACATCGCAATACTTTATTTGATCGGTAATCAAAGTGAAATCTTGGTATTTTGGAATAAGGAATTTGCTTGAATTTTAAAAAAAAGTGAAACTATAAGTAATATGGTCGTTCAGTTTCATTTTTGGGGTCATTTTGAAAGGAATAGGCCTAGGCCCTCCCTTAAAACGGATATTTTTCATATTTTTTGTTTGTTTAATCGGTTTAACAATTGTAGACGTTAAAATCACTTTATCTCAAATTCGGGGGATGTCGACATTCCCCGTTTTTATGTGAAAATCAATATTCATTTTAGTATTGATTGGTTACTTCATAGGCTATTGTTTAGTTTATAGTGACTGACCTCTGTTTTGCTCAGTTATAGTTATACAGGGTGTTTTTTTGGAATGTAGATATTAACCTGTTTAATATTTTCAATCTCCACATTAACAAGTTTTGCAGTGAAAACTTCATTATTCAGCGTCTCCATTATTATTTAATGATAGTACAGATTGTAGCTTCTTTCCAATTTTTAAACAATATCGCCTTAAAAGCAACTTCCGAAATACCAATTGACCGTTCAAATTCCAAGCCATGTTGGAATGAAACATCGCCTTTTTGACCACCATTTGTTTTTCAACCTTGTTCCAAAAGCTTCGTGTTCAGGTTTAGAAGAACTGAAGTTCATTTCAAGGACTACCTATACTACCGTAGAATGGTGCACTGATCCTTCCCACCAATACTGTATTCATGACTGGTCTTCAGGGTATGCGGATACATTAAAAACTGGGTTTCCCAAACCCTCACCTCAATATTATCAGGCATTAACAATAAAGGGGTCCTTATTCTTGTCACATCAAAAAAAGCCTCACCAGAAGTAGAAACAGTCCCCGATCCATATCTGGAAATAAATTTAACTGGGAAACTTAAACTCGAACGCAGCGTTTAAAATACCTGTACCGTCCAGATAAGTCACTTGATAACTTTCTGCCGTAAGGAAACTTTTTATGTAATTGTACACCAATTCCGGAAAGTTCCGGTAATCTTCACCATATTGTATACCCTGCTTGATTTTGTTTCCCGAGTACGATTCGAACTTTATCTGAAACAATATCTTGAGTAATCTTCTTTCTGTAAGAGGAAGATCGCCATTCTCCAATTTCTTAATGTTTATGTTTGATCATTCAGGAAGGCAAAGCTATTGTAGGAATTTGAATTTTTCCTTTTTGATATATCAATATTACTCCTACTGCTTTACCAAATACAGTGCGGCATATTTTAGCCAAATCTAAAAAAGCAAGTTTTTCCTTATATCCCCCTCTTAATCGCTTTTTGGATTTTTTATCCAATTAAAATATTTTTTAACTTCTTCGTATTATAAGTGCTTCAATTTTTGTAATCTTTGAATAATTAATTTTGAATATTCTTTAAAAATGTCCCTATTCTCTGGTTGTCCCAACCAAGAGATCATTCATGCCAATTCCACATTATTAATAGAATGAATTTTAGATAATTTTCAACTATAAGACTATCACTACGATTTGACTTCATACCTTGCTAAATCTATAATCAATAACGGAACCAGTTTAAATCATTCCCTAACTTTTTTACAAAAAAAATTCACATAATTTTGAACAATCTTTATAAAATGCCGAAAAAATGGATGTGGGAATTTTAAGTACCAATTCCGTTTTGATAGATCAGTTTGGAAAAGGGCAATGAAAGAGCATTTTTCCCTTTTTAGTTGACAACTATAAATCACAGGGTTACATGCGTTTATGCCAATTAAGTTTGGTAAATGATAAGGTGAAGCCCAAGAATATAGTTCAGAACTCGTTTTTTAATTAAAATTTGGGAAGAAGGGAATGCCTAAAAAACCAATCTTTCTATAAGTGGGTTTAATGTACCGATCTGTCCCCAACAATGAGTTTATTTGATCAATATAGAAGTAATAAATCCCCTTTTGGCGTTGTGAAAAATTATATGTAGACCACCATTTTTACAATTTGAAAAGGATTCAGAATCAAGAAAAAAAATAGAGAAAATAATGAAATGGTGATGTGTGCCATTTAATGAACTGCACCAAAATGCCAACAGGTATTTCTTTGAAGCAAAAAGGAAGGGGCTCGATAAAACATAGAAATAGCTGGATACTTGGAATATCAACGTAAAACAGTTGAAAATCAAATTCAAAGCCTTCGCTATCCTTAGAGAAAATAGAACAAATACGAAACCCTTTGATGCTAAATTTTGGTATTAATATTAAAAAAATAGTTTGAATTTTTTTGGCTAAAATTAAAGCTATTTGAACTTTTAACTGCAATGACAGCATTAGTCTTCAATTCCAATTAATACCTAGAACATATAATTCCAATAACGACCGAAAGGCAACAAAGAAGGAACAATGGGAAAACCAATTGTTCCTTTGCAACTAACTAACAACTAATCCTATTGCTTGGAGAGATAGGTTTCGGAAGAAAATGTAAAAACATCGCGAATCCGTGCTGCAGTCTCAGAAAATAGCTCGCATCCTCATTTACCACGACGCCGCGACATTGTTGGCTCTCTCTATATATTCTCTCTCCACAAATTAATAAAGTCTCGAGGGCAATACAGGATTTTTTAAAAACAGTCGTATTTAACGGCCTTCCAAGCTCCTTTTTCTTAGCGCCCGTAGACGAACCTCCTTTTTCATGAAATTCCCAATATAGATAATCATGTTCAATTGATTTCCACTCTGTATAAGTGTTGGAAAAATGAAAATCCCGTCCAAATTTTCCTGGAACAGTACTCCAACAATTTCAGATAAGGTTGGGAATAATATCCCAAAATGCTTGATACAATGGTTCCTGTTTTGCTTCTAGGTAATTATCTTTCCAGGCCTGCTAAAACAAATCATTGGAACCCTGATCCCACCCTCGTATAGATCCCGTTTAACTCCTTTTAAGGGTCCATTGCTATTAAAATTTCTGGATCTGCCCACCCTCTTCATGTGCCCATTAATCGATGCAAAAACGATTAATCGTGTTACTGGGCTAGTCCCATTCTCAAACCTTATCCATAATTCAAACCCCACCTGAACATCAAGTAAATCGATCATTGCTGCGAAAGCGGCAATGTGAATCTTTTTGAAGATCTATAGGGACCTAGATAAATTCAGGTCCATCATCCCATACCCTTGTACGTCTTTTCAGTGGATATTTTTCCTCTATGTTTTTCCATATTCGGCTTCGGGCGCGGCCAATTCGGCATAGGGGAATAATAGAGGGCCACGTATAGAAAAAAATGGGTTTCTCTTTTGTTGTCTTTTCCAAAGAACTTAGGTTTGGGTATGTATAAGTTTCCGGTGCATAGATTCCACACCCTTATCCATATTTTCTTTAAGTACAATAGAATCCATGTTAGACCAAAGAATGAAAAGGATAATAATTAATGCCCGCAAACGCTGACAATTGTAAATCCAAAAAAAATAATCAAAAACCTTGATTTACAGGATCTCCTTCTGACCCCCGGAAAACCCAGGCCCCCATTTCCGGAAAGCCCTGTGGTGTAAATCTGCTTTTTTTAAGGCTTCTGCAGGGTATAAGTTTATCTTGGTATAGATAACTGTCCTTCCGGTTTGTATTTCCTTGTTTCCTCTTACCACAGTGTGCACTGTATGCATCCCGGTCATTAAGGCCGATCGTGAAGGACACATACCGTACTCCCAGAATAATGTTTGGGTAAACATCATACCCTGTGAAGCCAATCGATCAATATTAGGAGTAGAAAACTTTTCTGCCCGTATAAAACGCTAAGGTCTCCATAACCAAGATCATCGGCCCCAAAAATATAAAATTATATTGGTTTCTTTTTCTCGGTAATATTGGGACATTTTTTTGGTTTTTGCTTCTTCTTGCATGCCAATAAAACAACAATGACAATACCAAGTGTAAACAAAAAAATTGAATTTTAGTTTTTAGTAATAATCATTATTTAGTTTTTTAGGATTGATTTTAATTTCTTTCGGAAAATATAAAATCCGGATTTAATACTTGGGTGTTTGGCGCCCCCATCTCTTTCTACACGTCTTTTTAGAAGTTCAACAGCTCAGATGGTTTTAGCTTGGATTGGTGGCTGTTAAAATATTGCGTTAACCAATAAATCCTCCCTTAGATTGTACAATTCCATTTCCTGATCTTCAACTAATAGTAATGTAGTTTTCCCAATCCCCTAGCATTACAACCGATCCTGGGCGAGTTCTAAACAATGGATCACGGCCATCATCCAACATAGGGTCATAGGCTTCCAAATATATGGGGAAATGCCAAAAATTAAAGGTCCTCCCCCTATTGCCCCTTGCCCTTTGAGTACAGGATCAAACTGTTCCATCTGACTTAAATAATCGGGAAGTCTACTTTAAAAATCTCCATGAAAGTCCGGAAAAAAATCTAGATTGGTGATTGGCTCTTCCATCTTTTTTTTGGCAAAATAGTTTTTAAAAGTTTGCTTGCCATTTTATTTTAGACAAGGCACCCTAATTCCTCCCTCAATAGTAAAAGCCCCTTTACCTCCTCTTTAATGGATCATGGAGTTGAAATGCTTTCTTATTCCACCGTTATCACCCGATGTAAAAATTAGAAATAGGTATTTTCTTCACAAAACCGAGGTCAGTTAAACTTTTCATTATCTTTTCCTACATTTTTGATCCATACGGTCCTCCACCGCCTGGCTTGCATAGACTGCGATAATATTTTTAAGGGTTGAATTTGTTGTCATATTTTTAATACAAGCCCTTGTTTTGCTTGCAAAGGAGTGTGTATCGCATAAAAGGTAGATATAGAAAAATAGGGTCGAATGCCTTAAATTACCTTTAACTAAATATGTATGCCCCTCCCCCGGTGAAGTCGGTCCGTAAAGGTTCTCTCCTTCGGGTCGTCTTCCAAATGGGGTAAATATTATAAGGGCTGAAATACGCATCCTAGTCCCAGGATTGCCCCTAAGTCTCCACCCTTGTTAAACATAAACCCTTGTTCAAAGGGTTAATTCCTAAATGCCATTTTACGCAAAAACGCCCGTGGGTATATCCTGGCCATTTTAAAAAGAAAGCTATCTGCGCCATAGTTACAGTCTTTCAATACAGGGAATCGGATTTTTAATGGGATAAATTTTCGGGATTCTTTGTTCCCTCGGGCCGATGGACTAACGGTATAAACCCCATGCCTGGGAGGTATTTAAGCCTGTCCATTAATAGAACGCCCTACTAGTGCACAATTGGCGGCGAGCCGGAATAGCTTCTTGTGAAAACCATAACTTACGGAAGCAAGTTGATTCTTTATAATTAGGGGTTTCAAAAAAATTCACAACTCCCATGAAACCAATATCTTCCATCCCAAATCGTCAAAACATTAATAAAAAATGACATTGGGCTTTACTAAATCTATCTCGCTATCCTGGAATCGTTTCTTCCTGACAAGAAATAAAATCGTGCAAATGTCAAATATAGCCAACCTTGGACCGTATAATTTTGCTTTCATACTTATGATAAAAAACTGAAATAGTTGCAATTATCCGATATTTTTTAAATTCATAAATTTATAGTTGGTTCGGTTTTCCCGAACCAACTTATAATAAATTTTATCTATATCGTTGTTTTCAGTTTGGGTCCGATTCCAATAGAGCTGGATTCAAAGAAACTCTTGCGGAGGGATATGGAAAGCAATAATATGAAATGTGGCTTGTATAATTGGCTGCAGGGTTATATAATACGATCTCCGTAAGTTTTTCACCACATCCAAAAAGTATACGCCCATCTAATCAAGTCCATTCGCCTATGTCCTTCGCCCTCCTAGTTCCATCGTTCTTTCGTCATAAATAGCCTGACGGAAAGTTCCTGAGTAAGAACCTGTCAATGGCTGATCTGGCTCAATAGGCCCCTTTCCCTAAAACCTTATTAATATACTGGTAGGAGCTTGCCAGGACCATTAAGTCATTTTCCGCTTCGCGGCTGCCATAAGTACACGTCAGCTAAGTCTAAATATATCTTATTGGTCCCCATGGTTTACCCCTAGGCGAATTTAACCGGGAGGTGA
>Ga0163217_1113711_pt1 | contig 15597 bp, 8 predicted proteins | sample SynspAceP_FD_185933 | JGI IMG/M metagenome (GOLD analysis project Ga0163217, IMG submission 185933) | Saline lake microbial communities from Ace Lake in Antarctica - Synechococcus sp. Ace-P (PacBio error correction) | ecosystem: Environmental > Aquatic > Non-marine Saline and Alkaline > Saline ...
ACTCGGCACAGTAAAACTTTTTTCGTTGATTAGGCCAATGTCGGCCCAATCTTGCGTGTTGCAGTAAGCCGCGGAGTCGCCTCGGCGTTTCTCTGACTAAATCGCCAAATGCTGATCAAGGTGATTTTTTTAATATTCCAACCACAACACCTTTTGGTAACTGGCTGAATACTGTTGCGCAGTAACCACTTAGGGTACGCGCCTGAATAAGCTGTTTGGCGGGTATGGCAAAAGGTGAATTCGGCCAACTCTTTATTAAAAAACGGTGCCTAACCGTCTACCCAAAAGCGCTGGCCTAAGTTGTTTGGTAGGATCTAACTGCATCTATAGGTTGCCCGTGGGTTTTTTGAAGGCTTTGGATAGCGATTAAAGCCAAGTGGATCCCGCTGGTAGTCAAAAGGGTTGTTCAATCTTGGGTTCTTCAAAATAGGGCCAAGTTCCTTTGGCCTTGGGTGTTAACGCACGATGGAAACCCTTCGGCTAAGTCAACCGGATTTTTTTACGGCCCAGTGGCGCGCAACAATAAATCCGGGTAAAAAGGGTTTTAATAAACAGATTTTTTACCGCCTGTTTGCGGCGACATGCCCACCGAGTGACAGGCCTTTAAAATACTTTCAGAATCACGCTAAAAGTCACCTTCACGCGAAGCGTTGGGTATACGCCACAACTATGGCCCAACACATTTCGTCACCGCCAATTACCGAACAACAGCACAATCGCGGTCCATTGGCCTGGCACCACGCTAACTCGCTTAAACATAGCGAGGAGATAACACCGTGCCTGGGCTCTTCAAGCGCAGTGGGAAATAGGCTTAAAAAGTCCCGCGATTTTCCCAGCGCCATCCTTACATCCAATTCTAGGTGGTCCGTTTATTTCAAAGTAGCGTTGCATCTCAACCAATTAAATCGCTTTCGTTGCAACTCTCCGCCCGCGAATAAAATATGTGACAAAGGCAGCAAACGTTTATTTTTGTTCGGCTTAAACACCTCTGCCGCCAGGCTGTCACACTGTTGAACTAGGCCCCACCAATCATTTTGGCGACAACCACCGTATCGCGCTCAGAGCGACAAGCCGCCTTTACACTGTTCCGTGTTAAAAGCTCATGAAATTGTGCTGAGTAAGCTTGTGCTGGTCGCGGCCAACACAATCTTATTGTCAGGTTCGATATCCCAAAAACTGAATTGACCTGTTCGCGCAGCTCTTTATTAATTTTGTAATCGTGGAACCACCTGGTAGCACTTTAATTTCATTAAACAGTGAAAATAGCCGGGATTGGGCAAACACGTTCAACCAACTCGCGAGGTCCCTTTTCAAGACAAGCTAAATGGGGTGTATCCGCCATCAAGGCTAAAAAACCTAAATCAGTGGAAACCAAAACGCCATCCCAAAGTAGCTTAACGCAATAGACAGATGCGGTATTAAACGGATCTTTACCCACATGTAAATACTGCCTGCGTGCATCAAAAGCCCATATAAACTAAGCTGCCTTCAACATTGGTAATAAAGTCTCCCGCCTCGATTACTTCGCAGTTGCACTAGTTTTTGCGGTGCAATTTGCACCTGTGAAGTGCAAGGTGGTCTCAAGTGGAGCCTCGGCCAGAATCAGACGGCAGCAAACAAAGCATTAAATAAAGACAATGCCTGTTGCTCATATTTCAAAAAAAACAGCCTTATTTGAAAGCAGCTTACTCCTTAGCATCAGCAAAAAAAGTTGAACCAAATTAAAAGATCTTTGTTTTTTGTCTCACTTTAAATTCGTATACAATCCTTGCCCGCAATTACTGTTTAATGCGCTGAATGGAGTCTTTTGCGGGGTTGGGGTGATGGCCTGCTAAGAAGGCAAGAAATAAAGGCGAACAAGTGGATCATTAGTTTAAAATGCGGTTTTTATAAAGTTAAATTCAATAAGCATGCATTAAAGTGCAGCAAAATTAACCAACAAATTGGCAACAAGTTGATTTGGTGTAAAATATTTAACGCTAAGAATTCATTAACGTCAGCAATTTTTTTTAACAGATCTTGCGTTAAAAACAGTAAAAAGACTAGAAAATACGCATTAAACAACTAATTAACATATTTATAAACTCTTTGTTTTCAAAAAAGGGTTTTTTCAGGATTTGGAATAGTTTTTGCAAAGTATGAATTAGTAGTAGTAGATAACAACGCAACACATGGTTGAAGGAAGCAATAGTTTGTTAGTTGTTACCTCAGAGCCAATTTGAAACTTTAACAGGGAATCGAGCATGAATATGAAAAATACTTTTAGGATTAGGCTTTGCCTTGCGGCCAATGTTTGCTACCAAGGCTCAAGCGGCATTTATATGGAACGTAAACAGGTTCAGATATGGCGGGTATTGAAAGTAACAGCGACTTTTTGCTGATAACATCAACCTGAAACATTGAACTGGCTGACTTAGGCGGCGATAAAGGCGGCCGTAACAGGTTTCCTGGTTGGTTCATTACAGTTACCGGCGACACTTATCGTACCAAACGATCCAACTAGCTCCAATGGCGGGTGTTGGGTATTAGAAGTTGGCCAAGGTCCCAACCTTAGTTCATTGTGATGCAATCTTGGCACAGCCTTTGTATTTGATTACTGAGTTTGGTGACTTCTGTTGCAGACGTTCAGGCCTGGTCGTGCAATTTTTTTTTGTATCAAGCAGCCAATCGTTTCAGCTTTTATGAACCCAGCAGGTTCAGCTGAGTTTGTTCTCTGCTTTAATCATTGTTTGAATATCACAGGTTCAACAATGTCGCAGTAGACACTGACGCAGTACCAACACCAGCAACAACTATCTTAATGGGTTTAGCGTTACTAGGTTTTTAGTAGCCGGAACTCGTCGCAAAAAGGCTTAAAGGAGAATATGATGAATACGTTAGGAACAAACATGACTAAAAAACTTGAATATACTAAGCCTGATTAACTAAAGTGGGCAGCCTAGCTGAACTAACGCAAGGCTTCGCTGGTACCGTACCAGACGAAAACGGTGGCAACACCAAGCGCAACCCCTTCCAAGGTTAATAGCGAAAATTATAAAAACCCGCCAAGGGCGGGGTTTTTTTAATACCTGTCAAAAAAAATTTACACCCCATTTTCATTTGTAGAGAGTCCTAGCAAGAAGCGATCTCACCACAGAGGTCCACAGGTACACAAAGGTAAAAAAACAACTATTTGGTTATAGAATCAAAAGCTGATCCCCTGGGTATATTAAGTCTGTTTTCTTAACAATGATTAATTTTTTTGCTGTTCTCCTGTTGCAGGCGTAGCGCTCTGTGGCCTCTGTGGTTCAGAATTCTTTTGATTTTTAAGGGCAAGACGGTTTGAACGCACAAGAGGACAGCAGAGGTTTCTTTGTAAGGAGTTTCCCGTAAACCGGTCTTATTTAGGGACGAACAAATCAACCGCACAAATGTCCGACTGCCCGCCAGCATTACCAAAACAACAATGGGTTGAATTTTCGCAGCTGTATAAAAGTTAGCAGCTAACGCAGCTTCCTACAAGTGCCAACGCCTTGTAGGAGTTCCTTTAGGGACGAACAAATGCAACGGCACAAATGTTCGACTGCCCCAGCATTAACCCAAACAACAAAAGTTGATTGACCCAACAATGTTCAATTCAATCAACGAGGAATGATTTTTCGCAGGTAAATCGCAACGTCACCCGGCAAGCTCCTACAAGTGCCGCAACGCCCTCCCCTTTGTAAGGTAAGTTCTCAGGGACGAACAAATCAACCACAAAATGGTCCGATTGACCCAGCAATGTTCAAATTCATCGCAACAAGGTGATTTTTCCCGGCTAAAAGCCAGTCCTACAAAAGAAACAAACGCCTCACGCTTGTAGGAGTTCCCGGTAACCGGCGTTGAACCCAACGGAGTTTGTTTAGGCACGAACAAATCAAACCGCAAATGTTGATTTAACCAGCATTACCCAAACAACAAATGTCGATTAATTCACCTTTGTAAAAAATTCGAGGTAATAACATCGTTGCGGATTTTCGCACCCGGTCACCGGCAGCTCCTACAATAAAAACCTCTGGGCCTCTGCGCGCGGCACCGCGTACCCGCTGTGATTCAAGTTGCTCTTGCTCTTAGCTTTTTCCTAGTAATCATAGCCTCTCAGCATCCAGCATCTTGCCTCTTTTTTTTTCTCGACTACTACTTCCGCTTTTGCACTTTGCTTGATACACTCTGCTTACTGCCTGAATTGAACTATCAAGCAACGTTAATAAAAATGGATGTTATGAACACAGTTTTCTTTAACCTTAAACCCTTGCATGGTGTGCAATTATTTGTGCCAGATCCACACCGAACTTTTATCGGCGATTTGCGTTTTCACTTACCTTTTGAACAAATAGATTACTTCTGCTGCCTTTCGGTGCTATACTTGCGCCACTATTTGGCAACTTAAGACGAAGGCGAGCGCGTACAACAAACCGATATTAATTTGTAATCAAACACGCTAATACCCTAGGCCCGGCCCCAGCTAAACGTTAACTGCGAAGGTCTGCAGTTTTTATCTTTACTACCCAAGCGATTGCTAAGTCCTAACTGGCAGCCGCCGGGCACCGGGTTTGAACACTAATATTCAAAGCACCGCGATTGCCTGTTTGGTATAGAGCTTAAAGGCGACCTTGTATTCATGCCAAACGCCCATGAGCCACAACGGGGATGCTTTTTTTGTTCATTGCACCAAGTCGCACCGGTAAATCAACCTTAACCACCCAATTGTTAAGAGCACGGGTTTAAAATGATGACCGACGACAATGGCCGCTATACATCAAGGCCAGGGCAACGAAATATCACATCTACCGCAGTTTTGGCCTAAAATTAAGATTGTGCCAGATTCGCCAGCCAGCTAAATTGGCACAAAAACTTGATAATGATCTTAGTACAGGCGCCAAAAGCAGACGATAAAACCCGCAATAGGCAATAGCCCAAGCGCGTCGAGCTGGCGCATCAAAAGAACAATAAAAAAGTTCAATGAAAATTTTTTGCAAAACATGAACTCGCAAGTTGAACAATAAATGGCAGTGTATGGCAATGAGAGCCCTGCACCAATTAAAAAGCGATTTACCTATTTAGAACGCACACTCAGTACCCAGTATCCAATGCGACATCAAGGCACCTAACCGGCACCAAAGCGTTATTTGTGCTGTTACAAAATAGTATGTTGGCTGATGCTTATGTAAACTTAGGCCCTAGAAAACAAAAGGCTTGAATTGGATGTCAAACGTGGTTGCAGCAATATAAACGTGATACAAATTACTTTACGCCAGTGGCATGCAGCAAACTTGCCACAAATAAGGCAATGAATAAAATGTCATACTTTTATTGGTGTTAATAGCAAATCAATATAATAACGCTAATGTAAATGCAGCGACATCTTAAGGGAAGAAGTACATGAGCGAAAAACGGACGGATTTGTCCGCACAACATTTAAGATCAATTTGCCTTTTTGTATATCGGCCTTATCGATATCTCGTCATTCAGGTTCTGTTTTGGCCTTAGCCAGCCTGTTATATCATATCGAAATAACGACACCAAAATATTTTATGCTCGCCTAAATTGGCACCTAAGCTTTAATCTTTTTTTGCTGACTGGTTGTTGCTCTGTATCGCTTCGTGCGCGCCAAGTTCGCTCAAAGAAATGCTGTTTTTATGCGCAAGCTCTTCGTGGATCATGAACCTTATTCCCGCATTTTTGTAATTTTTTGTTTTACCAAAACAAACCGAATATTTTTCGCTGCGTGTATTGGGCACTGAATACCAGCACCCACGCCCTACTGCTGTGGTGCATGGCGCTTACTCTTTAGGCAAATACCTGTTTGCTTACGCCGCATGGCCGTAACACCCGCAAGCGTAGGCATAGGTTGGCTTAACCAAACGGGGCATACGACTTATACAAAGCGGAGAATCGCAAAACCACCACCGAAACCGGCCTTATAAAATCAGTGCTATCTTTTGATGAAAAGAAGCCTCCGAGCGCATTGACGAAAAAAATACCAAAGCTACCTGAAAGGCGGTATTGAATTGAAGCGTGGCAGTTTGGCCCGTGAAGGTAAAATATGAAGTACTGTTTATTGGCTTACCCATGCAACCACCGACCGCATTTAACTCCGTATTAAAAGCGCCTAGGTCCGACACCACGGGTAGACGTACACATACTGCCCGACATGTTTTTACCTACAACTTAAACTGCATGCTCCGTATGGGCCACGTAGGCGAGAATGCAAACTATCAGCATTTACGACAGCCCCATGAAAGGCGGCTTACCTCCGCCACAAGCGTATTGAAGATGTGGTGCTGGCCAGCGCTATATTAATTGATTATTGCCAATCCCCATGCTGTCAATTGCAAATAGCGGTTAAACTCAACGTCCAAAGGCCCGGTGATTTTTTTAACAAGCCCGTTATGGCTGGACGGCAAAAGATTAAAATCTATAAATTTTCGCTTATGACCACCCAAGACAATGGCGACGACATCAAAAAGGCCACCAAAGGTGATGCGCGCAATTACCGCCTAAGGTGCGTTTTTACCGCCGCACCTCACTTGATGAAGGCTCCGCAGTTTATTAAATGTAATTACAAGCGATATGTCAGTAGTCGGCCCCCGCCCTGCAGCCATATCGCATAACGAGTTATACCGTAAACATAATTTAATACTATATGCTTGCGCCACAAATGAAACCGGCAAAATTACCGGCTGGGCCCAAAGTCAACGGCTGGCGCGGGCGAAACCGACAACCGTCGGACAAAAATGGAAATGCGCATAAACACGAAAATCTGCATTACATTTTCGCGCATTGGTCGCTGTGTTCGATTTTTAAAATTGTGATTGTTTACGGGTGCTGAGAGGCTTTGGTGGGGAAGAATGTTTTATTTAAACTTCTGAAATACTTCCCACATCAAGAAGTCCAATAAATTGTCTAGAATACTCTTAATAGTAAAAAACTACCTAAAAGTTGAAGCTTTTTTATCGTTCTAATTTTTATTTTTCAGTATTTTTTCTATATTAAAGACTTAAACTACTCCGCTCTACTATTTGCAAAAATTAATTAATTCCTATTTGCTTCCTTTGGTAGCAATTTCATTTTGTTTAAAAAGTAGAAAACAATGAAATCTGAAAAACACATTTTTAATATATTCTTAGGGTATTGTTTTGTCCCTCTTAAACCTTTATATCTGCTTGTACCGGCCTCTACATATCCATTTTGGATCACCAATAATTTCTTCTTTATAGCAGAGGAAAGCCTTATATCGCATCTTAAAATATTTTCTTGGAATACTATTATTTTAATAATCAGAAAGAATAACTTGAACAAAGAATTGCTTAACATCTCAGTATTTTATTCCTGATTACAATTTTGTTTATCTATATCTCCATTACAGCATAGACCCTGCTAAAATAATTGGTATGAAGAAAAGTCAATTATTTATACTTGAATTTCAAAAGGGTTATCGAATGAGGCTGCCAAGTTTTTCAACTTAATAACTTTAGTGTCAATTTTATGCCGTTAGCAAAAGTTTAAAAAAAATCCTAAGTTAAACATCAATAATTATTTAACTACTTATTTATTTTAACCATGTTGCAATGCACAAAGATACTATCTTTTTTTGCATTTATTCCTTACATCCTTAATTATAATAATTTATGCAAATTATTAATAAAAAAGTATTGAAATCAGTAGTAATTTTTAGGACTCCCGATAATTATATTTATATCTTTTGCAATCGTCTGAATTAAGTAGGTTTATTTTACTTAAAGTCGATTCATAGGGATTAGGGGAGATAGATTTTTGTTATTCAAAACTACTTTGAAAAGGCGAAATTTAATAATATAATATAATTTTGGGGTTGGAGAAAATAACACGAAAACTGGCGAACTAAAAGAATACTTGTTAGGCAGTAAGTTTTCAAGCAATCCGATTATGGATTTTTAAGGAATAATATATGAATATGGGATAAGCAGGCATTAATTTTTTTATTTCCAATTTTTATTTTTTATGCAACTATCTGTAGTTTTAAGGATGAAAGGTGAATTTTTAATCGCCCTCAAAAGTTTTTTAATCTTTACTTTTGTCTAACATTACTATCTACCTATTTATTTTATTATGCTGGTTTTTACTGTGCGGAATGATGGGTATTTTATAATAATTATAGGGTAAAGCCCCAAGTCATGAAGTGTGTAATCTCCAAAGAGTTAACTTCATGAAAATATAATAATTTAAATTAATGTAACAATAATAGCTAAGAAACGCAGGTCATACGCTATTTTTCAATTCTTTGCGATTTCAGAAATATATTAATAATATAATTATTTTATCTACTTTAATGTTGGATGGGTGTTTTGTATGAAAAAAAAAATTACGATTGGTTTACTTAGGCACAGCACTTTGTAATCTGGCAATTTAGGTGGTTTGGAGCATTGAGTTACTCACATGCAAAGCATTAATAAAGGGGCATTAAGAAGGGCTTGGCTATGAGGTAAAGTTTATAGTATTTGGTCATGGTTGCTGCTGATGACGAAAGGTGCAGCGAAACTTTTCTGCCAAAGGTAGGGTGTGACGTCAAGCAAGTAAAGTTTTGGCTAAGAAATTTAATTAATTTTTTTGATTTAACCGCTATCAAATATTTAAAAAAAATGCGACTATATTTTTGACATTGGGGAAGGCGTAGTTTCACTGACATTTACAAATTGCCCCAGATTACTTCAATCAATCTATAAAACTAATTTTAGCTAGAAACGTTTTTGTGGCAAAGCCTTAATTTTGGCGCCCACAAACTTATGGCCCCATTTTAAATTCACAACTTGCAAATTAATCGTTAAATTTACTTTTTATTTGCTGACAGGTTTAATTCACGAGATAATTCCTTTCGAAATTTAGTGGTCAGTAAATTAGCCTCTAAACAAGTTGAAGACTTCAAGATTTAGCTTTTTTCGTTAACAGTTTACTGCCTACTCTAAAACTCTAGCGGGAGCATAGTCAATCTAAAAAATAGGGAATTAATGTTTCAGGTTACTGTATACCAATTCATTATCTGATAATAAATTTTTCACTTTAAATGAAGTCATACTTTATATGAAAATTTAATTGAATATTTTTTTTAGCTAGAATGTAGAAAGTTTATATCTTTGTACCCATGTTTATTAGTCAAATTGTTAATGGAAGATGACCGTAAGTAGTTGTACCCTTCTACAAAAAAAATACTCCAAAAAACAAACTGTCGCACCTGTATTTTGGAACATCCATCTGGATGTTTAAAGTTTTATATCTCACAATTTGGATTTTTTTTGTAGGCGCAAGAAATGCAAATGCAACAATTGCTGCTTTTTCTCTGGCGTACCAGTTTTTGTCCCATGTGCCTACAGCATGAAATTTAAAAGGTGTATTTTGAAAAACTTAGGTTATCCAGCAGTTATCCGACGCTAGAGAAACTAACCACAGAAGATGCATTCAACACCAAAACAAATTGAAATGTTTTTGGTAATAGAGAAAGAGCTATCGAAAAGCCATTCAAGAAAGGCAAATGTTATTGCCAAATCAAAATAAATAATTAGAAAAAAAAAAACACTCAAGATTAGTGGAGTTTTTAATGAAAAAATCTTCTAGAATAAAGTATTAGCAAATGATTCTTTTGTAAGCGGGCCCTGTGGCTATTTGTACCTTATTATTCTAGTGATATTAAAATCACTGTTAAGCCCTGAAGGTTACAATCGACCAAGACGCAACAAAGTGCTGCCAGAAAGACTCAGATCTCGACAAAAAATTTCGTGAAGTTTGACCTGGCCTAAATTTGGATAATAAATAAGTGTAAAAAAACACAACTATATGGCAAATATGGGGCCAAATGAAAGTATCAATGTTGGGCTTTCGCTTCTAATCCTAGACCTAAGGCAAGCAGGATCTTCTGGCGGTGTTATTTCAGCAAACTTAGTAATTACCTAGTAAAAAAATGACATAGTGGACTTTGTGATTAATATTTCGGCAAGGGTCCAAAATTGAAACAAATGTTAGTGAGCCGCTAAAGACAAAGTTTACAACTTCAGGAATCAGCAGGCTCAAGAATATTCGCCCAGCGTCAACATGTGAAGCTCAATTCGTGAGTTTAGAATTTATCCAAAAGATATGCCTTTGGTAGTAAACCATGTGATGTTGCGCTGCAGTTTATCCATTGAAAAAGCAAAGACCCTTAGTTGCGAAGCGCTATCACTCATTTAATTTCATTCATGTGTGCTGGTAACCCCCGAGTTTTAAAGGTACAGATGAAAATAATATGCTAAATTAAGGTGTCCAATAAAGAAGATGTTAAATCGATTTAAATAATCGAGGTAAGGTTGGCCTGGTTATACAACAGTGATTTCCAGATAAAAATGAACATTTTAGTATGTCTTAATAACAAGCTTGGGGGGGCATTTTAAAAATCGACACTTACAAAACTAGGTGTACAATTAAATGGTGTAGATGGTATAAGGCGAGTTTTGGCAGATATAGTCTGCGCAGAATGCTTGGGAATTAGTGATGACAATGGGTTATCCGTTTATTCGAAGGAAATGATGGGCGGTCTTTGGTTATTTCACGCAATAAAGTAGGCAATAGTTATTAGAAAACGCAAAAAATTTCGGCAGATAATAGTATTAGATAATTTTGACATTACACTTTGCAACAAAATTCACCATTTCATTCTATAAGAAGAGTTTCAATCTTTTCGCGTTGTTAGCTTTTTAGATTTTTTTAGGCTTTTACTCCCCAAACTACAAAGGTTTTGGATTATTTGGAGCTGCCTTTAAAGGTGGACTGTATCTAAAATTAAATCATTTTTAAGGCCTAATTGCTAGACGCAAGAAAAATAGTAAAACATAAAAATTTATAAATGGATTTAAGTAAGGTGCAAAATTTTGATTATCTCACTTATTTTAAATTGATGGACTACCAGCTCGACAATTAAAATGTATAAGAGGGTTCTGTTGCTGCACCATACAAAAAACAGACAAAGTTTTTTAGTTGTCGACACGCATGCAACAAAACTGATTCTGCGGCTATAATACGTCAATGGATTTAACGATCAAAAATTTGCATGATAAAGCAGTGTTAATTGCTAATCATGGTAAATAATGGTTACGGAGGGGGCAATAACTTTGGCCATAGCCTACTGCAATACTCATTTTTGACTATGAAAAAATTATGGATCTTGAATAACGATTGTTACTTAGAGTCGAATGCACTAGCCCCTATGGTTAAATGTATTCGATAAAAAATAAAGAAGACTATCGTCGGCCTTCTGTAATCCTTCGTAGTTTTCAGAATGGTAAATTAGATGTTATGGTGGGGGATCGTTTACGCCATTAACCTAGGCAAAGCCAAGGCTGTACTTAAAAGGCAAAGACAAAGACTCTATTAAGAATGATTCTGAACTATTGTTCTGATTAATAATAATGGGTTGCCAGTTTACTTTTAACAAAAGTTTTTATAGATGAAGTCGGCTTAAAATGGATGAAATGTATTTTTTATGTAATTCTGAGAAGTCGATTGGCAAAGACGTGCTGCAAGTTTTGGATGGAAAATCAAAGTATGTCTAACATCATTCGTATTTCATTTAAGGGTTCCCGGCGGCTTCTGGTGGTAGAAGCCAACTAATGACTATCATGAGAAACAAAGCGGCTATTTTATACATAAAAAATTTAAATGTTTTAAGCCTTTACTCCTTCTTTTCGCTTTTTGTTAATGGGTGTCCAACATTCATTAATAAGAAAGAAAATAAGTTGAAAAAAATATATATTCTGGAATTCAAGAATTTTTGTGCGGGTTAGGCTTGAAAACAAGTTTAATAGATGGAAAAAAAATCCATAATGACATATTTTTTAGGTCTAGACATTTTAGACATTCCTATTGAACACAGTAAGTCCGATAAATTTTTTGCCTGTTGATTTTACGCAACCAAAATCATTGTTACGCCCAATGTTTGATCATATTGTTCGTTACCAATAAAGAAATTCCTGCTTTTTAAAAAAAGGTTTATGACAAAGCAGATGTATTCTAAAATGAACAAGTAGGATACTTAAACTTTATCCAAATAAGAAAATTCATTAATGTTGTACCCGGCAGTGTTTAACACAGTTAATTTTTGAAAGGCTGTTAAGCAAACAAAAAAATATCGTCATTATCGGTGCCGACTTACAAGTGAATATTTTAGCTGTCCAAAAGCAAAATTAAAAAATGCAAAAAATAATACATATAGAACCAAGTTTTTTTGGCTTTATTAATAAACCAAAGATGAAATTAGTTAGCATAATTACATAAGTGTTTAAATCAAATGCCAATTCATGTAACTTTTTTAATGCGTAAGGGGCTCCCCTAACAGGAAAAACTGGCTGTGGCATTAAAGAGACTCTGGAGTTAAGGGTGATTTTTTTCCTGTTGTTTGGTGCCTCAATTTTGTTTCTTTCTGGCGCAGAAAAACGTGCACCAAAAATAATTCAAAAACTCAGTTTAGAATGGGCAATTTAGATTGTTTTGCAATCGCCAAAACGTTATGGAAAAGATACTTAATTGATGCCCATATATTTTTTATTCTTGTAATTACGTTATTCACTCAGAAGAAAAGATGCAAAAAATTAATACATCTTTTATGGTTGCGGGCTTTAGTAAAGTCTATTTTTCAGCGACTTCAGGATTTTTCCTTACATTACTTGGTGACCTAGATTTTTACCATCTGATTCAGCAGGTGTTTTTCTTCCTTTGTTTAGGAAATCGTAACTGTTATTAGATATAATGTTTTTCGGAATGGGCTTTCGACAACATTGTTTTTTTTAACGGGTTGTTATCTTCCCTGATGTCAGAGATTATAAAGTCCAAACGCATCGTTAAGTACGCCCTTATAAAGTAATTGTGTTTACTGTGTTAGGGACAAATTAACTTTATTGGTTTTTAAGATTTTTTAAGCTACTACTGTTTTTTTAATAAAATTGAATTGCTAATATACTGCTAATATTTTAATTCTCGATACCCGTTTTATGCTCTATCTCTTTCCTAATTAGCCAGATTTCACAAGGGCTAAACAAGTTTTAATTTTGAACTGGCTTTTTTTCAATTTTAGAATATCATTTTCTTTTCTCTATTTGGCATCAATCTATCGCCTATTTAGCATTGAAGCTGAAATAAACGATTGACTTTTAATCAAAATGATTTATCCTGTCATCGGGCGTTTTTTTAAGTTTTTTTATTTGCGGCTTATTTCTTTTAATAAAAGCCTTTTCCTAATACGCACACGCACCAATGCCGCTTACACGCTTTGATAAAAAGGCAATATCAAGAGATAGCACAAAATGTGGATATCTTCTACTATGGCGTTGTTATGCAAATGGTCTGGCGTTTTTTAGTTTTTCGGGTATATTTTTATCTCAACACAAAGTAGCTTTTTATCAACCGCGCAAAGATTATCAATGTTAATCGGCTTTCTCTTATGGTTGTTGATATGGTAATGCCAAACGTTATTCGAAAATTATGGAACAATTTATGATATCCAAGCATGCGAGATCCTATCATTTAAGTCCACAAATTTTCCTACTTTTTCTTGTGACACCGGCCCATTTTTTTACAATATGCCATATACTCCGATTTCATTATTCAATTATTCGGGTCTGAGTATAGTGGGAAGCTAAGTTTTTTATTATTATTTTTTAGGTGATTATGGCAATTGGTCAGTATGTAAACGTACTCACAGGAATCCGTAGGTTATATTCTCATATGTCAGGGACTAAAAGATTTTATGAATTTATATATTTTTGGGGGGACTAAGCACGGTTATACTAATCGATAATATGGTTAATTTGTATCCGCATTAGGGGCGGCGATAGCACATCTTTAGGTCTTATTATTTCAACTTGGTCGCAGTCATATATAGTAAAACGTAGTTGGGATTTTGACTTCTTGCCATAATTTGGTATCACTTAATATCAAACTTTTATAATATTGATCTTTGTTAACTAAAAATTCGAGTGATTAAATATTTCTTGATCATTTAACCACATTCTGTGTGCTATCGACAAATAAAAAAATAAGTTAAAAAGCTGCTTACCGCTGGTAAAAAACACTCTTTCTTGGGTATCAATAAGCATCAAACGCGATTATAAAAAACCAGCGTAAGCCCCGTCTTTGTCTCTGTTGCTATGAAAAAATACAGCTTGTAAGTTAGTGTCAGTCAACAGGTGTTTTTTGCCAATTGTTGCACATAGCAGTAGGCTTTACTCACTCCCCACTCTTTTATAAACACTTTTAAGTTTTTAACGCTGAATAGCTGACCTTAGCTACAATTTCATGTAGATCAATAAGATTATAGTGGTAAAAAGTTGGTGTCATTTATCATGTGGGTAAACAAGTAGTGCGCAGGTATTTTTCATCGTTTCATCACTCTGCGTTTTCAGACTGATAAGCGCAAAATGCACAGCACTTGTTTGCCATAGTGCGGTGAATCAATCTCAAACAATAGAGGGTTGGTAAGATCGTATGTACAGTCGATAACGTATTGATTGCAACTGGCCTTAACACCCAGCTTTTTCATAATTAACCATCAAACGGTTTGGTCACTTCAGGCACTGCCTGGCTAATTCTGCCAGCATAAAGTAAACTTTTCGTTTATCATCAGCTTATCAGTATATCAATATCAGATATGCCCCGCGGGCAAAGCAGGGTATAAATATCATTAAAAAGCCAATGCCCTTTAATAATATTATTGATATTCCGTTATCTTCGAGCAATGGAACCAGTTGCTGAATAAAACGAGCGTTTTAACCGCAATGTCGGCCACCCGATTGGCAATATGGTCGTTTTTTTAAAAAGAGGGCTTGGTAGTCACATCAAAATAATCTAAGCTGCTTACGGGCGCTGCATTTTGATAAATAAGCGGCATATAAACGTTCTAATTTAGGGTCACGTAGTAGCGTTTTTTCTATGCCTTGAATAAGGCAAGTTTTAATCCAACCGAATGCTGGTACTGTTTTATGAGTTACAAGCATACTTAAAGACGTCTTAGCATTTTGCTGAACATTAAGCGGCACAGCCATTAATAAACCCTTAATTGAGGTTGATAATTTGAAACATATTAACAGCTTGATTCGGAATGCTAATGCCAAGAAAGCGCTTGTTCTTGGCAATTAATAGTGCAAGCGGAGTTTTCTCCCCTCGTTCAATAGGTTTTAACGCCCTTTTAAAATGATGACATTCAGAGGCAAATTGCCACTCACTCCTGCCCTCTTCTAAAGAGGCTTTTCGGCCCTTCTGCTGGTGTTGACCAAAATAACGTTACGCTGCGGCGGTAATTTGCAAGGGGCAGCCATATCAAAGTTCAGCACTTGCCAATTTATGCGGTAAACGCACAACGTTTGGTTCCCACTGAATGCAGCAGCTTGGATATTTAACTACATATTATTTACCAACAATTTTCTTTCATCATCAATCTCTCTAAGACAAATATTGTCCTAACCACTCTGTCCTGAAAACTATGCCATTTTTCCTATTTTCATCTGATCTAAATCGCTTTTTCTGCCCTAAATGGTGGCCCAAACATTGCCCCTCTCTGCTCTCCCTCGCTCTAACGTTCGG
>Ga0163217_1112005_pt1 | contig 15595 bp, 12 predicted proteins | sample SynspAceP_FD_185933 | JGI IMG/M metagenome (GOLD analysis project Ga0163217, IMG submission 185933) | Saline lake microbial communities from Ace Lake in Antarctica - Synechococcus sp. Ace-P (PacBio error correction) | ecosystem: Environmental > Aquatic > Non-marine Saline and Alkaline > Saline ...
GGGAGAGAAGATTGAAAAAAAAGGTTTTCTGGAACTTTGTTTTTTCCCCGAGAGAAACCTATAGAAAAAAAAGCCCGAAATTCAAAGGCCGGCCCCCCCCCGTTTTGATTATTTTTTTGTCCCTCAGGAACATTTGCGAATAGCCATCTAACACCAAAATCAGAGCGAGAGTAAATAACCACCATTGTTTTTCCTAAAACAAAAGGTTTTTTGACTTTCCCAACTCATCCAGTGCAGTGAAAGCCTCCCCACCTGCTGGCCAAAAGCCGACCTCCCCACCTCGAAATGACTGAAAATGTACACCCCGCAAGCAGTCATATCTCCTCCCAAAAGCCCCCTGTTATGACCAATAGTCAAGTAGTCCCGCTTTCCAACTTCCGAGTAAGCCTAAGAACGAAAAGCCCACCAAATCATGAATTCAGGACAGCCGATTCTAACGGTGCTTACAAGAGCTGCCAATCTGGTACCGGATGAATCGAAAAACTGCAATACCATAGATGGTGGGGACGTTTTGCGATACACATCAAGCAGCTATCTTGGCAGCGCTTGGCTTGTCCTGTAGTGGAGACAGTTTGCCTACAAAGCGAAATCCAGAAGTCTGACCGTTGGCATGATCACGGATCGAAAGCACAATCCGATCAGCTTGAAATCGATGCATCCATTTGGAGATTCTGCCCATGGAGATGCCTGGTAATTGCCAACTCCGTAAGGTAGGAAAATCATTTATTTTACCGTGGAGGAGCCGTAAAAAAAAATCTGCCTCCAAAATTGATCCTTGGGTAAGATAAATAACTCATGGGTTAAGGCCTGTTAAAATTGAAAAAACTGATTAAAAAATATTGATTTCCCCCTTCATAACGCCATAAAGCTTCCTTGCCGCTAAATTCAAGTCGGGCTTCAAACTTCATGTGCTAAAAAGCTTTCACTGCTAAAATGTGATGTCTAAAAAACAAAAGAGCCTCGCAGCTCCTTTGAATCCAATTTCAATATACAAAATAACATTCCACCAAGCTATTTGACCCCAATCCAACCTCTAGAGACCATTTGAATTGGTCTTCGACCCAATCGTCGTCCCCGCCTGATATTTCACCTACCCGGCCTCACTCGAAACTTTCCATTCGTGAAGCAAATTTACCGTATCGCCCAGATGTCGTAAGGCGAAACTTTTTAAAGCCTACGATCGCCCCAATGAACAGGAACCCGTGTAAATCCCCAATTCCGCAAATAATCATAGAGGCTCCATTCAAGATTAGCATGTTGAGCGATATATAGTCATTCATCTCAAAAATGCGCCTTGATCAAATTTGATCGAAAGTCGCTTTTTTGTTCAGCCCTCCAGCGCAACAGTAGCGTCCCCTACCGTTTGATTCCTCCACACCATTCATTCTACAATTCGTCAACCAGAAAGTATTGATTCAGCAATAGAGACGAAGTCTCTGCTGACAGATCCTCGCAAATTTTTCGAAAAAAATCACATGTCTGTAAACATCACAGTGACTGAATCAAGCTCTTGCTCGGATCGCCCCTGGTTTGAAGTCCTTGAGCTAACATCCGGAGGAGAAATTAAAAAGTAGCTCCTCCGGATTCTTCATTGCCTGATTGACTGCTTAGTTCGTAGTTGGGATTTCTCCATAATTTCATATAGAAGGGCATTTTGCGAGGGAGATAGGCCATTTGACCTGAGAGAAATTAATCAGGCCAAGCTGCTCTAAAGAAAACTCCTCGTGAGAATATTTCAAATACATGATCCCACACATCAAGATGCCTTTAGCACGGAAACGCAGAGGATGGATTAGGCTTAATTTTTTGGATCTAGCTACCCAAGCGAAAACTTGTGATCCAAAGTCCGCATTAACCAGAATGACACTTCCTTGTATCGAGAACTTGTTCTGTGACCACGTTGGCCAAGTCATCAAAATCTCGCAAGAGGAGACTTTTGAAAGAGAAGGCTCTTTATTTCGGTGCAAGCTTCGACTGTACCAAAAAACCATTTCACCTTTACCAAGAATCCATGCGTGCGCACCCTCAATTTCGATAATAACTGCATCATGACATCCAAGAGTTCTTTAAGCGAAATTTCCTTACTGATTGCTCGAGGATTTGATCACGGAACCAAATTAAATCCTGCCAAAAATGAATTAACCGGCTTGGGCACTGCTATTTTCATTCTAAGCCGCAGGTCTTCTCTGAAATTATATCGAATCCGTTTCCAGAGAGTGCTGTGCTATTGCCGCTTGCACCCAAAAAATCATAAGGTATTAGCATCCAAATGAATCAGGGCGATACGCTCATCCCCAGCCGCATAATCAATTGAAAAGACGCAGATTAGCCAGAGCTTTGAATTTGAAGATATCCGATTCATAGCAGCCCAATAGCTAAGTAATATGAGCTTTGAGCCAGACCAATTCGGTTGGCTAGCCATTCCAATTCAGCCTTTAAGACTTGGTATTTAGTTCAAAATTAGAGCACATGAGTACATAATATGTTTTAAATTTTTTTGATAATTTTCTTAGCCTTCTAGTCACTGAAAGCCTACTAATGCTCCGCTCCCTGATTTTCGTAAGCCAGGACATCCTTCCAAAAGAAATGCTTCCGCAGTATGAAGCAATCCGGGTGAGTCATGAGGTATTCTTGTTCTGAGATTTCAAGGCCTCAAATGCCGGCAATCATTGTCCCCCAGAGATACAATGGCGGACATTTTATTATAAAATAGAAAATTGAAAGCAAGTGACGGGAATTAAATTCGAAGTTTTGAAGAGTAACTGTTTTCTTCAAAAAGACTCATCTGCAAAATCAATCGAAGAATTCGGTTTTGCCTCTAGGTTTTTATTACTTTCGGATTCCCCTGAAAGGTTAAAAAGCCTCTTCAATTTCGGACGCGGTAAAAGAAAATCCAAGTAGAGTTCGAAGTTGATGTCAATCTGAATCAAAAAGCGAACCCGCACGCATGAAAAGAACTCTTGTAGTTCCCGCTACAAAGGCATACAGCGTCGCAATGGAAGTGATCTTCACTTACGCTCCAACCCGATTCGTCATAGGGCTGTTCCATTGGCTCCTCCATTTCGATCGGCTGGCTTTCCCATGGAAACGCGAAATACCCTGTTACAAGTGAATTTCCGGTGCCGCGCCTTCTATTGGTATAATTTCCTTGGAGTGCCAAGGTCAGCTGACCGATCTTATACCAGTCCTAGTCGGTGAAGAATCCCGCTGTGAAAAAACTGGACCAAATCCCAAAAAGCCAATAAAATCCAGATCGAATTGCCGGTTTAAGCGATAATTGAACCCATGAATCGCACAGACTCTACACAGAACTCGGGCGTGATCTGAAAGGCAGAACTGACCAGCTGCACCATGCCACATAATCGCCATTTTGAAGCTTTCAATCTTTCAATTCAGCAAGTCGATGAGTTGCTCGATGATTTATACGAAGTTTCTGGATTTATATTACATATTCAAGGAATAGGCCAAGGCGAAATTAAACGGGACAACTCACTCCAAGCTCTTTGCGAGTTAGAAAACATACCTGAGAGGCGGTCCTCAAATCGTCTGACATTGTTAAGAATTGAAACCTTCTGATCGCTACTCTACCTCCTCCAGGGCATCTTTGAGTAACTGGGATCGCCAAATCAAAATATTTACCAGCAGACCATTTTCCCCAACTAAGTATTCGCTCTTGCACGGCTGCAAGATTACAAAATCACGGAGTAATCCCGAGCTCTGTTTTCCAATTTTTTCTCCCCACACCAGATCCCATTGCAAAAGTCACGTAAACCTCAAGAGAGTAATCGTAAAAGCATGGAATCTTCGATCGATACTTGCGGTGGAGATGGTAATCTGAACCAGTGCCAAAGAGTAATTCCCGATCCCTAATCAGGCGTAACGCCAAAGTGAGGTGGTCTAGCCAACGGCATAGACTAGATCGGAATACTCGATCGTATGATTTTTGCGAAGAGATACTTTTTGGCAATATCATCCTGACCAGTTTTCTTCTCCATCCCTCTTTAGCATTCCTAACGCAGCTTGCTGAATTTTTGTCAATGGCTGAAAAGTAATAATATTTCCCCTCCCCGCCTTTCGTTACTCAGATCTCTATAAAACAAAGCTTTAGGCAAGCTTGGAAGTTGCATGATTCCAGCGTCTCTTCCAATGCGTTTCACGCAAGTTCGGCAAGCGTCTTCAGGAAAACGGTTCCAAGTACAGAAGCGGTATTGGAATAGTTGTACTTGTAACAGGCAATCTGAAAAAAGTATCCGTCATCAGCTCAACGGACATATCACTGATGTTTCAGTCGATGCCTTTCTGAAAACTACTAGGTCACTCCTGCGAGATGTGACGAGAGTAAAAGCCCCAGACTTTCAAACAGCGTGATTAGGCAAGTGCCATCATGAAAAAGAGAATGCCAAGTGCCTTTTCTGAAAATACAATTGCGCCAATCTTTACTTATTTTCCCTCGAAATCATCAACGAATACTGCCCGACCACAATTGGCTCGAACAGAATCCTGTGACAACAAAGGTTTGAGGAAAATCAAATTTTGTAGTTCAAGGTGGACTGCCTTCAGTCCGTCCAGCATCATGAGAATAATGGTGCGAGAACTCACGCATTTTCCCGATAGGCGCCGACGATTAGTATAGTTCCCCTTGAGGCCTGGGATCAGTCTAGGGTGGTTTGTCGGAAGCCATCGTCGAAAGGTAGAGTCAAAGCCATGCAATCGGTCCCCAGAAAAATTCAAAGTGGGATGATCCTTTCGTGCCAAAGTGCCAGCGAATGAAACTATTAAATACCTATCAAATCGATTGCGCGCTGTCCTGCAGTCTGGTAATTGGCCAATGCCGTTGCGGGCCTATCAAACTGCTCGAGTTCAGGAATCATTTCAAAATCAGAAATACTGACCTATCGCCCTAACGCCTTTCAAAGCCGATATTATTCTCCAAATAATTCCTGCTGTACTGCGCTCTTGATCAAAACTTATAGAATAATGAAGCGGGAGAGGGCCAGAAGCACGAGCTTAAGGAGGATTTTTTTTGTATTGCTCAAATTTCCGGAAAATGATAGCCCTCCCTCCTAGTTCTACAGTGCCTTTCAAATTCCGTACTAAACTACATTGCCAACTCCCGAATAGCCAGTGACGAAGAAGCAGCTCGGGCACACCCGTTTTACTAACTAAATATGCCTCGTGCTCCCCGCAAGTTCATCTCCGCGACCATAAAGCTTGCAAGATTGAAACTGAATCCAATGATCTTTTGTTGATCCTAATTGAATTTCCTCTCAGGAAGGCTATGCTTTCAAAAACTGGTTGATGCAGGATTGTTTGTGCAAATCATAAATCAAACCTGTCGCAATCTTTGGTAGCCGATCTCAGCAATTCTTTGCAAAAAGCTTCAAAATAAACTCTCCCAAAACCGGGATTCCGTCGCAACGGTAATTGCTGGAAATTTTCTGGTTGATCGCCAGAATGGGCATGGATCAACTCTACCGGGATCTGCTACAATGAATGGTGCGCCCGGTAGAAGATTCATAAAAAACTGAACCCAGCGAGTATAGGTCCAGACCGATGATCAAATGGGTCGATCATCCGTCCAGTTGCTCAGGAGAATATAAGTCAAAACCCCACCCTCAATCGCTTCAGTTACATTCGGATAAGTTCAGATCTCGCCCGCCTCTATCGCAAAGTCATAAACCCAATAGTCACCTTTTTGGTATCAGGGTTGATAAATAATGCCGTGGATGGGTTGACGTTTTATGAATAAATGCTTGGAAATGCAGGTATTGAATCGCTTGGGATCTCCGATTGCCGAGTCAAAAATCTGGGTCGGAATTAGTCCGTTAATAAGTTAATCTTCAACGTCATGTCCGGTACTTTCATTGACCAAAAACGGTAGATTCTCAATATTCCCAAACCTATCGGATGAATAATGCTCGGAATGAAAAGTTACTTAAAAATCCGAATTACTCCTGTTTAGTTTGGTCAGATCTCGAAGTCGGAATACTGAGAGCGAACGCCTGAATCGTGACAGGCTTTTCAACCTCAATTCCGATGCTATATACTAATAGCCAGAATTCTCCTTATAATCGAGAATGCATACTTAATCCCCTGCATTCAAAAACCACGTTTTGTTAGAAAACAATAAACTAAATCTTTATTCCTTAATCTTCGGAAACTGAAAGTGTAAATCCTTCCTAAAAGTCAAAAACCTATTAGGAAAGGATTGAGCTCTTCCTCTTTGTTTCTCTCCTGAAGAAAAATTTTAAAAAGATATTTTATAGCGGATTTTTTAGCTTTGGAGCGCGTTGCAAATTTCATTGTCAACTTGAAAATATAAACTTTTCCCCGTTTGCCCTGTCATTTGTAAAATTGCCGACCTATGACTTTGAGTACCCAGCCTCCAAAATCGACATCGAATTCCCGCGATCTCCAGAAAATACATATCATTAAAAATGCCGGGTAATAACCCAGAGGAGGCCCTGAGCGTAGCCCATTGCCCAGAAATAAATTTGTAAGTCGTGACTGGACTTCAGGTTTCAGTAGAATCTGTCCTTCAGCAGTTTGAATACACTTTTGCCGAAGGCCAACGGATGTAAACGAGAAAGTCTCAGCGCCTACCGCCCGTCGCATTTCTTGGAAGAGGAGAAACCGGATGTAGAGTATATAAAGGTAGCGCCGTCCCTGCCAATCGCAATCAACGAAAGTAAATAACAAAGAATCCAAATCCACGTCGTAACGACCACCGAGATCTATGATTATCTGAAACTACTTTGTTTTTCTCGAGTGGGGAAAGACCTATTCGGCCTATTTCATGCAAGAAGTAAACATCACACGGTTACCTGGATATCGTGATTACACCAGAACTTGAACGAAGCACTAAAGTGAGATCTCTGCCCGCCTTCAGATCGAGCGTGGACGTAAAAATTGAGCGGAAGTGGAGTGCTTTGCAAAAAGGCTATACCAGAATCCTGATGTGATGGGGAAGTCTACTGTTGGGTCAAGGCTGACGGGAGAGAGAAGAAGGTAGCCAAGGAAAATATGAGGTTCTGATGCCGACCGAGTGAAGTGTCCAAAAAGACGTATAGGACAATCGAATTGTCAGAATTGCAGACTCCGACAAACTGCACCTTTTCGAAAGGGTTGGGGAGATGTGAAAATTACATTCCTGATCAAGGAAAACAAAAACTTTCTCAGATCGATTTGAGCTGGAGGGATGATTTTCGAACTCCCTCGTGAATTCTTCTCCTCAATCATCCATTTGCGCCTGCAAAACCCTGTGAAGGATTTGGTAAGTAAACTCGGAACGATCCCGATGTTTGGTGATTTCCGGACAAGGGAAACTTTCGGTCTATGAAGGTGCGGCAGCTCCTTGGCGAGGCGAATCTTCCAAGGTCATGGCCTAGAATCCGCTCTAAAAAAAAGGAATTGAGTTTGACTTTCCGATCCATCGCTCTTTCAATGACTCAGCGAAAAGAGAAGCCTTACTTTTGGGACGGAAATAGAATATTTAAAGGCTGAAATGCATTTTTTGAAGATCTGAAACCAAAACATACAAGATTTCAGTACGGGTGATGCTCTCCCGATTCCAGAGGTCGAAGACTGTTCCTAAGATTGCCGGGAACTCGCTTGCGCAAAGACCTTTCTTAATGTGAAAAGTGCGGGAATCCATTCAAGGATATCGTGCTGTGTGCGCGCATTGATGAGGCTTTGCCATTCTTAAAAAATTTGAACTCGCTTGCCCCACCAAGCAAAAAAATCTGCCAACCGACTACTTTCAAAGAAAATCGTCAGCCCTTGGAATTATGGATGCAAAGTGGCTTGGGATATTGACTTTAAACCGTGGCTTCCTCCCTCTCAGGCGGGTGAATTTCAACGGATCCAAAATCGCACTTCTTGGGTGTCTGCGTTGGTTGTGTTTCATGATATTTTGGGACGAAACCTTATAGCATTTGTGTACTGCATCCAAGAGATACTGACCGACTAGTTTGGTCTTGAAGTTCCCCTCCGAATATGGGAAATTAACCTGTGATTTGTATCGAGCAATGCAGGAAAAAGTCATGAAGGCTGCCGGATCAGATTAATTTGGAACATCGGAATCCAGACGCTGGTAGTCAATTGGCTGGCGAATTGCTTTTCCAAGGTACTATCGAAGAATTGTATACATTCCGGTCAAAACTACAACTGCAAATACCTTCGCGGGAAAGAGCATAATTTCAAAAAATACGGCAACCGCAAATGGAAAGATTCCTCTGATCGTCAAAGGTGCGCGGGAAAATAAACCTGAAAAACCTGACGTGTAAAAATTTCCCCTGATAGTTCTTCACTACCGTGACAGGCGTATCAAAGGTTTCGTGGAAAATTCCACGCGTTATCAAAAAGTTCTTACCACCGTTAAGCGGAAAAATCGCTATGAACGGTCATGACGGAAAGATCGGTTAAATACGTAATCGTATTGAAGGGTGTATTACAAACAGATCACTCCAAGTGAATTTGTTATGATCCAGAACCAATTCGTGAAATTCCTCCCGCTTCCAACCCCGTCACCTATGTGAAAGGCCTTATGTTATTGCGATTCGGCCCTTGTTCGCAGATCAATCGGTATCTAAGTCAGCGGGGTACAGAACCAGTCTTTCTTCTCCTTCAACTGTAAGATGGCGGTCGCTGGTGAATAAACTGTGTTCCGGATAAGGAATCACCACAAGTGGAAGAATGCAAGTTTTATGGCTAACATCCACCGCTAACTGCGAATACTGTTAAAGGCAAACGGTTTTAAGAATGTATGATGTCTATGTATTGTGAATTACAATGGATTCATATGATATTTTCCAGTCCTCCATTATTTGTACCATTCGATGAAGCTGTTTTAGCGTATTTCAAAGGCAAAACCCAAATCATCAACAAAATTGGCAACCACTTCAAGAAGTCCGGTCTAGGTATATAGGCATGGGTCAAAGTTCAAATACCTTATCCGGTTGGGAAGCGCAGCGTGTGAAGCTTGCTTCCTTCTTAGGGAAAAGGCGTACTAAATCTGGAGATCATATCCTGTTTATCTCGACGAACCTACGAAACGGGCCTCCACTTTTCACGATATCAAAAAGGCTGCTCCATTCCACAATGCCTTGAACATCGATCAGAGGACATTTCGTGATTTATCATCGAGCCACAATACTGAGGTGGATCAAAATGCCTCAGATTGGGTGATTGACTTGGGACCCCGAAGGAGGAAATAGAGGTGGACATCTGACCTTTGCCGGAACTCCCCGAGGACTTGGCCAAAGAGCCGGAGAACTTTACAGGGAAGTATTGAGGGAGATTTTCGGTGAATTCGAACAACACCTCCAAGGGTTTCAAAATCGCTGGAGGGTTATTATTATCCCAATTGGCGCAAGTCTTCGGACTTAATGTCTTATCCATTTTAGTCAAATCTCTGGGTGTTGAGAATAGTACATAGTCCAGTTAAGACCTTGTAATTAAGTCATATCTATTTGAACTAATTTTATCTTTCACGAAAGCCATATAACGTGACCTGTTCTCAGTCTTGTTTCCCCAAATAATTTTTTTCATATCTTCGAATCATCAAATTGGATCTTAGCGTCAGTCTGGTGTTAGAGCGTCTGCTTTGGACAGATGCAGTAGGTCATTGTGTTTTCTGATATCCCTTTAGTGTCCCTACTAAATATATTGTGTCCCTGCAGGTTATGTTCCTCCTTCGATTGGTCTAATCAGTGCATCTATATTATAATCTCTTAAGTTTCCTTGAAGACTTTGACCTAATATATAAATTGTTAAGAAACGCAAAGACGTTGAATATAGTTTTTTGTTTCGTCCTTTTCTTTTTTAATCTACTGATGACCTTGGCGTTGAGTTCTTCTCGATCTTTGTGTCATCGTTATCAATTTCCTTGGTTTGGGAAATAATTCAAGCCGCTAAAGTACTCCTATCTTCATACTGAAAAGAAACAGAATTAATGGTTAACTCAGACTAGTAATACTAGGTACCATTGCAAAACCGCGTTGATAACTGAGTTCAATATGTATTTAATGAATATCCCAATAAATTTAATTTCTGACCTACCGCTGAGAATTATCTTGCTTTGTACAGCTAAACATGACTTGAACTACTTACGGTAAGCCTTCGCCTACAGTGGTATAAGTCCTTTCGGTATTTGTTTTCCGTTCATACCCGCTTCCAAAAAATCAAAAGCCTTTAAAATCCTCCTTTAGCGTCTGCCAAATTCAAAAGCATTGACTCATCTTTTGGAACCTTCTTCCAGTCATTCGATTATCTTTTCTGATAATTTAAGGTGCTTTTTTACCAAAGCTATTCTAAAATATAGAAATATCTCCTTTTTAGGTTATGCCTTAATTTTGATGTAAAATCCTCTTTGTGACTTCCCGTGGAAATGAACGTTAATGTGAAAATTGCGAGTCGCATCAATAATAATTGCTTGGGTATTGATCTACTTTCTCCAAGGTCTGGACCGATAAGTCCAATCGTAACCCATTGGTCAAGAGCAAGGCTTTCTGCTTTCTTTTAACTTCGGCCACTACTATCAAAATCAAAAGCAAAAACATCCCAGCCCTAAACTTAGCAGCAAATACCGCATTCTCCCTTCACCTCCCGCAGGAAATAAAAATCCGTCCAGGAGGCCAGATCCAAAAGTTAAGCTTTTAGATATCATTAGGCCTCTTTACCAAATAAGCAAATTCCCTTTTGACGTAAATCGCTGATCCAAAATTTCATCGTCGAAAATTCCAAAATACTAAAAAGTGAGAGTCATTGACTCTCCACTGATGACAAATTTATTAAACACATGGTTGACATTTATCCAGGCCCCCTAAATGACATTTTGAAAAACCATTCTGTTCTAAAATGCCTTTTCGCCTTGTCCACTTCGATTGCCACTCTCCTGCCCAAAAACACCACAAATGTCTCTTGCCTTTGAATTTGCCAACTGGCTTCCAATTCTAATCCAAGGGAATATTCACTGCCCCCTTTGACACTCCCCTGAAGGCAAATTCACCGCAGATCTTAACGTCCACCAAAAATCCCCATCTTTGATTGCTTCCGGTGGCTTGAATATCTTGTCCACCGAACAATTGTCTGAAAAAAAAAGCCCATATCTATTTTTATTATTGTTACAATAATATTTCCACGCTCTTTCCATTCTTTCAAATCCCTCCTGAATAATTCTTGATCTGATTAAATCCATTTTTTTCCTACAAAAACGAATACGCTAGCAGCGCGATCCCCACTTGTGACATGAATTCTAACTTGTTTCTCCTTACTGATCTTATCCAAATTATTTCAAATCGTTCTGACGAAAACAATGATCAGCTCCTCAACAGGCCATCAAATTAAATTCTGTAGTGTTTCCTTAAGTCAACTAACTTGTACCGTCCATCTTTTTCTGCCAAGACGCTTGAATTCTTCAAGACCAATACATCAGCTTTTTGCAGTCCAAGCCAAATCAAAGAGATATCCTCACAAACCCGTAAATATTGTCCAAGCCCGATTCTCATCAATTTTCGGGTTAAATCCTCCATCTGACTTTTATCTGCCACAAGATAAAATGCTCCTGATAGTTTTAAGATCCAACCTGCCCCAAGTAAGATAAAAAGGAATTATTACCTTGAATGTTGTGCCTTCCCCCTGGTAAAAACCATAGCAAAATCCACTTTGTCTCTGTAACTATGAACTTTTCAATCCATGCCTTATAAGGCGGTTAGGAAATTGCCTTTTTGTCAATTTTGCCGTCGCTTAGGAACTTCCCACTAATAAAAGTGTCTAATCTACCTTTGTTCAAAGTGCTTCATTGTTGCGAAAATACTTGGTGGTTCTGGTGGCCGTCCCAAAGATAATCCACAAAAGCCTTTTCATCAGTTGCCAACTTTAAATGCCCAGTTTCGAATTTTTTTCATATCCAATGTCGAGCTTGGTAAGAGCCCAAAGCTTTTCCACAGGCTGAAATGCACCATGCCCAGGCCAAACTCGTACAAATTCAGGAAGCTTAGAGAACGCTGAAAGAAACAAACATTGCTTGCCCCTTTTTTCCTGTTCCCCACAATTCCAGCTGCTTTTTTCCCATAAAATCCGGTCTACCTACAAATCTCCACGAAAGACAAAGTCTCCTGTAAAGACCATCACAGGTTGATCAGTAGCTGGATGATCTGTTCAACAAAAACTAATACCTCTGGTGTGTGGTCCAGGTTGTATGCAAACTTCCAGAAGTCAATTCCCTACGCTGATTTTAATCTTCCATGCTGCAATCCCTTCAGTTCAAATTCATATTGCCATTCCCTGCCAGGACCTTCATTGAATAGATACATTTGCACCAAGTCCACAGCCAGCCAATTCTCTAGAAACCACACAAAAAGTCGGCGTGAATATGCGTCCGGTGATATGTGTGATTTTCATATTGTTCCGCTTAGCGATCTCCCAAAATAAACACTATAATCTCGCTGAGCATCGATTTACAATCGCTTTCATTTTTAGCTTTGGCAACCAATGAGAATAACTTGCTTGCGCAACGAGACTTGTCATATAACGTGTTTTGAAAATACATTCCTTGTTTTTTTAGGTTTAATTTGAACCAAAATTCCCGAAGTCTAGAGCATATACCAGCAACTTTTATCACATTTAGCAGAAATTTTCCCGTAAAAAGGGCAATACCTCTTAATTTCATTCTAGGTTTTTCTACACTCCTGCTTTTTTAATCCTAAATTCCGGCATTGAATGAAAATCGATCAAATGAAAAAACAAATTACTCCTTTCTCTGAAGCTTTTTGCTGATTGTTTCAGCTCAAGCTCAGATCCAAAACACCACAGAACATTTCTCGGTTACAAGCCCGGAGATCGATTTACGCCACAACCCATCGTATGGTGAATTATTTCGAGCAGTGTCGCTGCAAATAATCCGAATGTCAAACTCATCAGTATGGGGAGACCAACCGAAAAAGCGACCAACTGAATTATGGCATTTTTTTCTCTCAGCAACGGAAAACATGGCGGTCTGGAAAGAAAATTCGTACAGACAACCTCAAGCGAGCTGGTCTGATGGAAGGAAAACCGATTCACGCCGTCCGGTAAACTGGAATGTCTTTCAAATGTGCACGGCGAACGAATCCAGTAGTATGAAGCAGCAAATTCTGCTTTCTCACTTGGCAAATCCTGCCAATGCCAATCCCCCAGAATGGCTTAAAAAACCAGGTGGTTTCATTGATCCAGCAACATATTCCCGGACGGTTAGGGATCCGCTATTCGCAATCTGTGTACAGAACACGAAAAAATGAACACTAGCTTTCAGCCAAGAATCTACAATCCATGACAATAGCGAAGCCTTGGCCGGGAGGTTCGCGCGAATCATTATTGTTCGACTGAAATCGCGGATTGGGCTTGGCAAGTACAGGTGGAATCTCATGCTAGATTAAAAGATGTACTCAGCATATGGTTGCCATCATGCTTCAAACCTTGAAATTTTCACGAAGCAAGTGGAATCAACAATTCCTTTTATATTTGCGGCCGGCAGCGGAGCCTTTGCATGAGCAGTTAAGCCCTTTTTCAACATGAGTTCCAGATATTTCGGTCGGAAACTGCAGTAAATATTTGACGAATATGGGAAGATCTATTTCAATTCACCAAGGAGCGCTTTGGATTTGCTTTATCTCTCTTAATGGGATTCTTACCCATGTTCCATGGAGCAATAGGAATGACCATCCGAGCAAGTGTGCGCGGCGTCAGCTGGCCGTTGCGGGTTTCAATTCTGTAGGCGATACTGTAAAAACCGCTCATCTATAGAATCTGGAGGACATTTACAGATCTACCGCAGCCATGTCCGGCAAACGGAAGTCACCAGCCAAATGCTCAAGCGAATTGCTTTGGATGATATAGCAAGTTTAACAAAGACAAACTCCACCAACCCAAAAAGGCAAATGACAAAGCTTTGTGATTCAATAGGGGAAAGCAACCTGTCTAGTACCAATGCTTGAACTTAGACAAAAGGATATTCGCTATGGCCAAAGCTGGCGCTAAAGTCAAGTTTAAAAGGATTTGAATACCAAATGGCTGGAAAAGTTCTTGCATACTTGTGCAACAACTGCTGAAGAATATCTGAATCTCGGCCCCTTCAGCCAAAGTCTGTGTGGCTCAGGTTGTATTTTTTTCGAGCCAAATCCACCAACTCAACGATAGCATTACTTACGACATTACAAGTCCTGGGCTTTGCCCGTACGCTTACAAGTAGAAGCCTTTGCCTTGGAAACCGATGGATCCTTACAGGAGCTATGAAAAGCAATTCCTTTCAAGCAAATGTATCTGGCAAAACTCCAGTTGGCCTTACATCGCAGGCTGGAATGGTACCTCGAAATGCGCTTTTCCTATCGTCATTGTTGAATCAGGAATCACGTGTGAAAATTCCAAATTTCCCTTAAACTTGAAGGCAAAAGCCTTCCGGCAAGAACCTTAATTATCACCAAAGGCGGAAATGAATATGGTAATCCAACTTTATCAGAAAGTAGTGGATAACGCCAATATAATTCGGCATAATACTCGATACGGACCATGACGGTCGGCCTAACGTGGAAGAAGGTAAGGACTTGGCTCCCAGAATATCGTTGTGATCCAAGCGCGAAGGTTGCCCTTGTGGTGTGATGGAACCAATTCCCTTGATTGGGAGATCCTGGCACTTTTTCGAAAAGGATTTAAACTACCCTTTAATACTTTGGGAACTGGAAGATATGGGTCGCTACGAATCTCAAACAAATACGGACGTAATCAATCATGCCATCAACCGTGGAGGAGCCTAAACAAAGCCGCACAGGAGGTGACAGACTGGGTAAAAGCTGGTGGAAAGCTGATCGCGATGACGGAGCGTTTGAATTTCTTTGCCAAACAAAAGAAGGATTTGACTGAAGAATTTTTGACACAGATGAGGAAAAAAGGCCCCGCTGAGAAATGCGTGCAGACCACTGCTAAAGCTGAGCGGTTGGCCCCTTACACGAGGTGAGCGATTTTGGTCGATCTCAAGGTGGAGCTGCCTGGCGCCCCCCCCCCCCCCATTCCTATTCCCAAAAAAAGGTTTTTTGCCATGGATGAAACACACCCACTTGGATAGGTAACGGGTGGTAAAATTCTCTGCTTTGAAGAATAACTCAAGCAAATATGCCTATCTGAGGAAGGAGCAAAATGCAGGAAAAATCCGATGTCAAATTGATTCCTACCGTTACCGGTTAACATCGGCACTATAAAATCAAATCAAGCATGGGCCGTCATTACCATCGGTACTGAAAACCAAGGCCAGGGGTAAAATCATCTACTTTGTGATACCCAATCTTTCGAGATTCCTGGGAATCTGGAAAGGTTGGTGCTGAGCAATGCCATCTTATGGTTAGGCCAAGTAAGAGATGTGAGAATTTTAGATATAAGGATGTAAGATTGAACCGGCTGCTGAGAAAGTACGCCGGTTTTTTTTGTGCCCAAACCCAAATTCCATTTTATTCCACAGAATCCTCCTCTATATTTCATTTTCGAAAACAATAATCACCTTTTAAAATTAATTCCTTTGAGAAAAACTTACTTTAGAAACATTCCCCACAGAGTTCTTTATATTCCT
>Ga0163217_1060865_pt1 | contig 15593 bp, 21 predicted proteins | sample SynspAceP_FD_185933 | JGI IMG/M metagenome (GOLD analysis project Ga0163217, IMG submission 185933) | Saline lake microbial communities from Ace Lake in Antarctica - Synechococcus sp. Ace-P (PacBio error correction) | ecosystem: Environmental > Aquatic > Non-marine Saline and Alkaline > Saline ...
GCAACCACAGGGAAGAAGTGGTAGGGGAATTTAATTTAAAGGTGCCCGCCGTGGGTGTTGGGTGGGGGGGTGGTGTTGTGGGGGCCCGTAACGGAAGAAACCGTGGAAACACGCCCGGGTTTTTTTTTTTAATCCCCCCCGTTTTTGGAGTTTCCTGCTTGAAGCCCCGATCCAACTTTTCGGGATTCTCCGACCGCAGGTAATCGCCGGGGCCCCAGACCGGGTTTTTGCAGCCAGCCGGACCCCGATCACAAGCCCAAGGTTGGCTGAAACTGGCCCTCCCGTTTCAGCGGATAACAATCAAGCCACAGTTTTTTTCCCCGAAAACAACGATGCACCACTGGAAAGGTTGGATCCATATCGTCCCAGCGGGCCCTGGCGGGCAAGGCCGCAGTCTTTGCTGGCGCGCGAACTGGTCCCCAGAAATAAAAGCGGCCATGACCGCGCACGAATATAGTTGGGCGTGGGTATATGCACCCTATTATTTTGAACGGTGCCGCGCGACCCGCGGGTTTGGGTGCAGTGGGGGTCCTCGCCGAACCTTTATAGTCCCTCCGAAAGAAGCGCCTTTTGTTTTGGTTTTTGCCCCTGTGCCATCAATGCGCCCCTAGTTTTAATATTGTAATCCGGCGTGTGGTGCCTCGACTTCCCCCCTTGGTGACTGGCCCTGACCCGCAAAGCGCAATAACATTCGCCGCCGCGTCCCCATGGTCTGTGGTGGGGCGCAGGCCGTAAGATAGTTCCCAACCCTTTTGTTTCAGAAATACGCGTACGGTGACTTTGTGACAAAAGGCGAAGTGTCCTCTCGGACAGGACACGAAAGAGTATTCATGGGGGTTTTTCAGATATAAAGGGAGAAGACGCAAGCAGGGAGGCTCATGGCATCGCGGTCACAACAACCAGCCATCACCAGCGTAATCCAACCACAAGGCGGATATAGGTAGCTTTCCCGCATAGGGCAGGGGGCTCCAGTAGGGGATTCCGAGCGACGTATTCGATCAGGTATCAACGGAAACCCGACGGCCCAAGCCCAGCAATAGAGCCAAACAGCACGTAGACGCAACATCGCGGTTTTCACCAGCAAGTGCGCGAGGCCGGCCAGATTTTTGACGAGCTCATCAGCTGCGGTGCGGGCTTTTTCGACGCGGTGCCATGCCTTGCTCTCACTTTTCGATGGCGGCTGGAGCCCGTTAAGGCCCAGCAATGCCAGCCACCATCCAACAGGTTGTTAAGATGCGGTCCCAGGAAGGGCGGGAGCGTTCCCATGACGGGATAAACTCGGCCCCGCGGTATCCGATGATGAATCAACACCAGCGCCACCGCAAGGAGCAGACAGCGGAATGACCTTGGACAATTTTACCATGGCGGCGCCCCGGGTTGGTCCGCACAAGCCGACGGAAAATATGGGCACCGACACCACTAAGGAATCAGACCAAGGAATCAAAAAGCGCCACATTATCAAATTCACTCCGTTTGCAGGGTGCCGTACTATGGATCCAGTTTTGGCCATGTTTTCGCGCCGCGGTGGACATCCAGGTTATATAACATATCCCGCCCGTCCCACAACCGCCACACGCTGAACCGTCGCTTTGCATTTCGTCAACGCTGCAATCTGACGGCGGGCCAGATCGGCCTCGGTCAGGGGACAGCGTCGTTCGCGACGCTCAGCCTGGGGGGGTGGAATCAGATTAATACCATGCACGGCCTGATCACATTCGACGCGGTGACCTCGGTCGTCCTTGAAACGCGTTATAGACACCATCGCACAATCGCGATGCCCGTTGGCTTTTGCGCCAGCACACGGTTAGCCGGTTCCGGGCGCACGCGGGTTTGCAGCTCATTGTTCAGGTCTTGGTGCCATTCGTGAGCATTTTCGAATGCGCGCCCGATGCGCGGCGGCCGTTCAGCATAGCGCCGGGCGTTTTCCACAAATCGCCCAAAAGCGGGATGTCCACCGTGATTTCGGCAACGCCGTCCCAGATCGCAGGGCCTGCCGACTTTGGGCAGCAAAATGGCGTCCGCATTCCAATGTCGACAGCGGCGCGGGGCATCGTCGGCCCCCCACTCGGTGTCCAGCCCATTGGATGCGGAATTACCTTGAACCGGGTGCCATAGACCGCCGTCTTTCAGCGCTTGGCGAGTTGTTTCAACGTGAGCAAGCGGTTTGCTCTCGGATTACGGCGTCTTCGAATCAAGATAACGCAATCGCTGCAAGTTCCGCCGGCTTTGTCTAACCGCACGGTCCTTGAGGCCGGGAATATATAGAACAAGAACGCAGGGGGCGGGTTAAATTTTCGCACATTTCGAGTCTCCCAAGAAATAATGTGCGGTGCAGGTCCTGCATTTTTAGAACGATAAACTTCAAGCTTCAAAACACGCCGGCAGCCAGCGTCGGGATTCCTTTTGAGGCTTTAACCATGCAACTTCAGCTTTACTGTGCGCCACAACCCGGCAGATCATGAGGGGTGTCGTCTAAGGCTGGCGAAATACGCGTGGTGCTCACGTGGAAGGGGCGAGAATGAAATAAAAGTTTATTTAATCTCATGGCTGGCGACGCCGCGGCGCGGTGGTACGCGGTTGAACCGGCAAGATGTGTCCACAAGCCGTGCGTGAGTGGTAGGCGGATGATCGAGTGACGATTTTCGTTTAGAAATTCTTCTTCGATGGATGATCAACCAACAAAGGGGAATGAACCTTTGATACGTCATAGATTAATAAATTTGCGAAAAAAGATGCGGAAGCGTCGGAAACGCAATCGCCTGATCTTTGGTTGATATCACAACGGAGTTGATTAATCACCCGGAACTTCTAGAGGAGTATCATCAATGAGACCGTATTCTTGTGCACAACCGCAAGTCATCCTGAAGCTTGACTGGCCCCGCATTTGCAGACGCAAGAACAATTCTGCGGTTTTGGTAAAACCAGTGGACACGCGAGACAAATTTGACTTCTTCGAAGTACACCGACCTGATCGGCAATGCGCAATCACTATCAAATTCCGAGACCGAAGTCGAAGCGACTCCCACCTTCGCTGCTGACGGCCGAAAAAGAATGGGACGACATTTGCGCTTGCGAAATTCAATGATGTTCTTCTGGAGTGACCGAAGGCAACGTAATAGAAGCTTGTTATGGATGCTTGGCATTGGCGGCTTATGCCGCATGGCGAGCGCGACGATAAGCGTTAACATGGAACGAGAATCCGCATCGTGACCGAAGAAGGTGATGGCGTCGTTTCCTCGTCGTCACCACAAGCAAAGAGATGCTTGAGACAAGCCCGCCCTTATTCTAACGTATGACGACGACGGTCGACATGGGACAAAGAAGCGAGAAGTGGACGCACGCCAGTTGGCGACGTAAGAGCGAGACATGAAAGCCGGAGTGCTAGAAGATTTAAGGAGAAGGCAGAGTTAATAACGCCAAACCGCCAATGCTGAGACGCTCGACACCCGAGACCGAAGTTGAAGCAGAATGCCGAAGCCACTGGCAAACGAAGCCTGAAAGGAAGCTAAAAGATAGCTGCGGCTGACACTGAAAAAGGCCGTTGACGAAGCAAACCTACGAGCTAGAACGAAGAAGCGAACGACGTTTGAAAAGCCGATATGGACCGTCCCATGCTGACCACCCCAGCGGTCAGTCGTGAAGGCCTAATGCCAACTGCCACAGTTGACGACACGGAATGCGCTGACCGCAGAAGATCTGGAAGGGTCCTATGTTTACACACAGCCGCTGCCTCGAGAGCGCGAGACCGATAACTGTTGGTGAAAGTTGTTCGCTCTCTCCGGATCGTGGGACAAGCCGGGCGAAGTAACACCACGTTTTATGCTTCTGCATCAGCGAGTGTGCGTCTCGCGAGTGCGAGAACACCAAGTAATCACGCGTGAGCGATGAGGGAGGAGCAGCGCGCGCCCAGACATCTTCTTACTTCTGCGCATACCTTGACTATCTTCTATCTATCTATATATATCTTGCAGAGCACAGCCAGAATACAAGGCTAAGCCTTTGCGCCCACGAAGAAAACCTCAGCAAGGTAACTATTCTGTAAGAGAGGTGAATCACAAGCTGATTCGATCATCTCGGGGATCGTTGCGAGAGAGAACGGTCCCGTTCTTTATGACACCGCGATGGTGACGTGGACCGCACAGGTTTCGGCTCTATCTTGCACGGTGCGCCGCATTTGCGGAGTAATCGCGAGCGAAATGTAACCTTCGAGTATACCAACATGCCAGACCCAAGATCGCGCTTATCGGCGCAGGGCAAATCGGTGCAACGCTTTTGCCCACCTCGCAGCATCAAGACTGGGCGACGTTGGTCCTGTTCGATATCGCCGAAGGCATACCACAGGGTAAAGCCCTCGAAATCGAAGAATCAGGCATCCGCCCCTAAATCGACGCGCCCGATGCACCCGCGCGAACGACATTCCCGAAAATCACGCCTGGGCAGACGTCTGCATCGTCACCCGCTCGTTGAAGAACGCCGTGTCGCCCGCAAGCCCGGATGAGCCGCCGATGACCTGCTTGGGCATCAACCTCGAAGGTTATGAAAATCCGTGCGAAGGCATCGCAGCCCCACGCGACCAGAACGACATCGTTATCTGCATCACCAACACCACGTGACGCTATGGTTTGGGCGCTGCGCGAATTTCTTCTCCGTCTGCCGCACCAAAAAGGTCACATGTGGCAATGGCCTTGGCGAGTTCATTATGATTCGGCGCGCTTCGTCACTTCCTCGCGTACGGAATTCAAGTGTTTCCATGAAAGACCGTACGCCTTCCCGTTCGGCGCCAAGCGCGAACACCCATGGTCCCCCTGAACGCGCTTAATTCCACCGTTGGCGAGGCATCCTTTGCCTGAATCGGTGAAATGGGCTGGACCACAAAGGACAAACTGGACGCGAATCGTTCAGCGCACCCGTGATAGCCGGTGCCGAGATTGTTGCGCCTGCTGAAGACCCGAGGTTCAGCTTTTCTTATGCGCCTGCTACTCGCAAACGATAATTAGCGTTCCGTGGCCGTATCTGGATAAGCAGACCAGAAGCGCGTCTGCGCCATCATGGTGCCCGCACGTATAGCTTTCTTGTGAGCGACGAAGTGGGCCTTAATGGTCTGGACGGTTCTATGTCGCCAGTGCCCACCGGTATCGTGCCGGCGCGTAGAGCGTGTTTTGTCGAGATTCTTATGAACAAAGACGAGGCAGACGATTTTCGACAAACTCTGTCAGCCGCGTTAAAGGTTCTGGTCGAGTGCGTGCAAAGGCCATCGATGAATCGCTGAAATAATGGTGACGGGGGGTGCAAGCGGGCGGGCGTAAAATCCTCCAGTACCACCCCTGCGCCCGTTTTCCGATGACAGAGCCGCCGGGACCCACCAGTGCCCGAATTGCCTCTGCCACGCGGCGTAGATAACCGCTGTTGACCCAACCGCATCTTCACAGTTTCCGGATCATTTCTGGCACAGCCCAGCTAGTATTCACGGTTTTTCCGGAGTTTGGTGATCACACTTTCAAAATTAGTGATCACAAATATCATCAATGCCCGGCGCTAACCGAAGGGTTTCGGCAACTGGGCCCCAATAAACCGTTGCAAAATCACGCCTCTGACGTGACAGTGCGGAAAATACCGTTATCTATGACCGTAAAACCTGACGAGACCAAAGGAATGCGCCTCATGGCAGATGTTGAAACCGAGGGGCAAACCGCCCTCACCGGCAGCCACCTGACGATCTATCGCCCGCAACTGACCTCCATGACGTCGATCCTGACGCGCATCATCACCGGCAAACGCAATGCTGATCGCGCGCTGCTGATCGTATGGTGTTCCTGGCAGCTGCGGACGATCGGCGGCATTATTTTCGACTTTGTAAACGGTTTCATCACGCACCTGGTTCGGTTGACGCCTGATCATGTTCATGTCGCTGTTGGGGCTGTGGTATCACATCGCTGGCCGGCAATCCGGCACCTGATCTGGGACAACGGCTATGCGCTGGACATCCCGACGGCCTGAAAAAGCTTGGGCTGGGGCGCGCTGAGTCGGTTCCGTCGTTTTTGACATCATCACCGCGCTGATCATCTGAGGAATAGACACCATGGCTTATTTGAGAAGACGCAAAACGCGCTATGGGCTTGGCTCGGCCAATCGGGCACTCGCACATTTCTGGGCGATGAAAGTCAAGCTCTGTTGGCGCCTGCTGATCCTGACCCCTAGTTCGTTTTCAACCTTCGGGTCCCCTGGGCGGCCACCTACGCAGCGATCATCGCTTACTACAAGCAAGCCCTTCCCTGGCGATTGTCGCTTGCCCTGACGCTGATCGTTGGCTTCAAACATTTTTAATGGACGGTGGTCCAAGTGCTGATCGAGATTACGTCCACCGGGCCCTGTCGCAGAAGTTCGATCATCCTGAATGACCTGCCTCAGCTATGGGTGCGGCGGCGTGTGGCGTTTTTCGACCATCAGCCCGCATCGCCGCTTTAACATCCCAGACATGATACATCTAAGCGCCACGCTATACCGGAAACCGAGACATGGCTGCATATGAAATATGAAACCACAATGAAATATGATGTTTCCGTTGTCGTGGGGGCTGCGGGGTGCTGGCTTGCGTGCGACACTTGGCATGGCCGAGCAGGGCTTGAAGACAGCCTGCGGTCACCCGAAGTTTTTCCCCCGACCGTTCGCACAAACAGTTGCGGCGCAGGGCGGCATCGCAGGTCCTTGCTCCAACATGGCCCCGACAACTAGGTCAGTGGCATATTATGACACCGTTAAGGGGTCGGACTGGCTGGGTCGACACGGATGCGGATGAATACCATCGCGGCGCGAAGCCCCCAGGCGTGTACGAGCTTTTGAGCACTACGGTGTTGACTGTTCTCGCGGACCGAGAAGCGGGTAAAATATCTAGCCCAGCGTACCGTTTGGTGGCCAACACCACCGGAAATTCGGCGAGGCCCCCCCGGGGTCAGCGTACCTGTGCCGAGCTGATCCGGTACCGGGCCACAGTGCGATCCTCTCACTATAATTTAGAAAGGCCAATTTCATTTATGCGGAATTTTCTGCCTTACCACCTTAATGTCAGTCGCCTGAAGCATAATGCTGAATTCTTACAATCGGAATATTCGCCATTGATCTGATCAGTCGATGACGTGTGTGCAGGGTGTGCTTGTGCTGGAAGCTGGAATGACGGCACCATCCACCTGTTTCAGCGCCAAGAATGGTTGTTCTGGCGACAGGTGGTTACGGTTCGTGCCTATTTCTCGGACGACATCGGCGCACACTGCACTGGTGAATGGCGGTGGTTTTATGGCGGCACCGTGCAGGCCCTGCATTGCAGGATATGGAATTCGTGCAGTTTCCACCCACGGCATTTATGGCGCGGGTTGCCTGAAATCCAACCGAAGGCGCACCGTGGCGAGGCGGGGTATCTGACCAACTCCGAAGCGAACGCTTATGGAGCGGTATGCCCCCACCTAACAAAAGACCTTTGCCCAAGCCGTGATGTTTGGTTTCGCGGCTGTATGACGATGGAAATCCGCGAAGGTCGTCGGTGTGGGCGAGACCCAAAGACCACATCCACCTGCACCTGAACCACCTGCCCAAAGAACGGCTGGACCTGCGTCTGCCGGGGATCTCCTGAGTCCGCGCCGCACCTTTGCCGGTGGGACCTGAACAAAAGAACCGAATCCCGTTCTGGCCCACCGTGCACTACAACATGGGCGGCATCCCCACCAACTATTGGGGCGAATGCTGGCAACCTCAGGACCCCGATCGAGACGCAACCCGAGACCGAGCGTGGCGCCCGGCTGATGGCCGTGGGGCGACGCTGCTGGCTCGGTGCACGGCGGCTAACCTTTCTTGGCCGTCTCGTAACTGCTCCTCATCGAAGCCTTGTGGGTCTTTGCCATTCAGAGGCGGCACTGCGATCCGTCGCAAAAAGATGTCGTCGACTCCGAGAGCCCCCCGTCCGAGACGCCCGACCAGAAAATTCGGGGTCGACGCCGCGTATGAACGCTTTGAGCAACCTGCTGCTATGCCATTAAGGCCAGATTCTGGCCACACACAAGCCGAGCTGCGCCTCGAGATGCAGATAAACCATGCCGGCCGACGGCCGCCGTTTTCCGCTACCGACAAGACGACTGAAATCACGAAAGGCAAGGGCAACATGGATGAAGTCGCGGCCAAGATCGCTTGATCTGCACGTGACCGAATACCATCTGCTGGTCTGGCACACTCTGATCTGATGGAAAACGCACCTCGAGCTGACCCAACACTGAATTGCCGAACGCACCGTGGCCACCATCAACGCCCTGGCCGGCTGCCCGCGCACGCAAATGGAAACCGCGGTGCCCACCGCACAGAGAAATTACCCTGATCGTGACGAACGCAAACGGCGCAAGCCACAAGCCTCGCGTAAATTATTCGATCGGCGTAACAGCCACGCTCAGCTACCGTGGGGCGTGCACTTGATCCGCTGACGACAGAATGTGCCGAAGCCGGCATCGATATGAAAAAGATCGCACCAAAAGCACGGGTGTATTTGAATCTTAAACCTGCTCCCCGCTTTGGGGCAGGGGACCAAACTGGGGCCTCTTGCCCGTCCCTCGCAAGGCGGAGGGCGAGCAGGCGACATGAACAGTTTATCGCTAACATACGAGATCCTGGGCCACTCTGTGCGCAAGCAACGCAGCAAGGTTGACATGCAAAACGAGGCCGTGAAGGCGCGCAAAGGGGTCATCAACCGAAAACCCTTGCACCCCTGTTCCGCAGGCCCAAAGCAACTGATTAGCCGTTTACCAATTGCATCGCGACAACGCCGACGCCCTAGAGGTGAGCGCTTTTCTCGACCAAATCCGCTGTGATCGGCGTGGTGATGATAAACCGTCGCGCACGGGTGCGCTCGGTTCTGGTCGCGTCCGCGAAAACTGTGCATCTCTGTTCGCGCTGCTGCCCGAGCGGCGTCCCCGGGGCTTCTGGGCAATGGGTCACCCGATGCCACCATAGATGCGGACGTCGTAGACGCGGGGCCATATGGCCCGATTATGCGCTCACAATTCAGATGACGGCGATACCCATCGTCCACCCAGCCGTATCAAGTCGCAGCTTTGGCCCACAGAAGGCTTGAGTTTGCCGACATCCGGATGGTGGTGGGAACCCCGCGCGAACAATTACAAACAGAAACCTGCGATCTGGCTGAACAATACCCGCCAAGATTCAAATCGCTGTCGCCTGGTCGAACTGGTCCGAGAATCGCAACGTGCTGATTTTTGATATCGGTGCGAACTGCGGTCGTATTCGATCCCGCTAGGGCCATTGGGCTTCGGCGAAGGGTGCGCGTCGTTGCGTTCGAACCAACCCGCTGGATGATTGCCGCCTTGGAATGAACATCGGCGCTGAACAATCTGACCGACAAAGTCCGCATCGAAGGCTGCGCCTTGTCCGAGCGACGGCGAGGCGATGCTGGAACTTCCGTGGGCCACAACTACGGTCAGGCAATCGCTGCTACTCCGATCGAGGGTAAACAACAAAACGCGGCCGGTGCTGGTGCCCACCCGCCCCTGTCCAGCCTTTTACACACGCCGCACGCACCACGACGCGGCGACCTCAAGATTGAACGTCGAGGGGGCCGAAGAAGTCGTGCTGGAAGCCGATCCGCGCAGGCAAAATCCGGCGGTCTGGCTACCCGATGCGATTCTTGATAGATGGTTCCGCCACGCGGACTCAATGGGACACACCAGACTTTGTGCAAGAAATACTGGCCTGCGGGTAGCCGCAAAACCCTGCCGCGCCACGAAGGAAATGCGCTTTACATCCGAAAGACGTAAGCGCCAGAATTGTACACGAACTGGGCATCTGGCCCGACAGACAGGAGAAGCGATTATGCGTTTCAACTCACCCTCCCGACCCAAGAATCCCCGGATGACGACCCGGTAAGAACATGGCCGAAACCCGAAGGTGCAAAAATCTGCGGCAGTTTCAAGGTGTATTCGCTGGAACCCGATGAACGGGAAAAACCGGCGATCGACACGTATTTCGTCCGATATGGATACCTGCTGCCCGATGATTCTGGACGCGCTGATCAAGATCAAGAACGAGAATCGACCCGACGCTGACCTTTACCGCACGGCCTGCCGCGAGGTAAATCTGCGGTCTTGCGCAATGAACATCGACGGTCAATACGCTTGCCTGTACCTATGCGTGGAACGAGTGAACGGCCGGTGAAATCTTATCCGCGCCCTTCACAATGCCCGTGGTTCAAGGATCTCATCCCCGACTTGACGCAAACTTCTAATGCGCAGCACGCATCGATCCAGCCGTGGCTTGGAAACCGAAGACAAGCTGAACCCGCCAAGGAAATGGAAGCAGTCAATCGATGACCGTGCCAAGCTGGATGGGCTCTAGACTGAAATGTATCATGTGCGTCCTGCGCGTGGCTCGACCATCCCGCCTCCAGTACTGGTGGAACGGCGACCGCTACCTCGGGCCAGCAGCATTACTGCATGCCTACCGCTGGATCAAAATCGAGACAAGCCGCGATTGAGGCCAACAGGCCGAACGTCTGGACGAACTTGAAGATCCGTTCAAACTGTAACGCTGCCACAACGCAGTCATGAACTGCGCCACAACCTGCCCTTAAAGGTCCTAACCCTGCTCCTGCAGCCATTTGCTCAATATAAAAATGATGATGGTCCGAACGCCACCGTTTGATCCCTTCTCAACCCACGCCTCCCGCCGCCATTGGCGCGTGGGGCTTGTGACAAGTGCACCTTATGATCCTCATTTGCCTTTTGTTAATCGCCTTTGCGATTGTCCGCCTATTTTTGGCTACCTGCATAAAGCGGTGCGCGGTGTCGCTGGCGCAAGGACACGCAACCGCGACAAAAAGGCAGCCTTTCAGTTCTATCACTGCGTGCGTGCGTGCCGAAGCCTATACCGGCAACCAAAAAGGCCCGCCCCGCGACTGCAAGGCCAACGGTTGGCGCCGGGCCGCTCTGAATGTTCGCGAAGCTTGGCGCGGGATCGAACCCTAGCAGACAGGTACCCCCCTATGACATGGCCCATGCGATGCGGATGCCCGCCGCGCTGTCGCGCCCGTGATTTGCTACCTCCGTTTGAAACCCCTGCCTGCGCACGTGACATTGGCACATATGGCCCGTTGCGCGCGAAACGTCTGACCAAGTGTAAGAACGAGGTCCCTGGTCGCACCCCTCGACGCGCGCTGCTTTACCGTGCCGCCGGTGGGCATTTCTTTTCGCATCACTTCAGTCGAAGGGCCGCAGGTTTCGGCGATTTGAATCTTTTGCGGCACAGCACGAACCTGTCCCTGAAACGGTTCTATTCCGGCAAGACGCGCGCGCCTGCATGCACGCATATCACCACAGGCAGCGTATGTGGTCCAGCTTTCCTACGCTGCGCCCCAATGGCGACCCTGACCCCATGATACGTCTAGGTGGGTACGTATGGATGATTTTGGCGGCTCCTGTGCATGAATGTGCGGCCACGCGTTGCGATCCTTATACGCAACCCGCTTTTTTTATCCGCGGGCAGTATCACATTGCTGCCATTCAGAACGCTGATCCGCGCATTGGCGACGCATCATGTATAGCCTAGCGCCGAAGCAGAGCCGTCTGTGACATGAAATGTGCTGATATATCCCGTCTTTATGTGCAAACCGGCTTTACCCGTGATATCCGGCCAGTAATTTTCTATAAGGCCTGCCCTGTGCGCCCAGTGTACCTCGAGTTTTTTGCCGAATCGACCTGCTCGCGCGCTCAAGGCCTTGTCCGGGCGGCGACTGGATATTCGTCGAAGCAATTCGGGCCGTACCGCCGCTTGCTATCCGTGCTGGTAGAGGTTTTTGCCCCCGCCAAGTGGCACGCGTTGACGGCTGAGCAAAAGCCCGCGCCAAGCCTAACGATACGAACCGCAGCCACGGGGGCTGAGGGCTAGGGTCGACGACCGGCCGAAAAGATTCAAAATGGCAATAGATCCCCCCGCGAGCGTCCCGACGGGGATCAAAGACGGCCACATCAGCTGTTCGGGAACGCCGCTGCAGCGCGATCTCTACCAGTAATCGCCAAACGACTTTGTCACTGCTCTTCCGCAGGCAGCGCCATCACCGGTTTGCAAGTGGTCGCTAACGGTCAGCACAGCCAGGCGGCACGAGAGCGCTTGTGAGACGGAGGCAATAGCGATAGAGTGTCAACGCTGTCTTCCATCTCGACGCCAGAATCCCGTGTGCGGGTCAATCTGTTCGCCAGATGCAGGGCGTTGCGGCATAAGAATACATCCGAGAAATAGATCCCGCCGACATGGTTTCTTGTGCTTTTGCTTCGCAGCATTGCCACATAGCGGCCGCAGCGCAGGGACCATCGGCGCAAGGGGCGTAATTCAATCTCGGCGGAAGATATCCGGAGAAGGTGAAAGGTAATTGTCGTCCCGCCGTCATGGCAATAATCAATCGCGCGAATACCACATTGCGGTTGCAATCCCGCCACAAGAGCCAATCCGAATAGGGTTTTTTGGTGCGTTTGAAATTCGGAAATCAATTTCATTAGGCAGTTAAATCGAGAGCGACGGCATCGCCCATGCCCCGAGCCTTGAAAATTCGTGTGACGCGGTTGCCATTCCATGTTGCCAGTGAAACCAAATGGCGGCGGACTCATTCTAAAGTTTTGCACCTTTTTAAAGAATGGGCTTTCCGCCGCCCATGTTCGCGCGATAGGGGTCCGCCCGGCATGGACTGTTTCCGCGATGTCGCCGGTTTTGCGCCGATTTGAATGTCATAGGATGCTCGTCTATTTCCAAAGAGCCAGGGGATGCGGCCGCGGGGGCAACGGACATCGCAAAAGGGTGCGATGTCCAAAGTTTATTACAGTTCCAGGGATCCGGTGGCTGTTGCGCATTTGGAAACAAGATGCGGAACCAGTTGGGCTGACGGCCTTTGCCGGTCCATGTCTGGCTAGGTCTAATTTTCCGGGTTGCGTATTTCGCGCAGCTTTCGCAGCTTTACCACTTTTTCGCGCCGCTGGAAACTTCCCGTCCAGTGAAAAGCCGTATTTCGCGGCTGCTTTTTCAAAGCCGCTTTTGCCGGCTTTCTACAGTCGCCGTTCATATGCGTTTTTTATGATCGGCCATCTTCACGCTTCCAAATGCGTTCAAAGCTCTTTGGTGGGACATTGTCTCCAGATCAATTTAGCTCATTTTCGCTCATTCCTTGTCGAACCCATTCGTTCGCTTACTCCAAAAGAATGAACAAAAAAAGTATTTATTGAATAAGCGCTTTTTATTCCGCGCCAACTGTTTCAGGATCGGCCAGTGTGACGATGTCTGCCATAATCGTAAATCAATTTCAAAGGTCCTTCTGGCTGTAAACGCCGGGCAAACCCCTGCGCCATCTTTTGGCGTCTTCTTCTGAATAATTCCAACCTACGATTACGGGAATATGCCGCCAATCCGGCGTCCGCGCATTTGTTTCATCAAATCCTCGACCAAATGGAATATGCGGATCCAGAAAGAATGGAAAAAGTCCGACGAGACGTCGATGCTCTCCCTCCAGGGCGCGCGGAAACAATTTCGGACGGGGTAAGCCGAATACCCTGGTAAGGCGATTTCCATACCTGCAAATCGCGGTGCGCGCATCGGCGATCTGTTCGGCACCGTTGGAATGGCCGTCCAGCCCCGGCTTGCCCACCAGAAAGCTCAGGCGGCGGCCCAGACGGGTGCTGACGCGTCAACGCGTCGAGCGCAGATCGTCAGCCCTTCGGTCTTTGTTCGACCGGCCTGAGTCGACACTGTGGGCCCGCCCGGTATTTCCCGTGACGCTACGCAAATCTGTTTCCGCCCAATTCGCCCCGTTGTGACGCCCCGCTTGTCGGCTGCGATCGACGGCTCCATGACGTTGCGACCTTGGCGGCGGCGGCGCGTAGAATCGGCAAGGGCTTTGTCTACGGCCGTTGATCGTGAGGCTGTCGCGCCATGCCCCATTGCAGACGGTTGATCTGGTCTGCCTCAACCGGGGGGTCCACGACCATGAGTATGCCACCATCGCCGGTCTCAACGGCCGAGGGTTCGCCCCTGCTGTCCACTTGTGACGCCACCCACGATCCGTCCTCGCTCGCTTCGATGCGGGCCCAGACGTCGGCCGTTTGCTTTCGACCAGAACGCGCTTCATGTAGTCAATCGCGGAAAATTGGGGAACTCCGCCATTGTCGTCCAAGGTTGGCAAGCTCGCCCGGCGCTTCCTTCAGAGCTATCGACTTTCCGGTCCCAGCGGGGTTGCCCGTCGAACAGGTCGTCGAACTCACAGCAGGTCGGTTTCGTGAGGCATGATTTGCCTGCAATCCGATTGACCACTGCTGGTCCCACGGGCGGTGGGCAGGCCAGCGCTCTCGTTCCAAGGCGGGCACTGCACGGCGCGGGGCGCAGAGCCGTTCTTGACAGGGTCACGCAGCCATCTCGATCAGGATACGGTAGACGTTGTTTTCGGGCTGTTGTTTCCGGTCAGTCCCAGCGAATTCACACTGCCACCAAATAGCGGGAAGCGGCGGTATTTGGTCCTCGACGCCGTATGCGTTTCAAGGCAAATCTCGTCCCACAGATCACCAAAGGCGCGCCATCTTGCACATCTCGGTGACGAAAACGGATGCCCGGCATTAACAAAAGCAAGGAGATCCCGCCAACGAGTTTTTCGGAAAATCTTCTCGGGGACGCGGGGGCGCAGAAAGCGTCCAGCACGGCGGTCGCAGTGGCAAGGGCAAAGGCCAGTTCCTTGCTCGCGCGTCCGCACCGGCTTCTTGCAGGTGTAGGAACAGACGTTCATCTCCGGGTTCCATTTTGGGCACGTTTTTGTATAGCAGTAATCGGCGGCCACATCCGCGATCATCTTGAGCGACGGGGCAGGCGGGCAAGATATAGTGCCGACGCGCGACACAGGTTTCGCTTGATCAGGTTCGTTTTTAACGGGCCTGAGCTTGGACACTCGCGCCCTGGTTCCCTCGGCCGCGGCGGAATATAGCGCGAGCGCCAGCAGCCATGGGGCGTGCATTGTCGTTCATCGACGTGTTTCATCTTGTTCAAGCGGATGTCTTGAACAGGCTGCGCATTCGCCCAAATGGGCCCACGGCACGCTCCACCTTGCCGACTTCGCCCGCCGACAGGATGTTAGGTAGCGTCATAGCCCAGTCCCTTGTGTGGCAGATCAAAAGCGACCGACAGGCCGGTTTTGGCCCTTTCAAAAGGTTGCGCGTACAGCGATTGGATGCTCGGGCGTAGAGTGTCCCGCATAGGTGTGCGGATCAGCCGGGGCGGTCTTTTTGCGGTTGCGACATGGGCCGGCCTTTCGTGAAATCGAATGGTTAATATTGTTGCGGCTGGTCGATTGATACGTGAAACAACGGCGCTGTCAATTCGCTGCATCGCGGCATGGCAGCTAAAGGCTTCGCGCCTGCCTTAGGCGGCGGCGGTAATGGCGTTCTTCGGGTCTTCTTAACGCAGCGCATTTTTGTTTTGTGTTTGCCCAGAACTGGTGCGCCTCCTGCAAGGGTTGGGCAATGCGCGAGACAGCGGACGGAGGATCGATACAATCTCTCCTCCTGCGTCTGATGGCC
>Ga0163217_1049780_pt1 | contig 15592 bp, 23 predicted proteins | sample SynspAceP_FD_185933 | JGI IMG/M metagenome (GOLD analysis project Ga0163217, IMG submission 185933) | Saline lake microbial communities from Ace Lake in Antarctica - Synechococcus sp. Ace-P (PacBio error correction) | ecosystem: Environmental > Aquatic > Non-marine Saline and Alkaline > Saline ...
GCATCAGGTTCCCCCCGCCTTTGGCCGGGGGTGGGCCCCTGGACCGGCAAAAGTTGAGGAAAATCGAGTACGTTCCCGCGCGAGAGCGAGCAGCCAGAAATTCAGGAATCCTCGGCGGGTCCCAGGTTCATGCCGCACGCTTTTTGTTCCCGAGCCGCGCCCAAGCAGAGCGAAAAACCAGTCCGATCAAGCAAGCTCCTCGGGGGCGAGCGGCGACGGACTATACTTCTGGTACGCTTGGCGGGACTGCCTGATGCCAGGCCCCTCAAGAGCGGCTGCCTGCTCGATGCAGTTCCAGCAACCATCGATCCTGGATGTGGCAAGACGCTGATCGCGATGACCACTACTGACGCCGAGAGGACACAGACGTAGTATGACTCGAGGATTATCCCCGGGCTGCCGTGCGACTCCACAGACCCGTTCACTTATGCCCCTCAGAGAGTAGCGCCGCCCTCATCGACCGCCTGTTGTCTGGGTTCGAGGACGGCCTGCCTCAAGCGGCGGGGTTTTGAGGGGCAACTACATGCGGCGTCAGAGCTACTTACCCAGCTGCGGAACCACATCGGCCCGGCCACAGCGCAAGAAGCTGCGACCTCCCAAGACGTCACGCGAGCAGGAGCCAGAGCGGACGAGACGCACAACACTTGTTGACGAGCGGGGCACGCTGGCGCCCCCCAGCAAGCCCCCCGGTAAAAGCACTGGCAAATCAGCCCACTCGGCGCAGGCAATGGAAAACAAGGCGGCCTGGTGCGGAAGACGAAGCGGGCGGCGCAGTTCAGCGAAACGCGAGAAACTCAGCGAGCTGGAGGCCGGCAGATCGAAGCGCAAAGCGCAAGCCAGCTGGAAGCAATCAGCTACTGCGGGCGGCCTGACGCAGCGACTACGGCCAGCTCGACCAGCCTCACCCAGGAAGCTCTCGCCCATGAGGCCGGAGCCATTCACCTGCGCCCGAGAACGCCTGGCTCTGGTCAGCGACCTGCGGGCTGGATCAGCTCCAGTCCCACAAGCTTGCTCCAAAGGGCTGGCGGCGCCCCCGTCAGGGTCACAGACGACATATGAATCTGGTTTGTTCGAAACGAACCGACCCATGAACACCAAATGCGCGACGAGCACATGCCGTAAGGATCAGACGCGGGAAGTGCGGGAATTATGCTCGAGGCCAAAACCGCGTGCGACTCAAGCCAAGCTCGGGTCCAACCTGCGAGGACGAGCGCAAATCCTGCAGGAGTACAAGACCCACGCCACAACTGAAGAGCGAGCGCGACGGGATCCAATTCCCAGAGGTTTTATTGGCGACCATCATTCTCCGGAAGCCCCCGAGGCCCGGCGCGAGCGAGCGACTGGAGAGCCGCGAATCCCAGTCGCCCCAGATGGGCGGCCAACAGGCCGCCCAAGGCGCGGAGGGTCACGCGGGCTGGAGAATCTTGGAGCAACCCTCGCTTCCCCAGCGCTCTGGCCAGCCGTGCAGGATGCTATCATCCAGTGCCGCGGCTGTCGAAGCATTTCGATCTTGTTGAGGCCCAGCAGCCGGGCCTTTGTCCTGAGGCCATGGCCATCAAGGCCGAGCACTCCTTTCCACCACGGGCCCAGATCGCCACCACAGTCAGGGCTGCCGGCATCGCCAACCAGGTCAGACGAGCGAGCACTGGGTTCGCTCGATGTGGCGCAGGAAAACCGTGCCGAGTCCGGCCAACCCAGCGCAAGCACCGGCAGGACAGGCCGGGATGTCGGCGAACACGGTGCCACTCCCTTGGCCTGCGCACAGAACGCCGAGATTTGCACCGGGAGTGGTGAAGGTAAGTCGCAATTTTTCGGTTTCGCTGCTGAAGCCACGCTGATCAAAGTGCTTGCCGGCGTGGGCAGGCCGATGATCCGTCACGCGAGCCAGCAGCTTGAGTCCAGCGGATCAGGCGCCTCTTCGCCGTCCTTGCCCCTCGTGAATTTCTGCAGGAGCGCGGTTGCGGTTGCTTGAGTAAGTGGGCATGCGAGCCGCCGCGCCCTCGCCGAACGCCACCCCCAGGGCGTTGCCGCCGGCTCCACGAGATCACCGATCAGTCGCCAGGCTGAGACCTGATCACGCGAGCGGCTCGGTTTCCACGAGGGGTCCTACCCGCACTCAGAGAGCGAGCGGCCACTCGGGAGCGAGCGTCCGCCGCGGGAGCGCCCCTCTGAGAGCAGCAAACAGGCTTTGGTACTACTGGAAATCGAAGCAGGGTCCCGTGCAGGTTGGGGTCGGCCTCCCAGCCAGATGCCCCGGCCATGCCGCCCATCGCGCCGAGGGCCCACCGGGCCGGCAACATATTTTTTCACGTCCGGAAAGGCAAACGGAATGCGCGCCGCCCCGGCCGCCCCTGACGGCGACGCGGCTTGATCAATGAACTGCAAAGGAGCCCACTGAGAGCGGGCAGGTGAAGGAGCCGAACCCTAGGATCGCTGCGTCTGAGACCCGGTCTTGCAAGGGCGCGCGTTCGAGCAGGTCAGTAAGACCTTTTCCACCGGGCGGGGAGGTGGCGCCGGTGGAAGTGCTGCCGCAAGCTGGGAGTCTGACCATTCACGACGGCGAATTTCCTCGCCTGTGTTCCGTCGGGCTGCGCAAGAGCAACCGCTGCGGATCTCGGGCCGATTTGGAAACCCCCGAGGGCAGCGGGCGATGGTCGGTGGGGGATCGGGGCGGTCACGGGGCTGCGCCCGGCCCAGCGAACGTGGCGAGCCAGCGAGCTAACGGCCCTCGCTTATCCCCACCTCAGCGTGGCCGAGCACATCGGGCTTCGGCCTGCGCGCAGCGCCGTCCCCTCACCTGCCGCAAACTGCTCCAGACAGCCTGCATCGCCTCAGCCAGCCCCTCGCCCGTGGCCCTGAGGAGCGCGCGTTCCGCCCGGAAGGAGCCATCAGCCGGCGGATCGCGCGAGCGGGGGGCCCCCGACAACTCGGGCCTCAACACCCCTGCCCCGATCGACTGCGAAGGGCTCTCCGCGGCCAGAAGCACGGGTGGCGCTGGGTCGGGCGACGCCCCCGCCAGCCCATCGGTGTTTCGGATGGATGAAACCCCTCAGCAACCTCGACGCCACTGCGCCCCGGCCACCCGGGCCCCAATTCGTTGATTCCTGCAGGCGCCAGCTCTGGTCACCACCACCCTCTACGTCCACCCACGACCAGGTGGAGGCGAGACGATGGGCCAACCGCACTCGCCGTGCCCAAACATCGCCGGACGGCTCCAACAGCTCGGCATCGCCGATGCACTCTACAAGTGGCCGCGAACTGTTCGTGCCCAGTTCTTCGCAAGCCCCGCCGATGACCTGCTGCCGGGGCGTGGCCGGGTGGGGCGACCCAGGTGATGCTGGTGCTCCATGCGCTTTCTGTGGAGGGGCCCAGCGCCAGGCCCTGACTCACTAAGACCAGCGGCCGCCGTACGAAGGGGCAATCACCGGCGACTGCGGGCCAAGAAAATTCAAAATCGCCCCCGCTGCCAGACCGCAAACAACTCAAGCCGGAAGTCTGCCACGTTGAAGCCCCGGCAACGAGCCTTGATACAGCTGCCGCCTGCTGGATTGGTGGAGCACCGTGGTGCAGGTGGCGCGCGACCCCTCCCAGCAAGATGAGCCCCTGGCCAGACGGTCCATCTGGAAAGTCGACCAGCGGGCTGGCGCTCTTCGAAATGCTCCGGGAAGCCTTGCCCCTGCCCCGCCGAGGCCCAAGGGCCTGGCCGGAGCGGCGGGCGGAACCGAACTGCCCAATCTCAGGGCCTAAGGCCACCCAAGACCACGCTGCAGCCGAGGTCCACCATCGCCCTTTTCAGCGTCGCTGACCCGCTCGACGCCAGGGCAGGGTGTCCAGCCATTGCGCCAGCCCCCGCTTTGAGCTTGCCGGTGCCGATGGCCATGGATCACACAAGACAGGGCCCCCGGGCAACCACGCAAAGCGTTCCTCGCGAGCGCGCGCGCGGGTCGGGATGGAACCCGCAGGCCGCGCACAATCAACGGTGTTGCGCTCGTGCGCACACTCCGGGGCCCGGAAGCGGCGATGGCTGCGGCATCTGGATCTGCACTCGGCGCCGCGATTCCACTTGGGGCCGGCTTCTCGCCACTGAGGCTCTCCGATGGCGCTGAGCTCCACAGTCAGGCGCAGCACGCCGCAGCGCACCGTGATTCGGCCCACACGGCCTGACTCGCCAGTCACCTCCGCCGCCTTGCCGAGCGAGAGCAATACGGATGCGTTCTCACCAGCAACCGGCCGCACAACCGTTTGGGCTCGCGCGCCTGGGCCTGGGGCCGGTGCTGTTGCTCCAAGCCGCTTGAGCCGCTGGCCGGCCTGCCTGCGGCTCTCGCCATCGCCTGCCCTGGCGCAGGCGGTGGATCTAGCCGTCCGCAAAACCTCTTTTTGGCCCAACGTATCGAGAGCTCCAGCGCCTTGCGGCGCTGCCTCCTGCAGGCTCGGCTGACGCTCCTGTTGCTGGCTGCCAGCGCTGCAAGCAACTCCCTATGGCAACAGGCTCGGCGTCTCTCTATCTCTATCTCTCTGCGGCCTCCTGCTGCGGCGCCGCTGATTCCTCCAGGCCGCGATCACTCTGGTTGAACCTCACCATGCGCCGCGGGGCGCGACTCAGGTCGTGGCAGACGCAATCAGTCGGTTGCCGGAGAGCCCCAGCGCGCGGAGCGATCGCCAGATGAGCGTGCGTGCGGCCGGGGATGCCCCATTGCAGCTGGTAAGGGAGCGGAGGAAGTCCTCGAGAATCAAGAGCCCACCTCGAGGCGTTCCGAACGGTGGATCGCCCGTATTTCAGCGCCTTTGAGCTCACACTCGACATGGGTGGTGGCCCGCGCCGGGCCGACGGCCAGATGGCGCAACAGGGCGATCGCCAGCGCCGCGCCCTCGCCCCGATCCGTGCCTGCGCCCACCTCATCGAGCAGCACCAGGCTGGGCGCCCTGCTGCTGGCTGCGGCAGGGCAAGGCTCGGCAGGCGGCCAGGATCGGGCCGATGCGGGCGCACATCGGGCCACTGAAGGTGAAGAGGTTCTGCTGCAGGATGGTTCATCGCGATGTCGGCGAGCACCAGGGAGCACCAGGGCAGCCGTGGCGTACCGGCGCAGGGAAGGAGACAGACCGCCGGGCCATCAGGCCGCCAGGCCGACAGCCTTGAGGCTCACGTTTGCCGCGGTGTTCGGTCGGTGATCGCCACCAAACCCGCAGGGCCGCTGCTGCGGTGACACTCACCGGCAACCAACCGCCCTGGCCGCCGGCATGGCGCTGCTGCAGAGCAGAGGGGGTGGCGGCAGACCCGTGCAGCAGCCAGGGGGAGGCGGGGATCAGCGGAGAGCTCGGGGCCGACGCGCCGAGCTCCGCCCGTAGCCGCGCCCGGGCCAGGCCGAAATCCAGCTGGACCAAGGCCTCCTGAAAGGGCCTACCAGGCGCCTCGCCCTGCAGCGCCACTAAGCCACTGAGTTCGGCCAGCAACCCGTTGCTGGCCGCCGCCTCCTGGGCCTTCCCGCTCGCGCAGGCGATTGCCCAGGGCGATCACCGCCTGGGGTTCGGATAACACCGTGCTTGCCAAACCGAGGTGTCATGGCACCAACCGCTGTAAGCTGGGACGCCGCCCCCAGCTTTCACCATGCCAGCATCCGCCGCGTATGCCTCGAGAACTGATGTTGCCTGCAGCAGCGCGCCGCAGCGCCGCAAGCAAACTCCTGCACAGCCCGTCGCGCCCGTAGCAAGGCGGGCCCGCGGCCAGCTGTTCGCAAACCCGGCGAGCGCAAGGGCAAGGCCCGATCCGCCAACCGGCCGCGCCCTTTTCCAGGCAAAGCGCAAGGCGCTGCTCCAGCTCTGCGCTGGCGCAAACTCCTGGAACGACGATCCGGCAGGCCGGCCGCAGCTGGGGTCTCGATCTGGCGCCGCACCCCCAATGTGGTGCCAGGCCACCGGCCCCATAACGCCTCCGCCTAGGCGGTCCGCCCTTGGGGCGCAATGCAGCAGGGGTTTCCGCCAGATCACAGGCCCCGAAAATCAGCTCCGCCTTCGATGACGGCCAATCGAGGCCGAGCAGTTCGGTGGGTGTTTCCAGCAGGCGCGAGCGTGCCTGGCGGCGCGAGCGCGCGCCAACGGCAGGGGGCGCGCGGCACCGGCTGGCGACGGGGCCAACCGTGCTGGAGAAGCTGGCCAGATGCCTCAGCAGCCCGCGGCCACTTAGACTGTGAGGGTGTTCTGCCAGGCAATGTGGCCAGGGATTTCGGGCCTCGATCCGCTTCAAAGAAGCCGGCCCGAACGGCCACACCAGCCTGGGTTAGTAGCAAATCTGGTTGAAGGCAGGTTTGGTTGAGAACGACCCGGTGGGGGGGCGCGGGTAGAGCATGCTCCGAGCAGTTTGCGCAGGTCTGGATCCTGCAAGTAAACGAAGCCTGCCATCCAGCGGGTGGTCCATGCAACGGCCGACGCCCTGTGGCCGGTGGCCTGCAGCCGAATCGTGAATCAGCTCGACCTCAGCGCGGTCTGAGAAGTGAAAGGCGAAATGGGGTCCGGCCTGCGGTGTAGGTCCTTGGCAGCAGGGCGACGCCAATCGCGCTTCCGGGGAATTTGGAGGTAGGTCCGTCGTCGGCTCCCCAGGTGACCTGGAGCCCGAGGGCCTGATAAGGCCTGCGCGGGCATGTCCCCTCACCACCCGCAGGGCCAACGTGGCCCAGTCGCTGCAACCCGCATCGTTTGGTTTGAGTGCTCCTTCTGGTCGGCGGGCTGGCCCCCCCGGGCGGGAAACAGGCCCTCAGCCGTCGCGCTAACGCAGGCCGCGGCATCAAACAGGCGTGGTACGTGGAGAGAGATCGGCCCAGCCCGCTGAAAAGCAGAGCATAGGGTTCGAGCCGATCGCTCGCTCTGATCGATCCAGCCGCGCCTCTGCCCGCCGCCTTCACCATTCGCGTATTCGCACGCTGACAGTTGTAGGCGGCGAGTTCGCAGCTCCGTTTTCCTGGCGCAGTCCCCGATGGATGATGTCGAGGTAGGGCCAGGCCTATGACCATGCAGAATGTTCGGAAGCCCCCCCGCCGCCGACGCCCCTCCTATGCTCTCGAGCGAGGGGGCTTCGATCAGGGCTTCGCGGAACCGGTTTGCCGGGTCCATCTGGTAGGGTGGATTTGTCCGGTGGGGATCGGCCCTTGGAAGCTGGTGGGCGCGAAGGCGCTGAATTCGAGTGTTCCGCGGAAGGGGCCCGAATAAGGCGAGGCGTATTTACGCCGTGAGCTGATGATCGCCCACCTGCTCGAACCCTCCTCAGTCGAGCCGCTTCGCTGAGCGCTCCGACCTGCGGCCAGCGCGAGCGAGTGTCGCTGGGGCGATCAGATCGGCCGCCGGCGCGGGCCTGGCCACCGCCGACGGCAGAGCTGGGAGACGGTTTCGTCGTTAAGCACGATGGCGCGTCGCATTGAGCGAGCGCGAGGCAGGAGTTAGGGGTCGAGGGCCAACGTCGGTCATGAACCCGCCATCCCGGGTGCTTCCAGCTTGAAGCCGGCGAATCCCTCGGGGATCAAGGCCGCCTGTCGTTGGAAACCACTCAGCACCGTCCGCGCTTTTGAGGCATCCGCCACCTGGGAAGAGCACCACGCAGCCGATGCCGAGATCCCAGGCCCGGCCCACCTCCTCCCGCCCAATCAAGGGCTGCCAACGGCAGGCGCCGGGCAATGCGCCCGATCGGAATCGTTGCTGGTGCCTTTCGTGAAGCAAACAGGCGGGGAGAATAAGTCAGCTGGGCTGAGCTGAAACTCACGGCACCATGGCCCGCCAGGGGCCGGCGTGCGGCGGCAATCGACGCGGGCGGTTGATGAGCTCCAATGCCAGCAAGTTAGGGAATCAGCCCACTGGTAAAGCTCGATCAGATTGTCAGAATCTTCCGGCATCGTCATGATCAACCAGAGCATGCGATTGCTGGTTCCATTCAGAGCAAAAACTGAGTCCAAAGCTGGAGCAAAAGATAAAACAAACAAGATGAATTCATGGCGTCGATGATGGAGTCATCGGCAGCTTGAAGAATCCAGCCCACAGCCAGACTCAGAGCTGGCGGCTCATCCACTCAGCCCCGTGGGTAAGGCTGGCGGGCTTGGGCGCAGTTTGGTCGAGCAGGTCGCGCTCGCGCCTCGCCTGAACCGTCCGGCAAAGCTTCAAGACTGAGGCCTGAGCAGGCGATCGCCGCGGCGTCCTGTGAGGGGCCAGCCCTTTGCCCTTTAGGCGCAAGGCTGCGCCGAGGGCCACCCTCCGCTGGGCACCTGACGGTGCCTCGCCCATCAGGGGTGGCGACGCGGCGCCCACCTCGCCGCCGAGGCGAGCTCATCAAGGCTGCATGCGGCAAGCTCGCCGCGCAACTGGTCGCGATCGAGCTTGCGCAGATCGGATGGTCTTCCAGCCGCAGATTGAGGGAGAGATCAGACGGCGCCCGGGTGCCGGCCTGGAGTTGCCGCGAGCGCGAGCGCGCCGTTTTTGCGACCCCCGAGAGCAGCGCGACCTGCTACAATGCGACGCCCAAAGCAGCGTGCTCACAGGCCGTTGAAGGGCCTCGGCGAGGACTGAGGTTGATCGTGGCTTCGGCATCCAGGTTGGCCGCGGATGTGCGTCCCGCCTGGCCCACCGAAGCCAGAGGGGAATCCCCTCCTTCCGGAAATGCCGCCGGAAACCGCAAGCCGACGGGGCGCAACCTGAGAAAGCCGCACTTGCCGCTTGACACCGAAAGCGGACCGAGCAGGTCGTTGATGAAAATCGTCGAAGTTGCCGTAACGCCCCGAAACGACATCGAAGCCGGGGGCGCCGCCGCCGCAGAACCGCCCACCCATCTGCTTCCAGTACTGGCCGAACGCTCGGATTTGCGTCGCTTCTCCGGATCGAGACAACTTCGTAGGCCTCAGCTGATCTCTTTGAACTTGGCTCGGCGCCGCGTCATCGGATTCACATCCGGATAAAACTGAGGCCAGCTTGCGAAACGACCGCTTGATCGCCCGGCTCGCACCCCGCTTCAACACGAGAACTTGAAGTATCGGGCGGAAGCCAATTGGCGCTCCTTGAGGCAAGGCATTCGAAACTCCAGTGCAGGTCGCAGAATGTCCAAGTTTCCCAATCTGCCGCGGCTGTTGGGGGAACGCCGCGGGCGGAAGCCCGTACGGCCTGCCTCACCTCGAACGTTCCTAGCCCTTCAGCTCGATGCAACGCCCCATGCCGCAGTCCCCGATTGCAGACGGGTGGCGGCCCTCGGACTGCTCCGCCACAGGGCTGGCTTGCTGGGCGGTCCGGTTCAGTCGCCAGGGCGGCGCCGCCGATGCGGCCCCAAACAGCTCGCCGGGAGCGGCCTCCGGCCCTGGCAAGGCCACGACTCCCATCAACGGCCGAAAACAGCTCGCCCTGGTGGATCACCTGGGGAGCGTGGTGCGGTGTTCTAGGAGCCTGGTGGTGCCGCCACTGTTTTTTCAGAAAGAATCTGTTCGGCAACCGAAGCGGCGAACGCCTGCCCTATTGGAATGCGTCCCCCGGGTACGAAGGCCCGGTCGTAAGCGGCTGCCCATGGGCCGCCGCGGTGGGAAGGCCTAACCCCACCTGGGTGCTGGGCTTGCGAACGAGAAGGGGTGCTGACGATCGATGGAACATCAGTCTGGAGTTGCTTCATATCGGTGCGTACGGGCCTGACTGGCAGCTCCAGCATCCCTGACGCCAGGAACTCAATGCCGCTCCCAGCCCCTCTCGAGCTTTGAAACGATCAGGCGAGGGCGCTCCGAGAGCCGAGTTCAAAGAAGCCCGGGCCAGGCCCGCAGCAGGGGTTCAAGTGGTTCGGTCGTTCCTGCAGCCGCTGCTGACGCAGGCAACCAAAGATCAGCAAGTCACCGCCAAGGGGGAGCGCAACCTGGCCCGAGGTTGAAGGCCTGCAGCCCCATTCACCGGGGAGCCCATCGGTGCCCAGAAGCCGGTGAGAGAACATGGACATTGTCGTGGGTTCGCGCAGGCGATGGTGAATGCTAACGGGCCGGTGAGTGTGATTGGGCTGGGTCGATCAGGGCTTCGGGCGTCAGTATCCCTGCCTCTGCAACTGGTCCGGGCAATAGCGGCGGCCGTGCTGCCCTCGGCAGGGCCGGCCAAGCCCGGCCCAGATCGATCGGGCCGGTCGCCAGTTCGTTTCCACCAGGCCGCCAGCGGGGTTTGGCCAGCAGGTGAACGCCTGCATCTGGTGGACAGGGGGCCTGCCAATAGCGAAAGCACTCCAAAGACACTGTTGAGCTCGCCAGGGTTTTTGAGAAAAGCGCGGAGGCTGGGCCACCATTGCGCAGGCGACTATATCCGAGTTGTTTTGATGTTGAAACTATGGGGATCTTCAGGGGTTTGGCAGCGATCCTCAAGTGACCCCACCGCAACGTTCTAACGCAGGGCGAAACCAGCGCCACCAGGCAGACATGAAAAGCCCCCTGCCAAGCTGATGGCTCGGCCGCGCCGCCCCCCTTCGCTTCGCGCTGTCCGCTACGCGTCAACTGGGCCCTTCCCGAGCGCGAGAGAGAGCGAGCGAGACGAGAGAGAGGAGCGCGTCCATATTCTCTGGGCAACCGCTAATTGGGTCCAACCGCAAATGCGTGGCCCTGTGCTGGCGGGGCTGCTTCTGGATCTGGGCTTGGGGTGTATTTGGTCTCTAATGGGCAGAAGGGAACCCCAGGGGAGACCAGCGCGGGAGTTGCGGAAGTTTTGAGGGATTAGCCTGAGGTGGTGCCACTAGTAGTCGGTATCGGATGGATCTCACTTCGATGGCCAGGTGGTGCGGGCAGATCACAGCCAGTCCAGCCGGTATTCCCTCAAACGGCCTAATCCAACGGGTAACGAGCAAAGCTTTCTAACCACGAGCCTTAGGTTGAGGCCCCCACCGCCCCTTCCCATTATTTGACCGTTTCTGCGCACGCCTGTCTCACAGCCACCGCCGCGTTGGTTCTCCGCCGCACCCCCGCAGCCTTTGGCCGCCCCGGCCGCCTCCCCTCTAATAAACCTAAAGCTGCCGGGTCCCAAGCGCGCGCCGCAGCGCCGTGTTCGCTGCCAATGCGGTCGGGCAAGGTGAGTCCTCACGGCCAGCTTGGGCCGGCACGCCCCGATGAACGCCTGGCTTCGCCAAGCGCGCCACTTCGTTGAGACAGCCAGGGATAAGCCAAAGCGCGCGAGAGCAACTACCGTTTTCGGTGTGGGGGGCTTGGAAGTCTGGTCTCGATCCACCGCTGGCACCAGCGTGGATGGCACCCGAGCTGTTGACGCTGTCGGCCCGGAGCGGGGCGAAAATAAGCCCGGGTCTGGTGCTTTGCTCAGTGTCCAACGGGCGAAGTGGTTCCTATGCAGGCTCAACCAGTCAAAACGTGCGCCTACGAAGCGCTTTGTAGGATCGTTGGCTATGAAGGAGGTCCGCCGAGTCCCCAAAACCAATAAATGGGGCCTTCCAGCCCCCGTGAGTCCATTTGGGGTAGATAAGGCTGAATTACCCACCATTCCCCTAAAGGAGCAGCGCGCCAACAAGGGGCAGGTTGCAGACGGGAAGAACAAACGATGTTGTTCCGCTGTTTACGCGAGTTTGCTCTTAAGAGGCAGGTCTGTCAGTCAGCACCTCCTGATTACCTGCACTACGCGAGTTTTTTGCCGTCAGAACCAATTGCAGCCCCGCTGAAACGATCGCCCGTATAGGTGGAAAGTGAGCTGATGCGGAATCAGAACCGCTGTCCGAAGCACCGGTGTGAAGTCACGCTAGGCGCGCGAGAAGACGCCTTCATTGTGGCACTGGCTCGCGGAGCAAGGGCGTGTTGCCAACCTCCAAGGTGGGCAACAACGAAACAGCGGCTGAGCGTCGCCCCCGGAGCCTCCATGCATCGCCCCGCTTGCTCATCGCCCGCCCTTGCCTCCCGGTCTTTGAAGCAGCTGGCAGCAAGCCCGAGACGGCCAGGCCTGGGCCGGCTGAGGAGAGTGCCGTGGCCGTTGGCGCCCGCGCGCCGTCGCCGTTCCGCTGCGACACACGTGCGCCGGGCTTCTAGCCTGCAAATCCACCTTGGGCAGGGCCCGATTTTGTGCGAGCCGGGTGTCTGCTGGGAGGCTGGCCCGCGTCCCCTGCCCATGAGCAGCTCTATGCCGGCCGTGCAGCGGTGCCGGTTCCGACTGGCAACCGAGTGGGCTACCAGCGCGAGAGCGGCTTTCGGGTGGAGAGTGAGTGGGCGACCTACCGCCCCGGCGAGCCAAGCCACTTCAACGGCGCTGCAGGTCCAAAATGCCGCTGGTCGAGCCTGCAACGGGAGCGCTGGGTGAGCGTTCCTCAATCGACCTGGCCCTCGCGATCTCTGCTGCACCTGCACCTCAAGCCAGCCGGCGAGGCGGTGCAGCGCGCAGCCTCGATGGCTCGGCCGGCAGCCTGCATCGCCGGCGGCTGGCGGCCGCCGTTGGGCCTGCGCCGCTGAAGGAAAACCTGGCCGCCGCCCTGATTCGGCTTCACCGGCTGGATGGCCCGCGTGCCCCTGGCGAATCCGCTCTGGGCTCCGGCAACCCTGTTGAATCGAGGCCTGCCTGCGCGGCCTGGGGCGTGCCCCGGGCTGGGCCGCGTACTGGCCCTGGCGGCACTGCTGGATTTCGATGGGGGCCACGCTGGGCCCGGCCCAGGAAACGGCGCGGCCCAGGCTCCTTGCCGCAGGCGCAGCGCTCCCCGGCCGGAGAGCCCTTGGCGCGGTGCTGGGATGAGCGCCGATCCTGCCGTGCTGGAGGCAAGCCCGCCAGCAACGTATACGCCGAAGCGGCCGGGGTGGCCCCCCTGGCTGGATTCTGCAACCGGGCGACTGCCTTCAATTTCAGGCCGCCAGCCCAACCGGGGAGCGGCCAATCCGCCCCTACGGCGAGCGCTCGGTGCCGGAGGAATCTTCGAAGCCCCTCTATGCGGCCTCGGTGCATGGCTATAAGAACGCTTGCTCGGCTGGACCCTGTGGCTGCTGAGCGCAACCCCGTAACTCACACGGCGCCCTGCGATGAAGGCGAGCTGCCGAATTCCGGTGAGTCAACGGTGGCATCGATTGCCGCTGGTTGAAAGTAAGCGACATCCGCTGAGCGCCCTCAGCTGGGCACCCCTTGACAGGCTGATCAGGCTTCAGCGCCCGAAGATCGCCCTGTGGTGCGGCTGAGGCCCGCCGGTGGGTTCCTGGGGCAGGTAAGGGGCCTTTGAGCTAGTTGCCGCCCGATAGCGCAGCCAATCAGCCCGGCGATCACGAGAATCACCGGCCACCACGGCCAGCACCGCCCCTGGGAATCCACTGGCCCATGCCCACTCCCTGGTGCAACCAGAGCACCAAAGCCAGCTGACCCAGCCCGGGCGAGCCACTAGATAACGTAGGCCAACCGCCGCAGCAGGATGCCGCCACTGATCAGGCGTCGCCTTTTTTCGCTGTCGGCTTCCCTGCTAGGGCGAATGCGCACGTGCAGATGCCATCACCGAGGTACACCAGGGCCGGTGACCCGGCCCCTGCCGCTACCCGGCCGGCCGAGCGCGCGCGCGACGGAGCTGAAGACGCCGCCCCGGTTCTGGCGCTCCGGCGTCATGCGAGCTGCCGCCCGGAGGTGAGCAGCAATGCCGATGATCATGCGACGCGGCAAGGCGACGCCAACGGCAGCAGGTGGAACGCCACGCACCGGCTTCTCGAGGCGGGCGCAGGCTGGTAAGTGAGATCGTCGAGGACTTAGCTCGAGCCTGATCCTCCAGGGACCGATCGATCGGCCAGCTGCGGTCTGGGGCCGTGGCCCTCCAGGAACTCGTTGAGCGCGAAGCTGCACACCGCTGGCGTGCGGCCGGGCTCTGATCGGAAAATAACAACGAGACAACGTCGTCAGGAAAGGCGATGTGTGCCGGCGGGTGCCCGCTGATCGAGGTTTTCGCGGTGCAAAACCCTGGGGCCAGCTCGCGCTGGTCGTGGGAATCAGGGGTTCGAAACGCGCTTCCCGAATTGCTGTCGTGGTTGATGGCTGTTCCGTTTCCGGTTCCGATGGCGTGGGCTTGATGACGTCCTGTTCGCCAGGTTAGGGGAGGGGGGGTTGGAGCCTCATGTTGACACCAGTTCGGGGGGCTAAATTGAGCTGCCTCGGCGCCCGAGCCTGTTGGTCAACCGATCATGCAGGTCGAGGCTCGGACCCACTTTCAAGTCTTGTTGCTGGTGGGTTCGCTGGGCGATCCAGGCTGGAGGCCGTCTTCAGCTGTGGTGACCCGGGCCGCAATGCGGTCCAGGAAAAAGCAACATTCCTCGATGAGCCGTTCTGTTTTCTGCCTTGGCGCTGTGCCAAACAGCCGTGCATGCGGGCCAGAGGCTGCTGACCTGAATGCGAACAGCGCCATGGGTGCCGCAGGGCAAGGCGTCGAAAATCGCGGAGGCACCGTGCGGGCTTGCGAGTCTGCGCCGACTGGCATCCGAATCCGGGGCGAAAAAGAACTGGTCTTGATTGTTTCCAGTCTGCTGGATGAGGGCTCATACTGGATCCAGGCCGGGGCAGCAGGGCCCATGGAGTGTCACCAGGCGCCTGTATCCGCGCATCGGCCCGACCAGGTGGCAGCCTAGCAGCAAGTTATCTATACGCACGCGCGCGCACGCGCACGCTCGCTGCTGCAACCTGCTATCAGGTTGCAGGGCAAGTTCCTGCGCTCGCCTGCGCGTGGGATTCGCCGAGGCGCCAGCAACCCGGTGGCTGATGCAGCGGGCGATGTGACCCGCGTCATCCGGCCTCCTCGATGTCCGTGATCGTCGGGGGGGCCTTGAATTCGAGCGGACCAGGCGCCGGGGTGTCGCCCCTGTTTTTCGATTCCCCCGGCATCGGAGCAGAACCCCGTCCAAAGGCTGCGATGAAGTTCAAGATTTTCCGCCCAGGAGCGCCTGTTCCCCCGCCCCCCCCCACATTGCGTTCGAGGGCAGGAACTGCTCGCCATGTGCCCGCCAGGAACTGAGAGGCGCGGAAGCCTTTTTGCCAGGACGCCAACCTAGAGCGCCGCTGCGTCAGCGCCACCGAGGACGGGGGCGCCGCTCCGCTCCAGCGCTCGCTCGCGCGCCTAACGCGGTAGCCAGGCATGGGCCGGGTGACAGCGTCAGCTTGCCGCCCTGAGCCAGACCGCCAAACAAGCCCCTCGGAACCTTCACAAGGAGGCTGGATTGTCTCGGGCCGGTCCGCCGGCGGCCCACGCTGGCCCTAAATCCGGAGCTGGGCGGCCAACGAGCCGTCGATAGCGCTGCAGGGCCGAAAGTGAAGGGCGCCTGGGGAAGTACAGCCTGCTTGGCAGTCCAGGCGGGAACTGGCGCGGGCTCCTAGGAAAGCGGCCAGGCCCGCGCCGCGTAAGTTAACTGAGGCGGCAGTTTACAGGCCGAAGCGCGCGATCAGCACGAACGGCGAGGGCAACTGCAGCTGCACGCGCCGGGCCCTTGTTTGTCCAACAGGGCGCGCTGCGCCGGGCGCAGCAGCAGAAGACGAAGCGCCAGCGAAGTGTACGGAGCCAGAAGCCGGTGAGGCAAGCCCGAGCAGGCTGGGGGCTTCCCCGCGGGCGAAGCGGCCAGGTGAGGCTGCTCGTCCGCCGCGGTACGCCGCCTCGGCGAGATGGCCGGCA